>Ga0116227_10016139_pt1 | contig 10831 bp, 4 predicted proteins | sample S1TSphgellanicum_FD_89693 | JGI IMG/M metagenome (GOLD analysis project Ga0116227, IMG submission 89693) | Host-associated microbial communities from peat moss isolated from Minnesota, USA - S1T2_Fb - Sphagnum magellanicum MG | ecosystem: Host-associated > Plants > Peat moss > Unclassified...
CATTCATTATGAAATCATTGTCAAATATTTGAAGCCTTGTTTGACTTTTAATTCATTAAATTATTATTGGTTCATGTAATGATTTCAATGCAAGAAAAATAATTATGAGGATATTGGCATTATTCAACTTCTTTTAGGTATGAAGTTTTAACTTTATACTTGAAACAAATTGATTTCATGTGTTTTCATGGTTCACCTTCAAATTATGTTATCATAATCAATTACTAAGTTTTGCTTACAATTGGTTCAGATTATTGTCTATAAACTTTGTGATTATGCTTATAATTTTAAAAGGTAAAAAATAATGTTTTCTAGTTTTATTTTTATTTCAAGAGGGTATCGATGTAGTTGCCTATCTAAATATTAAAAAATCATGAATATGTTAACTATATTAATAATAATATGCCAACAATTGATGAATTTGTTATGCTTTAAAACTTGCAATCTAAGTTCTTTTAGGTTTTGATTGAAATTATAGAACATTGTAATGCATTATCGGCATATTCATAAGTAGGGTACCCAAAAGGACAATCTAATTAAAAAAAGATTGCAAAAGATTATTTTGGATTTTTATTACCTTTAATATTTCATGATTATAGTTGATTTATATATGACAATAACTAAAACAATGTCATGTTAATCTAATAAACCAATCCAAAAATAAATTAGATATAATATAGATGTCCTTTTGAGTCCTTTCAAATAATTTGAGTATTTGTTTTAACCATAATTTTCATTTTAAATGAATAAAAAAAATGTATTAAACAATGCAATTGACTTCAATTTTCTTTCATGGATAAATAATGCATACATTTATGTTTGGCAATGTTCACATAATGCATTTGATAAATTAATATATGATAAATATTTTGAAAACTATAAAATCCATTATAAAAAGGCAACAAGGAAAATAATTCCTTTTTTTCCCATTTGGTTGATCTCTTATATTCATTAAACTTAGAATTTGTGGCCTCAAGTGTCAGCAAAATGTGTGAGAAATTTTCATGCAAGAATACATGTTAAGTTGTATATAAAAGCTTATGTATTCTTTTTTTTTTTTAACCAAAATATTTATGCATAATTACATACTCATGTGAAAAATCACCACCACCATGAAAGTTATCATAATTTGAATTATCCAATATTTCTCACTTAATTTATTCCATTTAGATTTTATATTTGAAATATAACAAAAACAAAGCCTTGAGACTTGTGTCCAAAAAGGGGCACCTTAATTATGAATATGCCCTTATGTATATAATAAATTTTATTTCAAATGATGGATCTTTCATAATTTTTCTTTTCTTTTACTTCAAAAATTCTTAGATTCTTCAAATCCTTTTTGGCTTATATTTTTTTAAGTTTTTTTTTTTTAGTCTTCGTCACTTTGCCACCATTACGTATTAATTCAATTTAAGCTTTTGCTTATGTGATCTACACAATACTCACTATGAGAAAATCATGTCTATTGCAACTTGTTTATTTAGTTATAATCTAGTTGCATTAAACATTTTTTAGTTATGTTGGACAAGTTGCAACGAACACAATTTTCTCATACTTATTCAAGTTAACCTTATCTGATGTAATTTTTATGGCCATTACCAATAATGTTTTGCATTTTGCCTATTGACCACTAACTTCAATTTACAATTTCAAAATTTGTTTGAACTATTCGAATTCATTAAGTTATTTTCATATTTTAAAAAAATCTATGCTAAAAATAATGTGTTAAACATTATGATTTACATTGTATTGTTTTCAGTCAATAATAAAACTAACACATGGATTAATCATGGTGGTTAAGGGCAATGAACAACAATCAACTTGTTGTTGTTGATTGTGGCCAACCACCCAAATGCATTTCCTAACGTGACTCCTTTAAAAAATTCATGTTGAGTGCAAACAAGATATAAAAAGCCATTATGGGATGAATCACTGCTTATTCTCTGCATTGTGGTAAATGGTTACTTAAATTAATGTTGAAATTTTTGCATGAACTTATATGACAATATTTTTGATGTATTGTGGGAACATTTGGCAAATTTTGAAATGAATATAATGAGTATGAAGTACATTAAAAGAAATTTAAACAATGTAACCAAATTATGTTTTTTCTTGCAAAAAAAAACATTTAAAAAGATGTGAAATGATTTGAAAATGATAGTTTTATGGGAAATTTTCTATGTACACATTTACATTATGGTATAATGCAACATCTTTTTGGGTCATAAAGATTAAAACATTGATTTAAAAGTTGATTTGGAAATCATGAATTTAAGCATATTCTACAAAATATTTCATTATTAAAGATTGTTAAAAACTTATTCCTTGTCATGGATTAGCTCTTTATATCATGTTTTGACCCCACCATCTAGGAACATTTTTGCAAATGACCTTTTTTTTCACGTGCTATAGTGGTGTAAGGCTCATGCAAAAAATGGCACAATTAACAACTAGTTTTTTCAACAACCACTAACAATGTCTCAAGGGAATACATAATACAAAAACTCATTATATATCACCAATTTTGGTCATAAAATCATTGAACTTTATGAAAATAAAAAATCGAACCTTTGCAATAACATTCAATTAAATTTTTCTTGCCAAATGAGATTATTACATTTAATTTATAACATTGTTAGCTTCACAAATATATTTTTAATGTTGGGTTACCTAGACATAGGTACATATTGACAAAATAACATGTCCTATTTGATCAAACCATTGGCCATTTTTAACCATGTATGTAATTTTTTGTTTAACATAACTAGATATTCAATTTGACAAGATAATAAATGGGTCACAATATTCAAATTGATTAGTTAAATTGACATGTGCCATTCATACATTGAACCTTTTGTCAAATTATACGTGACCTCTAGTTGTCAACCCTAGTTAATAGAAATCTTTTGAAAAACCATGATTTCTTGTAATGTCAACACTTGTGACCACAATCACACAATGTGGAGATACTTGAAAAGGTCATATAAGTTAGCATGTATGTTGCCCACTTTGGTTTCAACTATTATCAATAAAGACAATAACACCAAGTTCTTATCAATAAGTCATATTTCATGTGTATCCTTATTGTTAATTAGTTGGTGGTCAACCCATAACAACAATAACCTTCATAAATTTAGATGGATTTGGAAAGTTCTAATGAACCTCGGGCTTTTGTCAACACAAAGATTTTCCTTCCATGACATGTAGGTTCATTCACAAGTGAAGGATACCATTATGAACATTCTTTTATATTGAATTTGTTGATCTTATTCAAACATGGAACTACTGATCAATAAACCATAAATCCTTTTGCTTAAAGGATAAGATTTTTTTCATCATTTCCACCATTTGTCTAGACCATAAATCTTGCCACTAAGGTTTGCATAATGCATGGCTAATTTCACCATTGAAAATTGACATTTAGCAAAAAAAGAAAGGATTGGGAAATTTTTTTAATTATCAAAACTGAAATCATAACATTTCACCAAAAGGGTATTGTTCTTTGAAAACTTTACAAACAAAGAATACTAACATTTTTCTTTGCTTTTGGAAAATTCTTAAAATTAAAGTAGCACAAAAGTCAAAAGAAGGGAAAAAGTTAACACATGATGGAAATGTAACCAAGAGTTCAAAAAAGTAGCAAAAATAAGGTGAAGGGGTGAAAGATAGGTCAATGGAATGTGATCTTTGAAATTAATCAAGAATTCCCTATCATTTAATTTTTTGAATGTCAAGAAGTTTATATTTACACAATTAAGGGAACCCTTTCCAAAATTGCTATTAAATCTAATGCTATAATTATTTAACTTCAAAAGTCCATAATTTAGACCAAACTTAGAATTAAATCCAATTATTTTTCAATTGTATTTTTCAAAACTCATATTAAACATTGGTCATAAGTTGCCATCATTAATATGATTTTCAAATGACATCACATAAACATATCTATTATAATTTGCAATTTTGAATTTGATTGGACAAGTTGTTTTTCATTCCTTTGACCCACTGCTTGCTATTGTGGGTTCATGTGCCTTTTAAAAAGCTAAGGAATTAAAGCCTTTAAAAATATTTTAAACCTCCAAATGAAAGTTTGCCTTTTGCTCCCATTAGTTGTAGTTTATTATGATATACCATTTTTTAAAGATAATGAATAACTAAGATGCCAAAAGCTAAACCTAGATGTGTAACCTAAATTTGTGCATTGTTGAAACCAACAATATGAATGCCCCTCCTCCCATGAAATTGTTATATGGAATTCATTGTAAATGTTTCAAATATTAAACACAAAGGGAAAAGTGTGTTAAATGTTTGATGATGCATTATTGATTATAACAAAGAAAGGAAAAATAAATGTTTGCCCACTTAAAAAAGGTATTACTTATTCTTGAAATACATTACTATAGATGCTTAGATATGAATATCACATGTAGGTGATAATTTCATATTTTTTATAAAATATCCTTTCAAATGCCATGCGTAATGATGGGTAACATGTCTTGTCTACTTCTAAAATAAAATTGGAAGATGGGTTTGTGAGGATTGTTTGTAAAATTTCACAATTCACTACACCAAGAATAACATTCTATATCTAGTCCTTTTCTATTAAACTAGTTGCTTATGTCATTTGTATTTGAATTGGACTTGTCTTTTATGCCATTTTTAATTGCTTATGCCACTTGTAGTTTTGTAGGATTAGTCATAAAATGTCATTTTTGATGTAGTGATTGTATGATCCAAACAAGGAGAACCATATCACAACTTACGAAAATGTGCAATACATTATGAAGCATGAAATTGAACATAAGTCGCTTAACAAAAAAGAACCCCATTCCAAAATTCAAATCCTTTGATAGAAATTCAACCAATGAAACATGCTTTGTAGTATCAATTGTGCACAAATGTGCATTTTGGTCCATGCAAAAGTATGCCCTTCTCGTGTTGTAGGTGGAAATTGGAATATGATAGTCAAAACAATTAGAATACACATGAACAAAAGGTCTTTTCAAGTGCAACTAAAGAAAAGTAATAATTTCCTTGCCAAATCAATGGACTAACATACAACCAATTTTGAACTAAAGATTAGTACTAATGTCATGACAAGTTGAGATATTGTACTTAAACCCTCTTTTCTTCATTTAGTCAACATCCTCACACAAATCATGCAAGAATACATGTTGACATATTAGTATAAAATGATGATGTACTTGGTGATAGAGATTACATTATTATATGATGTGAGGAGATGACTTTTTTTTAAATATTTTTTTTGATGTAGTCTAAGTGATAATGATCCATAGGAAGACATAGAAAAATGTGATGATCCCTACAAAGATTTAGCCAAATTTGGTTATAAAACAAATATAAAGTACAATTTTTTCTTAATCAACCTATTATATTTATGACTACACACTGAAAAGCAAATATTTGGATCTAGTGATTGAATTTTATTTATTTATTTATCTTTCTTAATACTTTTGGCAATTGGGTGAAAGCACACTATTGGTGGGGGCCACTTAGGTAGTTTCATAACATGTCTATAAAGTATACACCTACAAAATGTGTTGCATTTAATTTTGGGTTTCACTTTTAGTGTTTTGACTTTATATTTATATTATCTATTTTTAAAATATAAATTTAAATTTTTTAATTCAAAGAATAATGGGTATATTTTTGCATTATGTCAAATTACATTCGTTGAAACCACATTACTTTGTAACTTAAACTCAAAAAAACTCATATACAACTATTGTGGAACTATCCCTTGGGTATTACAACTAATGTGTAACTATTCCCTTAGAATATGTTATATTTCATAAATAAATTGTCATGTCAAAAAATTAGTTAGTTGTATTATAAATTTCTTACTATCTATATTCGAGTAAAATCACTTAGATCTGTAGCTCTAGAAACAAAGTCCAAGCCAAGCTCATGACAGAATTTCTGAGGGTGTTCCCCACATATGGAATGTGAACCATCAAGAATGATGACCTTCAGTAGGTGGAGCACTGCTGCTCTAAAGCCTGCACCCACCACATATTTCCTGCTGCCTGGGAAAGAAGGGAACTACATCATCTTTTCCCACAATGGACAGCACCTTCATGTGAATCCGCAGTCAGCTCCCAGCTTGTGCTGAAGGAAAACCCAGCTGTCCTGCATAGTCTCATCACCAACAGTAGAGTTTCTTCTCTACAGTGAACAGTAATTCTCAGCCCAAAATTTTAGAATATTAGCCATATAATATGCACTGTACATCTCACGCTGTGGAAGTACCTGCCATGCCAGACTGCATTCATAGAATTGCAAAGTCCCACATTTTCTGCCTTGTCCTCCTCTAAACAAAAATCTTTCAATCCCTCGTTGAAGTGAAAGATGGAAAATGTATGACTATATGCTTCAGTTCAGTATTTCAAAGGTCAAAGTTCGAAGCCCCATACCTATGCATCTTGCATGAATAAGTTATGGGAGCAGTGAAACCTGGTTTGGGGAAGGTTCTTGAAAACTAGGACAACATACAATTCCTTTCCTGTGGGTGGAATCACTTGATGGACCACCAAATTTGCAAACACCACGACCAATGATGTTGTTTAGAGCTGTTGTTGTTGCCATACTTGGAAAATCAGCATCTTCTCTTCCAGGTTGTTGCTCAAGTGCCCTGAAAGAAATAACAGACTGTCCTTAATCCAATGGTTGTACAAAAGTTCAAAGTCTGGATGTGAAAGTGTTGGTTTGCAAAATAGCTGGAAATGAAGTCTGGCTACTGACCTGCAATCTGTTCCAGTAAAATCCTTTCACCAAAAATCTAGTCACCTTGTTGATGCTGCTGCTGTCTGGGTCGGGACCCTGAACGAAGACACTAACGGGCACAAAGGCACTCACTTGGACTTTGCACTGTGATTGGCAAACCTCCCATCCAACATAATAGATGAACCCCAGTCATAACCCATCAGTCACAGTGGCATGACCCACCAAGAACACCTGACATAGCAGTAAAAACGAAACGACCAATGATGACAGGACGCATTCAATCCACATATTCAACCCTTAGAAAATTGAAAAAATGTTGATTTTGATGAGTGAATAGATGACAGGAGATTCTCCTAATACACGTGAACCAAGGTACTGCCAACAATGACACCCATCCAATTTCAGTGACTGGCTCATCAGCACACCTTGTACAAGTGGACCTAAGAGAGCTTACAGAAAACTGTATAATTGAGTTGTAGAAATCCTACAACAATGAAACATGTTTTACTACCTCAAATCTAAAGATGTTTCATGGGAATGAAGGGAATGAAGTAGGGTAATTTGGAACATGAAAAACATGTGTACAACACATTGAAAAATTGATCGGTTGCACAGTTTGCATGTTACAAACATGAGCAGGCACTACCGACATTAACATATTTGAAAATGAAGCTTTCTTTTTCCAATTTGGTGATTTTTCCAAAATTTCATCAATATTACAGATCTTACAATCATCAGCACTCTTCTACAGCATGTGGTGGGAACTCTATATTTCCTCTACTCTTCTAGACATGTAATGAAATATTACCCCCTGTTTAATATTGGATGTCAAATTTACTCCATGTTTCAGAGTTTTTACAATTTGTCCTACAAGCGTCTTTAAGTGTGTTCTGACACCTCGCCACACTCAATTCTCTCAAGCTGGTCAGGAACTTCAAAGAAAGAGGCAAGCTTCCAAGAGATTTACAGCCTCTCAAATCTAGTTTTCGCAATTTAGGCAGAGCACCTTCATGCACTTCTGGAAATTCAACAAGTTTTACACACTCAGCTAGTCTAAGCTTTATGAGAGCTGGAAAACTACCAGGATATGTGAAGGAGTCTGGAAGATAATCCACACTTCGGAAGCCCCATAAATCAAGTTCTTCAAGTTGTTTAAAGCAAGATACCTGTTGTTGATTGGAAATGTCATAGTTCTACGCTCCAAATAGAGTTAGTTCAATCGGTTAGAGTACCGCCCTGTCAAGACCGCTCTACCACTGAGCTACTGAGGAACAATGCGGAGGTCGCTTCTTAAGTCCGCCATCAAATCCCAGGACGTTTTAATATAAAAAAACTAAAATTTTCATTTAAATCAAAAGAATTGTAACTGACTATGTGACATCTCTAATGGTAGAACCTCAAGCCAAAGCTCTCGATCTCTTTTTCCACAAATGCTCAGTTGCGTGAGCCAAAGCTCTCGATTTCTTTCTCCACCAATGCCCAGTTGTGTGAGAACAACTAACTCACATATGTCTTCCAAAGAAGCTCTGATGGTTGGATATGCATGGCCCCACCGATTGGCCATGGCTGATGGTGTATGTTCAGCCCATGTCAAGTTGTTACAACCCATTGTGTTTAATACTTGCAATGATGTGAGGCCAACTACTCCAGAAGGGAGATACTTCAACTGCAGGCATTCATGTAAATCCAGACATTTCAACATATGTAGTTTCCCTACAGTGTCTGGTAAATTCTTTAGCTTTACACAATAAGACAGATCAAGACAAACCAAATTGTTTAGATCACCAAGTTCATCAGGTAAACTGTCCAACTGTCCCCACTTTAGATCCAGAACCCTCAGTTTTGGAAAATTGCTCAAGAAATTTTCTGGTCCAAACTGTATTGGATTTCCACCAAGTAGTAGAGACACCACTTCAGGTGCATAAAAACTCCGAGGAAGACTCTTCAACTTGTTCCCCTTCAATGATAGTCTCAGAGCTTCGGATATTACTTTCCACTCTTGGGGGATTTCTTCGAAATTTCGACCTGCTCCATAAAGATAAAGCTGTTTTGAAGGGGGACTGCCACTGTCATTTTCCAATATGTAGAAAGCCAAGTCTCTCATCACATCATGTATCTTGAACGTCAGAAAATCGTCAGAAAACATAAGCTCATCAAAGATCGAATTCCCATCATTCAACTCATATGATTCATCTGACTCAATGAATGATCGCTTCCACAACTTCTTTAGCAAAGAAAATGCATCCACTCTAGCATCATCCCCAGCATTTCCAGGAACCAACCCCTCCCCTATCCAATGTCCTAGAATCTCATAAAAGAAAATCACAGAATCTTCAGGAAATGCTGCAAAGTATAGAAAACAGTCCTTCAAGCGCTGATCATCCTCAGACAGGAGATCATAGCCAAGTTTCAAACGCTCATACAACTGTTTTTCAACATTCCTCTCCTGCAGGCGTGATTCCCTTAGCTTCTTCAATACTGCCTTCCATTCACATGAGGCTTTTTGAAACATTGCTCTGCCTATGACCTTGAGAGCTAACGCAAGACCTTGGCACTCTTCAGCCACGCACTGCGCCAGTGCCTTTAAGTCACATGGAACATTGGATGGTGCTCCGAATGCATGCACACAAAAAAGGCTCCAACTATCCTCCTTTGAAAGAGGAATCATCTGCTCTTGGCTTATATGTGGACTTGCTCTTTCCAATAAAGACTGGTTTCTAGTGCTTGACAATGTGACACTTCCTTTTCCTTTGGCTAAGTCAAGTGAATCAAATGCTTCCTCTTGCCAAACATCATCCAGAACCAGGAACACTCTTTTTTGTCTAAAGTGAGGGTGTAATTTGAGCTTGTAATCCTCTGCATTCACATTCAATTCTGGTTTCAGACCCAGTTCTTCACTCAGCCTCCGATATAGGGCCATCATGTCAGGACTTTGCCCCACAGTGGGCCAAATGAACTTAGCTCCTTGAAAATGGGCATGTACCTTTGCGCTCCCATATAGTGTTTGAAGAAGAAGAGTTTTCCCAACTCCACCCATGCCCCATACTCCCACATATTGAGGAGCTGCATCACTTCCGTCTGAGGTCACCAATGTTTCCACCCTCTCCACATAGCTCTCCAGACCAAACATTGGGGGCAAGTCATGAACTTCTTGTAAAGCTTGATCACATTCTCTTGCCACCTTTAGAATCTACATACAACTACCAAAAGGTTGGCAAATTTGTTGCTCCCAGAATAATTATTAATACATACATAATTACTGACTTCATGTGAATACTCTATACCAGGATATTTGCAGGCCGCAATCAATTTACAAAATCTCAAGCATTCTTGCTTACATACTACATCCTAATTCTACTATATTTAATATAGTGGGGTTTATTAACATGCTTCCATGTTAATGAAATATTGAACTAACTAGGTTATTGAAACTCACCTCATTGATCCAATGTCGAAGCAACTCGTAGCTGGGATGTTCTTCACTTGGTGGCTTGCACACCTCCATGTGATCAGCATCCTCAACCTTGTAAAAACTATCTCCTGCTGATCGTCGTGCCGAGGTACAATCCACCAAAATTCCCTACTCCAGTCATAGAAACCCAAATTGCACATGTCAGCACCAAACAACATCAAAGTATCACGGGTGTTTGGATGCAAAAAATCCATTTCATCCAACACATACGTACCACTTGCTCCATCGGCCTGCCCTCACAAAAAGCATATATATCGATTTCGTTTTCAGTGACAATGCGATCAAAATCCACTGATAACTGTTCCATATCTCGTTGCCAGGGTCGAATGTTATCCATTATTCCAGGAAGACGTCTGTTATTGCACCTCAATAATTTCTTCACACATTTAGCAAAATGAGCTTGATCCAGCATGTGGAACAGCATAGAAAGCCACCCCTCTCACATTCCTCAAAAACACTTTGGCACATTGCGCTGTAGCTTCGGACAACGAATTGGTAGGATTTCGGATGGTTGATTCTCTCTTCAATTTTACAACCAAGCTCTTCAACACCAACCCTCCAAAACTATGGCCTATTAACACAATAGGATGATGCCATTCATACCTGCACAAA
>Ga0116227_10016141_pt1 | contig 10830 bp, 7 predicted proteins | sample S1TSphgellanicum_FD_89693 | JGI IMG/M metagenome (GOLD analysis project Ga0116227, IMG submission 89693) | Host-associated microbial communities from peat moss isolated from Minnesota, USA - S1T2_Fb - Sphagnum magellanicum MG | ecosystem: Host-associated > Plants > Peat moss > Unclassified...
ACCGCCCCGGCAAGCGAGGTCTGGGTAAGGCTGCCGACCAGTGTGTTGATCGCCAAAGCCATCCCCGCGGTTGATCTTGACGCCGGCAGTGGGCCAAGCGACGCGGAGAGGAAGGGCTCGACAAAACTGTCCTGGCGGATGTCAAGCAGCGGATCGGTGCTGCCACGGGTGCACGGATCCGGCGGCGGGCCTTCAACTCCGTCGAATTGCGCGGTGCGAAGGATCAGCAGATAGATGCCGTCGGCGATGGTGCCGACGGACGGGTTCACCGCCTGAAGCAGCGCCTGCCAGTTCAGGCTGATCGGTGTGGTCAGCCGCACCAGCCTGCCATCACTGCCGATCGCGGTGCCGATGCCGATGGTCAGGGTGGCCAGGCCGGTGGTGCCGTCGGGGCTGTCATAGCGCGAAGGCGAGATGCCCAGCCCGCTTATGGCTCCGGTATCCGCGGGTGCCAGCCCGAGGAGCCGCGCATCGATGTAGCGGCCCTGCTGGGCGAAATCGGCGGCGGTGAGGCTGCGGCCGACCGCATAATAGACCCGCGCCGCGTCGTCGCCGGCGGCGACCGGGGTGGCAAGATGGATCAGCGCGCCCATTGGAGCCCCCCGGTCATGACGGCTTCTGAGTCTCGATAATCGGCGGCAGGGTTCGCACCGTCAAAATCGCGCTCAGGACCGGGGTCAAAATCGGGTGACTCAAGATCGGGACAGTAACGGACAAGGGTGGCGCGGACGCGCTGCTCGGTGGGGGCGGTGAGGCCACAGCACTGCTCGGCGGAGGTGATGAGGCAACGGCACTGCTCGGCGGAGGTGATGAAGCAACGGCACTGCTCGGCGGGGGTGATGAAGCAACGGCGCTACTCGGCGGGGGCGATGAGGCAACGGCACTGCTCGGCGGAGGTGGCGGCAGCGTCTGGGGCGGCAAAGACAGGGTAATGGGCGGAGGCGTCAGCACGATGGGTGAGCCGGTGACCGGGGGAGGACTCACAACCGGCGCCGGGGGTACAGGGATAGGGTAACCGGCGGCCAGTTGGGCGGCGGTGGCGCCGCTCAATCCGCCATCGGTTGGGCGCACCATCCAGGGCAGGCTGGCCGGAGCAAGCGCCCAGATCTGCGCCCAGACCGAGGGTTGGGAGGGAGGCGGCACCACCCGGCCAGGCAGCCGCAGCACCAGCGGGTCGATGCGCGGGATGGTTATGCTGGGATAGGGCGCGAATGCCTGCGGTGCGGTATTCGGCGCCGGGCCCAGCAAGGCCGGCGCCAAATTGGCATAGCTGGCGGGGGCCATGGGCACCAGAACCAGGATCTGTGCCGCCATCGACGAAGACAGATTCACCGAGGGCTCGCCCTCGGCTTGGGCAAGAAGGGCGGCGATCTCATCGGTCCGGGCCGGCATCAGCACCACATCGATCTGGTCCGGAAAGAATGTTTGGGTGGCAGAGACCGGCGAGATGGCGGCACTGGGCAGAAGCCCGGTAGGCGGCAGGATTGGAAACACGTCGGCGGCGCGAAAAACGGCACCTGGCCCACCCAGCGATGCCACGAGATCGGCATAGATCTGCACGTAGGCATTGGTCAGATCGTCCTGCGCCGCATTGGGATCATCGCCCGGGCGCAAGGCGTGGCGCAGCAAGGCCGGGTCGAACCAGGCGGGCAGCCCTCTTTGCATCGCCACCACGCCCAAGGCCACACTATCCGAGGGCAGCACCGGCAGGTTCTGGCCGGTGGCGAATTGCGCGGCCAGCTGCGCCCGCGACTGAAATTGGGTGCCAGCCGGAATCGGCTGCGTCAGGCCGATGAGCGCGATCTCGACATTGTCCACGATCGATTCGTAGGTGATCCGTGTGGCGCTGAGATCGCGCGGAAACACTTCCGCCACACCGGCCGGGGACTGGGTATGCAGCAGCACCACGGCATAGAGCCCATCGCCGATACCGGAGAAACCGGCCGGATTCAGAGTCATCTGGGTTGCGGTGTCGGCCAGATTGGCGCTCAGCATCGCGCCCGGATCGTCATCGGCATAGGCGATCACCCGCCCGCTTGGCGCGATGCCGCGCCCCTGCGTCACGCTGATGGTACTGCCGCCGGTCAGGGTGGCGGCGAGGCCCTGCACGATGCCATCGCCAAGCGCCACGCCAAGGTCGAGCAGACGCTGGTCCAGATAGGTGTAGTCACGGTTCAGATCGACGGCGGTCAGCAGCCTTCCATCCTGGTAATAGGTGCGGCTCAGCTGCGGCTCCGCCTGCGCAATGCTCAGCACCGCCTGGTTAGCCGGCGCGGATGCCCCGGCCAAAGGTGTGAATCGGATCATCGTGCCGGTCATGCTCGCGGACATCAAAAGCCTCCGGTCAGGGCAGCGCCTGGGCTGCCAGAAGAATGTTTGGGCGGATGAAAGGGCGCACCAGATTATTCACCGCGGTGGTGGCGGCGCTCGGCGCCGCGGTGAGCGAGGGAAGCGTCACATGCACGCTGGCCAGCAGCAGGCGGGCTGCTTCAGCATAGCCAAGCTGGGCGCCTGGGCTGTCGTCATAAGGCGGAAACGGCCGCTGCAGCAGCCAGGCTTGCAGGTTGAGCGTGTTGGCCGCGGCGGAGCCGGCGGCGAGTGTCGCGAGCATCGCCTGTTCCCGCGCCGTCACCGTGCCTGGCAATTGGGTGGCGCTGGGCGTGATGTGGTCGGGCGACCATACGGTAAGCGGCGGCGCCGGCACATCGCCGGTCTTGCCGGTTTCCAGCGCGTCGGTAGAGATTTCCAGCGCAAAACTGTCGCCGACAAGAGCAGGCACCACCGGATCCAGCCCGGCATCGAACAACTCGGCGACCACCGGCTGAAGCTGGTTCGGGCAGGCCTGCGCCCGCACGGTTACGCGCAGGTAAAGCACGCCGCCGTCATAGGGGGCGAGCGGCGCCGATGCGGCGTTCTCGGCGGCCAGCCAGTCGCGCAGTGAAATCGCGTAGGCCTCGCTCACCATCACCTCGCGGCCAAGCCCGTCTATGGCGTAGCCTGGGCTGACGGTGATCCTGGTATCGGTGGTGTCATCGGGGGCCACCGGCGTCATCACATCCACCCGCAGCCCGAACACGGTGCCGGGGCCCACCAGCCAACGCTGATGCCGGTTCAGCCGGCGTACATGGTAGGATTGCTCGGTGGTCAGCGCATTGGCGCCGAGCAGAATGCCGGGCTGGAACGACATCTTTTGCAGCATGTCGGTGAACTGCGCGTCAGAAGCGAGTTCGGCCTGATCGACGGTGGTAGTGGCGTCACTCATGCGGCGTCTCCGTCATTGTCGCAAAGCGGCCGGGTCGCGAAGAATGGCGTCGCGGCCCAACACGCTCCGATCCAGCGTCAGCTCGGCCGGCGCCACCGGCGGATCGAGGAACGTATCCACGTCGAGCAAAGGCGACAGGCCCAGCACAAAGCGGTTTTTCAGCACCACGATCTCGAAGCGGAGCTGCGCCGGCAGTTCGGCCTGCAATACGGTGGCAACCGGCTGGCGCAGCGCATCGGCGTTCGGGCCTTGCAGGATGGCGGCCACCTGCACCCGGTCGGCATATTCATCGAGGAACTGGGACACTGTCGCTTCATCGGCGGACGAACCCGCCGAAGGGGCGAGCAGCGCCAGCACGTCGATGGCACGCTCCGCCGACAGCACCAGCGTGTCGCCGATGATGCTGTTGCCACTTGGCACGCCATCCTGGGTCAGCACATTCAGCCCGCCCAGCGTAGTGCCCAGAATGGTGGCATCGGTGCGGCGCAGGCGGTGGGTCTCCAGCAGAACAACTTCGCCGCGCGCGACCGCGCCATCGGTGGCGATATCGACCGCCAGGCAGACGCCGCGATAGGTGCCGCGGGCGCGAAGCTGCCGCCCCATCATCGCCAGCGCGCGGCGCGTGCGCGCTTCCGGCCAACCAGGGTCGAGGCTGCGGCCGAAATAACTGGCGAGCCAGGGCAGCATGCCAGCAGGTGCGGCATTGGGGTCCAGCAGATATTCGGCCTTGGCCACCCTGCCCTCGATCGGCGTCAACAGGCCTTCGAAATTGGCCAGCAGGCGCTCGCGGAAGTCGGGCGGCGACGCGGTGGCGGCGATATCGGCTTCGTCGGAAATCACCGTCTGGTGGAACAAGGCAGGCAGGTACTGGTCCTGGTAGCAGAAACGCGGGGCGTAGACTCGTATCGCCCGCAGGCAGGGGCTTGCCCGGCCATCGCCAGTGGCAACAACAACAAGGTCGAGGCAGGCGCCGGTCAGCCGCCGGTTGGCACCGGTGCTGCGCTGGAGGAGCAGCTCGAACAGGCTGTCCGGCATGCCGGACAGGGCGGCGAGGCCCGGATGGAAGGGCAGCTCTGACACCATCCCTGACGCGACCAGACTCGGCTGCGCATGCAACGGCGCCGACGCCAAAGCCGCCAGCAATATCTGGCTCGGCGGCGCGAGGCCTGGATTGGCGTTGGCGATGGCGCTGGCTTGTTCGTTGTCCAGCCTGGCCGTGCCGGCTGGAGCTGCCAGCACCAGCGCCAACAGCGTGGCCGCGTCGGTCGTGGTAATCGGCGTCTCGGAAGCGCGGGCCCACACGCCAAGCGCGGTGCCCGGGGGCAAGCTGGCCTCGGCATAGAGGCGATGCCAGACCTGGTCGGCATCATTGCTGGCCACATTGCCCGCCAGTGCCCCGCGGGTGAGATAAGCGGGGTAAGGCAACGGCATCAGCCGACGTGGTTGCGGCACACCCGGCACCGCGCCGGCACCGAGATAAAACACGTCAGGCCCCGGGATGGCGGCGAAACGCGGGGCAAACTGGTTCAGCATCGGGTAGCGGCGCGGGGCAAGGGTAATACCCAGCGGCGGGTTGTGTGTAGCGACGGCGCAATCGAGTGGCGCAGTGCCCGGGCTCGGTGCCGGCGACATCAGCGCCATTTCTCCACCCGCCAGCAGGGCGATATCGGTAAAATACGGCAGCGCGGTGCCATCGTCGGCGATCACCGGCGTGCTGGTCCAGGCGCCGCTGGACCGGTCGAGAACCGCCAAGGTCTGCGCCGCTGCGCCCTGATCCAGCAGAATGGCCAGACGCGTCGGATCGACTGCCATCGCCAGCGGCGCCCCGCCTGGCCGGTTGGCGATCAGCGCGGTCTGCCGCAGCGGATTGGGGTTGGCGGCGACCGGCGCAAACACGGCGTTCTGCTCGGCGACAAAGCTGTCGATCGGGCCGCCTTCGAACATCGCCACACCGCCCTGGGCGATCACAAAGATCGGCCCGTCCGCCGCTACAGCCACCGCACTTCCCGCCGGATCGAGGGTGATCGGCAAAGCCGGATTCTGCGCGCTATCCAGCGGCCAGCGGCCGCGCAGATCGAATAATTCCAGGAAAGCATGGGTGCCATCGCTGGCCAGCAGCGCAAGACGGGCACCGCCGAGAAACATGGTGATGAACTTGCCGATTTTCGGCGCGATCGCAGCCCCCGTCTGATCGGTGATGTTCGACCAGGTTGCGCCATCGAGCGACTGCACGCCTGCGCCGCCAGGCGCGATCCGCCCGATGGTGCTGAATGCATCGAGCACCACCGGGCCAGACGCCGCCAAAGCGGCAAGCGCGCCGGTTCGGCCAGTGCCCGGCAGGCGCCAGACCTGCTTGCCGGCCAGCGTGCAGGCAGATCCGTTCCAGGTCATGCCGGTCGATTGCAGCCAGTCGGTCTGGCCGGCGAAGAGGGAGAAGGCGCTGCCATTGACGTCGATCATCGCGCGCCCTCAACAGACATTCGGCACATAGGGCACCATGCTCGCGCCGGAGGGCGCGGAGCTGGCGGGCGGCGGCGGGCTCGAGCCATCGGTCATCACGCTCACGCCTTGCAGGGCAGGTACCTGCCAAGGGGTGAGCGCGGCATTGGTCACCAAGGACCAGCCAGTTTCAGCCTGCGCGTAGAGCCCGAGCTGGTCGGCCGCCAGCACCCCGGCAACACGCGCCGCCTGGGTGAGAAGTTCGTCCGTCGCCACACTGCGCCCAATCGGCCAGCCGCCGCCATCGGGTCCGCCAGGCGGCAAGGCCCATAGATAATTGGCCAGTGCCTGCTGCACGCCGCGCACCGTGGCGACGCTGTCGGCGCCGTTCAGCACCTGGATGCTGACGCTGGCGTAGAGCGCTACCGGTTGGGCGCTGAGCACGAAAAGCTGGGTGCCGATCAGGATGCGCTGGCGCAGATAGGCGAACACGTCCTGCAGCTGGCCCAATGTAGCTACCGGCCCGTTGCCAAAGGCCACGGGCTGGTCAGGAAACACGAACACACTCACCACGCCGGGCACACCGGTACGGGTGGCGCCCGGATCGGCGCCAGGCATCAGGCCCTGCACCACCTCTGCCCGGCCCAGAGTCTGGCCCGGCGTCGCCAGTGCCAGAGCCTGAAAATCGCCCAGCGTCACCGCCCTGTCGCGATGGGCGAGGAAGGCGGGGATGCGGCGTTCCGCGTCGGTCACGCTCTCGCCGTCAGTGCCGCCGGCGGTCGGCCATTCATGTCTTACCACGCCGTTTGCAGGTGCCACCGCCTTGATGCTGCCAGGGGCAAGGTTGCCGGCCGAACCGCCGCCATAGGCGTAGCTCTGCGCTACGATCAGCGCGCCCGATGGCGGGCGCTGGCCACGCATGCCATCGCCGAACGTCACGGTGCCGGCGGCCGGATCGAGCACATAGACGGTATCGTTGGCGCCGGCGGCGCCAAAATCAGTCGCCGCCGTCCAGATCGACGGCGTTTGGCTGCCTTGCCGCCAGAGCTGGATGACCAGGCTGGCCGGCGCCACAGGGGCGTGGGCCAAGGTAAAAACAGCGTCGGAGACTCCGGTCGCGGTGCCGAGCGGCTCGTTGGTCACGCTCGCCTGGCCGATGATGCCAACCGCGTTCACCGACAGCGTGCCCAGGGTGAGCGAGGGCGAGGCGGGGCAGCTCAGGGTAAGCCACATCACCACCCGGTCGGCAGTGATGTCGGCGGGCAGCTCCGGCGGCATGCCGCCGGTGCCGGCATACATCGGATCGCCGCCATTCGGCGGCGTCGGCGGCGCCAGCAATGTGGCACTGCTGGGCAGCCGCAGCAGTGCCACACCGGTGCTGCGGCCGCCATTGGAGGTATCCGCCTGCACCTCCAAATTCAGCAGCTGAATGGCCTGGGTGGCGGAGTTCTGCGTAACCAGCGACCAGGTGAGCGTGCGCGCCGGCAAATCGGTGGCCTGGTCGAACGCATCGGTGCCCGGAATATCGGTGACCGGCGCCAGCCCGATCGAGAGCGCCCTGCCCTGCGCCGCCAGCCCTGCCAAGGCAGTTCGCACCGCGGCGGTATTGGCGGCATTTGTCGCCGAGTTCGACAGGCTCTTCGGCAGAACCAGGGCCAGCCAGATGGCGCCGTCGATGGCACCGGCCAGGCTGAGCGTGCCATCGGCCGCGACGGCCGACTGCGCCACGAAGGGCGCCGGCTGGTCGTAATTATACAGCGTGCGCAGCAGGCTGATCAGGTTGGCCTGCGCCGCCGGATCGGGATCGGTATAAGCAGCCTTGACCATCGGCACGAGTTGCAGCGGCAAAGGCTGCAGATCGGTGGTCGAGGTAAAGATCACGCTGCCGGCGGTAAACTGGGCCTGCCCCGCGGCATAGACCGGCGGCAAAGCCAGGGTGGTCGCATCCACGCAGACAATGCCGGTGGCCGGCACCGCTGGCTGCAACGGCATTGCCAGCAGATTCATGAAGGCGCGCCGCTGTCGCAGCGGGATCAAGTTCTGACGGTAGATGATTGTCTCGGCGAGCCAGGCGAACAGGTCGATCAGCGCCGCGCCTGGATCGCCTGGCGCGATGTTGCTCCATTCCGGCGTATGCGCCTCGATCCTGGTGACCGCTTCGCTGACCAGATCGTCAAACCGCCGGTCATCGAGGTTGGGGATCGGCAGCGGCATCACCCACCCCCGAGCGGCAGGCTGAGCGTGAGCTGCGACGGGGCCGCCCCCACCGCGCCGCGCGCGGTATAGGTCAGGGTAATCAGCACACGGGCGGCATCATTGGGATCGGCCGTCACACTCACCCCGCCAAGCGCCACACGCTGCTCCCAGGTCCCGATGGCGGTGGTGATCGAGGAGGCGATGAGCTGGCGCGTCGATTGGGTGTTCGGCTGGCCGATCCACTGATTGAGGCCAGCGCCGAAAGCCGGGCGCATCAGCCGCTCGCCCGGATTGGTCATCAGCACATTCCACAGCGCCTCGCGCAGGCAGTCAGAACCGGTCTGATAGGCCAACGTCCCGTCAGGGGCGGGGGCATCCAGCGGCCAGCCGACGAAGAGCGAGGCGCTCATTTCTTGACCGGTATCGGCAGGCAGATTTTCACCCAGGCCATCCAGCCGAGAAAGATATTCAGCAGGCTCAGGGTGATCGACAGCATCAGCATGGCGCAAATCGAGATCGCCGGCAGGCTGAACGAGCAGATGAAGCCGACGCCAAGGCCAGCTGATGGCGCGCTGCCGGAGCCGGACCACATATTCTTGATCCCAGCCGTGGTGCTCAGGCTGTTCATCAGATCGGCCAGGTTGGGCGGCAGATTGAAGGTGGCGCCCTTGGCCAAGCCTTTGCGGGCATCGGCCAGATCGGGCATCTCGATCAGGGTCGGCCGCGAGGCGTCCGGGTCGAACGCCGCAGCGACCGAGAACGGGTCGCTTTGCTGGCCCCAAAAGATCTTCTCGCAGCCATCGGGCCTGATGGTGCGCAGGAACGGCACCACCACATACCGGCCGGCCGGGCCGGAAACCAGCTTGGCGGCGGGCAGGGCAGATGAGGACTCGGCTGTGGCCTGGGCAAGCCGGTAGCGCAGCGCATCGCGCAACTGCGATGCGGTGGAATCCAGCACCAGCAAGTTTTGCGCCCCCGCCGGCAGGGCCTGGGCGGCGGGCAATGGCACGGTGCCTTTCGGGAACGCCTCATTCGCCGCAAGCAGCAGGCTTGCCGCCGCGCTTGGATTGACCAGCGTGGCGAGCGGAACGCCTTCCGCCGGTGCCGGCGTTGTCCAACCAAGCAGAACGGAGCCGAGCGTCACCCCCGGCACCAGGTTTGCCGCCGCCCAGTCGCGCAGGGCCTGGCCGGCAAGGCTGGTTGGCGGGTCGGCATAGAACCCGGTCGCGCCAAGAATGGCGATCAGCTTCATGTTCTCCGCCTGGCTCCAGGCGGCGGGATCGACGAGCTGGTAGCGGCCAAGCAGCACCCGTAGCAGCGCCACCAGCGGTGGCTGAATCGTGCCGCCAATGATCTGCTGATCGGCGGTATAGGTCTGTGGCGGGCTTGCCATACCCTGCAGGCCGAAAGGCCAGGGCAGGTCCTCGGTTACCTCGCCGGTGTCGGGTGCGGGAGCCGCGGGGGGCAGGTAATCGCCGCCGCCGATCGGCAAATACCCGTAAAGCAGCGTATGCGGCGTGGCGCCGCCGGTTACCGCCAAGGGATGCAGCGGAAACACCTCCTCACCCGTATAGCCAGGGCTGGGCGTCGCCGCCCGCGGCACCAGCGACAGCGCCTTCACCTGACGCACCGCATCGGGATCGGCCTTCGGATCGACAAGCGCCCAGCCTTGCGGCTTGCCCTTCAGAATCTCGAACCCGGCAGGGGCGGCGCCACTCACGTCGCGCAGCACAAACCCGGCGGAGGCGATTTTGGCGGGCGCGATCGCCGGCGACGCCCAGGGCGCGGCAGGGATGGCACAATGTGCCTCCCAGGCGACGATATGAAAGGTGCGATGCACGGGGCGGCGCAGTTTCAGCTGGGGCGCGCCCTGACCCGACTTTATCCTGTCTTCGCTTTCCCAGGCGAACAGCGCGGTATCATTGGCGGTGGCATTGGCGGCATCGGCCTGGAACTGAGCCACGAAACCGGGATCGAAATAACGCTGTATGGCTACTTTGCGGCCTGCCGGCGCATACCACGGCGCGGTGAGCACAACGTCATGGGCCTCCGGCTGGGCTACCATATGTTGCCCGCTCCCGGCGTGTAGCTGGTGCCGACGACGGCGTTGGCAATCAGCGTGTCACATTGCACGGCGCCGCTGAATTGCGACATCGCCGCATTTACCGTGACCGAGGCAGCATTCACCGTAACCGAGGCGGTTTGCAGCTCGATCGACGAGCTGGTGGTGATCGTCACCCCCGTGGTCGTCGCCTGGATGGTGGTGCCGCCGACAGTGACCGTGCAGGTATTGGCATTTCCGTCCAGGGCGAAGGAATTGCCGCTGGGCACCGTCACGGTAAAGGCAGGAACGCTGTCATCGAATACCAGGGTGGCGCCCTGTTTGGTGGTGATCGAATAACGGTCTTCCACCGGCGCCGATTGAGCAGGTGCTGCCCCCTGCCCCGACCACACGGCGCCGATCACAAAAGCCTGGTCCGGCGTCAGGAACGCCACGAGCACGATCTCGTTCTGTTTCGGCAATAGTGCCACGCCGTATTGTGGCCCGGCGGCGCCGCCAGCAGAGGGCACCACGCAGGCGGCCCACACCACCATGCCGTCAGCCAACAACGTTACCTGCACGCGGCCCCTGGATTGCGGATCAACGTTGGAGGTGACGGTGCCGAGCGCGAGGGCGGCGGGCGGCGCGTAGAGATGCTGCATGCCGTCCATCGCACTCAGCTGCCGCTATCGGCGCGCTCGATGCGCGCATATGTCTGGTAGCCGGCGCTCTCGTCGAACAGATGCGCACAGGCAACGACCGCATATGTCCCGCTGAGCCTCGGCGACACGCCGGTGAGCGAAACCGCGGCGCCCACCATCACATCCGGATTGCCGCCGCAGACCAGATCGCCATGCAGAAACCGCCTGCCCTGCGCATCGAAAGCGGCGGC
>Ga0116227_10016142_pt1 | contig 10830 bp, 6 predicted proteins | sample S1TSphgellanicum_FD_89693 | JGI IMG/M metagenome (GOLD analysis project Ga0116227, IMG submission 89693) | Host-associated microbial communities from peat moss isolated from Minnesota, USA - S1T2_Fb - Sphagnum magellanicum MG | ecosystem: Host-associated > Plants > Peat moss > Unclassified...
ACTTACCAGAGCCCCCTGGAATGGAATAATAGAAGAGGTCAGGCTGCGTGTCTGAGGTGCCTTCTGCAACGCGTTTGCCAAACTGGTACAGTTCCCCGCCACCATTTTTGTCGAAATTATAATCAAGCTGGCCCGGAGAATTTAAACCGGCCGGGATCGTGTCCGTGTTTATAAGCGCGGCAAAGCCACCGGCGAACAGGTCCCTCAGTCCGTTCACATTCTCTGATATCGTCCCACCGGCGTTGAGCGCCCAGCCCAGACCCGTGTTCGGGGCGAGCTCCTCCACCTTGATCCCCGAGGAGTTGTAGGACAGGCTGATTGGCAGTTCAAAGCCCTTCATCTTAAGGATGTGAATGGGAATGTTGATGTTGGGCACCCCGGTGTACAGGCCAACCGGGATGTCGCCAAACTTGCCCAGCGCTTCCGCTTCCGGGGAAGCGGGGATCTGCTGCCTCAGTTTATTCGGGTCATCGGCCGTTGATTGTGCGGCACAGTACAGGTTGCTTAAAAGCAATATGGTTAAGCTATACTTAAAAATACGGTTCATTTGCGTTATTGGATCAATTCAGTGAGTGAAAATGTAGGTTGATGGTTTGGAGGTCTTTCTTCAGTTGTTGCACCATGGCTGGATGGCTTTGTCCGGTCAGTTTCAGGCTTTGACCAAAAGAACCGTCACATTCCCTTGAGAATCCATGCATGCATTCAATGTATGGATATTAGGTGGCTTGGCCGGGTTCTCCCCAAAGAAAATCCCGGTGAAAGAAACTGACCGGGGCGATGAGAGGGAGCGTGTTGATTTCATGATTCAAATGGTTTGGTTTAATCAATCGGCGAATGCAGAAACGAATCACGCATTTGTCTTTGCTCTAATTTCTATATTAATCTCAACATTATGAAATCTTTTTGACGAACGAGCGTTATCGCAACATGAACGATGGCTTTTTCTTGACGAACGATGGCTTTTGCCTGATGAAAGTTTTTTAAAACAGTCATTTTTGGCCTTATTTTTCACCCGAAAAGATAAAATTCTGCGTAAAACAAAAGAGATCTGAAAACATTTTAAAAAACAGGTGCTTGGTTTAGAAGATTTAGTTTATCGATGCGCAAAAGATCCACTGATCCGAAGTGCCTAGTTTTAACGTTCCACAGCGATTAGATTCATCTGTTGTAGGTTCAATATATGGTTACTTCCTTGCCTCTCTTCTTTTTTTAAGCCGAGTTTCAATTCAGTAAGCTCACCAATGCCTTTGCTTTTACTTAAAGTATCCAGCAGGCTCACAAGTTGGAAATAATCTCCTTTAAAACTAAATTGCTGGTTCACAACACCCAATTTCACTAAACTGCTATCCAACAGCACTTGAGTTGTAGGGTTATAACTGATCTCCACTGCTTTAGCAACCGAAATAGCAGATATAGTCTGCCACAACCGGTTTTCCCTTTCCTCCTTTTTAACCTGGTAAGCAGACAAAACCTGCTGATAAAAGCCATTCTTTTTTTCCAATTGACTAAAAGCCAAATCTCCGTTATGATCATCAGACTGCTCGTTTTCAAGCTGATGATGCAGCACCACTGCATTAAAGGCGGGCTTAAAAGAAAAAACATAGGCAAAACAAACCAGCAGGCCCATTGAGCCATATACAACATACCGCCTTTTTTTATAATCTAACCGGTTCCACATCGTTAATATGTTATAATTAAATTAAACTGGTGATGATCCATTCCTGCATCCTGCTGGTACTTCACCAGCTTAACAGTTTTGACCCATTTTTTTTCTTTCAATAAAAAGATCCAATTGTTCTCGGCACTCAAATCATCCGTGATGCCTGCAATTGCAATACTTGGTTTCCTTTGTTGTTTCTCTGTTTCGGTTTTATAATCATTAAAATTCATTTCCGTTAAATGCAATTGTTTTGGTGAACTGGCAACAAGTTCATTTGCTAAGAAACCATAATTATACCCGCCATTCCAGTTAAGTTGTTTTAGGAGCCGCTCCTTATCGGTGATGTTTCTTTTAAGCAGATCGGTTTGGTCTGCAGAAGAGGTTTTAGCACCTACAACCGCACTAAGACGGGAGTTTTCTGTATTGTAAAAAGAAAATATCAAAAAACTGATCAGCAAGGCTAAGAATAAAGCACCTAAAAAAATAACACCTCTTTTTTTAAGGATGGCATTTTCAAGATAAGAATGAAAACGCTGCTGCACTTCTGGCTGCTCTGCCTCGATCAAATCGAATTTATCATGCAATAATAACTTAAACGAAGCGGCATAAGCAACCAAAGCTTCATCTTCTATCTTTGCCGGACCAATACTTTTAAAAGATTCATCCCGCGGGGTGGTGATATATTTATAAGACAAGAAAATCTGTTGTTCATCCACCTCAAATTCATGCCCGTCAAAAATGATTGAACCATTAGTGAAATTCAGTTGATCCCAAATGGAAGCGGTGACCATTGCGCCAAAGCTCAGAGTCAGCACCATTAGCCCGGCCTGCTCAAAAACACTTAAAATAGGATCAACCATACTCTTTCGGGCTATACTAATTAAAAAATGATCTTGCTGCTGATAGCCCTGAATATAAAAATCCTTTTGCTCACTGGAAGCAAAAGCCTGTTGAAATGCCTGCGTAACATCAGCCTCTGTTGATGTGCTTATATTTTTATGGATGATTCCAGCATCCTATAAAAATAAAAAATAACAGGCAACAAGCCAGTTTGAAAAATGGGGAACCAATACGGCACCACAAAACATGTTTTTGGTACATGGTGAGCAACGATATAATTTAGATTTGGTTTATTTATTGTATTAAACACATCAGCCTAAATGCTGTATATATTTTAAATACAATAGGTTCCAAATATATATTGCTTTTTTTGAACGACAAAATAAATTATAAAGAACCGTATATTTAGTCACCTCAAAATTTTGAGTCGCTAAAAAACTTCCACAGTATCATTTATCCGCTGTCATATGCCAATTAATTATCCTTTTTGATCTTTTCTAGCACTTCAAATAATAATTCAGGTTCATTGGTGGTAATGAAATCTGCTTTTTGCAGAAGCAACCATTGCATATCGACAATGCTGTTGACCGTCCAGGCATTGATCATTAATCCGATCTGGTGTGCGTGCTCAATCCAGTTGTCCTTTTTGTAAACTGGATAAGGATAATCAGCCCCGGTTAATCCATCGGCTTTTAACTGTTCAGCAGCAACATCGCCATTTAAATAAAAAACCCTTGCTGCAGGAACTAAATTTTTGACTCTTTTGCAGGCATCATAGCTAAAACTGATGTATTCAATCCAATCTCCTGCTTTAAGTTGATCAACAAGTTTTATACAACGGTCTGTAAGCTCAATAGTTCGTTCTTTACCAAGTGTTGAGGGTTTGATTTCTAAAATCAGTTTGGTTGATTTTTGTTTTTTCCCCGCCTTTATATAGCTTTCTAAAGTTGGTATATATTCTCCGTTTGATAAGGTTTTTTTTAACAGGTCATTATAAGTAGCGGTTTCTATTTTAATACCTAAAAAAGTAGGATCATGGTTAACCACCAAAATACTGTCTTTGGTCATCCATACATCAAACTCAGAACCATAACAGCCAATACGTACAGCTTCTTGAAGGGAGGCGATTGAATTTTCAGGGTACTGGTTTTTTTTCCATGCCCCACGGTGTGCAATCACCTGGTTTTTATTCCAGTTATATTTTTGAGCAAAGGATACAGAGACAGTCATGCAGAACAATAATGATATAAAAATCGGTTTCATAAAAAAATCTAATAATGATCATTAAATTTAGGCCAAAAAATAGAACAATCCCTAATTTTTCTTTTTATCTCTCTCAGATATCAATACATTTACAATATGGCTGATAATCATTACCATGACCTGATTAGGAAAATAGAAGAATTCATCCGGAAATTTTACTTCAATAAAATTTTAAGGGGGCTTATTTATACTTTTGCAATTCTATTGGCCATTTATTTAATCCTATTTTTAAGCCTTTATTATTTAAACCCAAGTGCCTCTTTTAAAACTTTTGTTTTTTTTGCTTACCTGATCTTATCGGTTTTACTGATCGGTTTTTTAATTATAAAGCCCTTATTGGCCATGCTAAAGCTGGCCAAGCACCTGTCTTTTGATGAAGCTTCGGTTATTATTGGAAACCACTTTACTGATGTTAAGGATAAATTGCTCAACACTCTCCAGCTGCACCAGCTTTCGCAGCAACATGCTGAAAATAATCAGCTGGTTATGGCCAGTATTGATCAGAAAATATCAGAATTAAAGCCCCTGCCCTTTTATACCGCCGTAAAAATAAACGACAATAAAAAATACCTGAAATATCTTTTTGCCCCGCTCTTAATTATTTTAATTATTGCCATAACTGCACCCGCCGTATTACGTGAAGGCACAAACAGCTTTTTTAAATACAATCAATATATTGCCCCTCGGGCTCCATTTACATTTGTACTGCAGAATAAGAAGTTAACGGTTATACAGGGCGATGACCTCACTTTGCAGTTAAAACTTAATGGCGATCTTTTCCCGAATGAGGTGTATATTGAAGATGGAAAAAACACCTATAAACTTGAAAAGCTGAGTATAAATAGGTTTACGTATACAATAAAAAATATTCAGGACGATAAGAAATTCGTATTTAAAGGTGGGGGCTTTCAATCGCATGCTTTTAATGTTAATGTTATCTCAAGGCCACAGCTGTTAAATGCAGCGGCAACACTGACCTATCCAGCCTATTTGGGTAAAAAAAATGAAACTATTGAAAACGTGGGCGATTTACTTTTGCCTGAAGGAACCAAAGTAAACTGGCGCTTTACTACTGAGAAAAGCAATGCTGTTCTATTCATTTTAGATGATCAAAAATATCAGCTTCCAATAATTAAAAATTCAGCCGGCTTTACAGCAACTCTTCATCATTCATCCAAATATAAAATAACACCGAAAAACGATTTTACAGTCATCTCCGATTCATTATCACATCAAATCAGTGTGATCAAAGATCAGTCGCCAAGCATATCGGTTCAAGAAAAATTAGATTCTTTAAGCAATAAAGTCATTTACTTTAATGGGCAGGTGACCGATGATTATGGTTTTAGTAGATTGAGCTTTAAATACTTCATCAAAGAAAACAATAAAACGATAAGCAGTGTACTTAAAAATATTCCGATTAAAAGCAATGTAACAGAAAACAGCTTTTTTCATTTTTGGGATCTACGGTCATTGGACTTAAAACCTGGGCAAACAATTGAGTATTTCTTTGAAGTAGCAGATAATGATGCTGTAAACGGAGCTAAAATAACAAGATCTGAAATCAAAACGTTTAAGCAACCAACCAAAAAAGAAACATCAGACCTCATTAATTCGAATAATCAAATACTTAAACAAAAAATGCAATCGGCTATGCGCCTTGCCTCCACTATAGAAAAAGAAAGTAAAAAAACTGCTGAAACATTAATTGATAAGCAACAGATTTCTTTTGAAGATAAGAAACAGATTGAGGCATTGCTTGATAAACAAAAACAACTGGAAGAAGCTGTTGCAGAAATTAAGCAGCTCAACGATAAAAACAACCAGCAGCAGGAAGATCAAAAACAAACGGAAGAGCTTTTAGAAAAACAGAAACAGATTAAGGATTTATTTGACCATGTGCTGGATGAAAAAACCAAAGAACTGCTCCAAAAACTACAAAATCTTGTAAACGAACGCAATAAAGAACAAACCAAAGAGGAACTTTCTAAAATGCAGCTGAACAATAAAACTTTAAAAAATGAATTAGACCGCATTTTAGAACTTTACAAACAACTGGAGTTTGAACAGAACCTTCAGAACAATATAGACCGCTTAAGTGATTTGGCAAAAAAGCAAAAAGAACTGGCCGAACAAACGAAGAAGAAACAGGATGAAAATTATAACCTGAAACAAAAACAGGAAAATTTAAACAAAGAGCTTAATGATTTAAAAAACGACCTTAAAAAACTTGAGGAAAAAAATCAGTCTTTAGATAGGCCCAACCCATTTGAAAATCCAGAGAAAGACATTCAGGAAATACAAAAAGAACAACAGGAAAGTAAAGAGGCTTTAGATCAGAATGAAGCTCAAAAAGCGGGTCAGAAGCAGCAAAAAGCCGGCGATCAAATGGAAAAACTGGCTAAAAAATTAAAAGAACAGCAGCAGCAGGCTGATGAAATGGAAAATAATTTAAATGCTAAAGAGTTAAGGCGTTTATTGGAAAACTTATTAAACACTTCATTTGAACAGGAACGTATCATGCTTGCATTAAAAAAAATGAGCAATACAGATCCGGCTTATACCGTTAATGTACAAAAACAGCGTACCCTTAAAGATAATCTTAAAACCATTGCAGACAGCTTATTTTCACTAAGTAAAAGGGTACCTCAAATCGAATCTACTGTAAATGAAGAAATGAATAAAATCAACTTCAATTTAGATAAGAGCCTGGAACATTTAGGAGAAAGAAGAACCGCCGAAGCGAACAGATATCAGCAGTTTACCATGACCTCGGTCAATAATTTAACCTTGATGCTCAGTGAGGCATTAAATCAGCTTCAAAACATGTCTAAAAATGCCCAAAATGGTAAGGGCAAGAAAAAGCAAGGCATGAAAGCACTTACTCAAATGCAGGAGCAATTAAACAAAAACATGCAGCATGCAAAAGAACAAATGCAAAAATCAGGAAACCAGGGCACTGTTGGTAAAGGCGAGATGAGTAAAGAATTTGGTAAAATGGCGCAACAACAGCAAATGATCAGACAGGCACTCGAAAAAATTAACAGAGAAGAAAACAAAGATGGCTCTGGTAAATTGGGCAACCTGAATCAATTGATTAAAGAAATGAAGCAAACCGAAAGTGATTTGGTTAATAAACGTTTACAGCAGGAAACCATGCAGCGGCAAAAAGAGCTGCTGACTAAAATGCTGGATGCAGAAAAAGCAACACGTGATCAGGATGAAGACAGCAAAAGAGAAAGCAAAACGGCCAAACAGTTCCCTCCTTCCTATCAAAAAATGATCGATCAGTTTAATAAACAGCAACAAAATGGAAATGATGTGTTACAAAAATTGCCACCAACATTAAATTATTACTATAAAAATAAAATTACCGAATATTTAAAATCTTTAAATTTAGCACAATAGTTAAGTAAACAATTTTAAAACATACTGATCAACAATAAGCATCTTTAATTTAAACAGATATTAATGTTTAAATTTGCGGTTTAAAACAGATCAAATGCCTGCAATACAATTTTTCACAGAATCCGTTATCTATTCCCTTCCACAAAAAACCAAAATTAGAAATTGGATTAAAACTTCAATTGAAAAAGAAGGGTATAAACTGCAGGAATTAAATTTTATTTTTTGCAGTGATGATTATTTATTGTCCATAAACCAACAATATCTAAATCACGATACCTATACTGATATTATTACATTTGATAATTCTGAAATAGATAAGCTTATCATCAGCGATATTTTTATCAGCATTGACCGCATTAAGGAAAATGCACAAACCTTTAATACAACGCTTTTTAATGAGCTGTGCCGTATTTTAATACATGGGGTACTGCACTTACTTGGCTATAAAGATAAAAGTAAAGCAGCTAAAGCCTTAATGACAGCCAAAGAAGATGAATATTTGGCCATTAGGCCAGCATTTGGAATAAATCACGTAAACTGATTAGCATCTATCTGTAACAATTTAAATTTAAGCTTGTCTATATATAACCAATTATAAAATTTTTAGTTTTAGTTATGATGAACAGCAACAGATAACTGTTGCTGTTTTTTTATGGAGGCATTCATTTAAAAATTATAATCAATATTCTGCCATTTTTAGCTGATAATGAATCCCTTTGAAACATCTATATATACTGCCAAATATTTTATACGTACTTTTGCGCTAATTTTCCTTTATAAATCTGAAATAAAACAAAATTGAGCACACTAATTGCGGCAGAAGGCCTAGGTCATGGTTACCATGATGAATGGTTATTTAAGAATTTAACTTTAGGCATTAACTCTGGTCAGCGGGTAGCGCTGGTTGGTATTAATGGCGCAGGTAAGAGTACACTATTAAAATTATTGGCAGAGAGGTTCCCTCCGCTCGAAGGTAAAATTGTAAAAAATAAAGCAGTTAAAATTGGTTTTTTGGATCAAGAACCTCAATTTAACGAAGGATATTCAATCAGCGATCATATATTTTCATTAGAAAACAAACAGCAGCAGCTAATCAAAGAATATGAGGAACTAATCGAAGATCCCAATCCAGATGAGAAAAAGCTTAATCGCTTATATGAAGAATTGAGCGAACATAATGCTTGGGAATATGAACATGAGATTAAAACCATTTTGAATAGAATGGGTATTACCCATCTTCAACAAAAAATTGCTACCCTTTCTGGCGGACAAAAGAAACGTTTGGCATTGGCTAAACTTTTAATTGAAGATCCAGAGATTTTAGTTTTAGATGAGCCAACCAACCATTTGGATATTGACACCATTGAATGGCTGGAAAAATTATTAACTACCGGACAGAAAACTATTCTTTTGGTTACTCATGATCGGTACTTTTTGGATAACGTTTGTAATACGATTGTGGAATTAGACAGGGGTAAGATTTTCAATTATAATGGAAATTATGCCTACTACTTAGAAAAGAAATCGGAAAGAGAAGCACTAGATGCAACGGCTTTACATAAGAACCAACAGCTATTAAAGAAAGAATTGGAGTGGATGAGGCGCATGCCACAGGCTCGTGGAACGAAATCTAACGCCAGGATCACTGCATTTTACGATTTAGAAGAAAAAAGCAAGAAAAAGTCTGACAATCAAAGTGTTAACCTACAAATGAAGATGTCTCGTCAAGGCGGGAAAATTATTGAGATAGAACACATTGCAAAAGCATTTGATGATCGGCCGATCATTAATGATTTTAGTTACACCTTTAAAAAAGGAGATCGAATTGGCTTAGCTGGTAAAAATGGTACAGGTAAATCCACTTTACTAAACATCATCACCAGCCAATTAAAACCAGATGCTGGTAAAGTTGATACAGGAGAAACCACTGTTTTTGGTTATTATAAACAAGGTGGCTTAACCTTCGATCCAAAAGAAAGAGTTATCGATATTGTAAAATCGGATGCTGAATATATTAAAATGGCTGATGGTTCTGTGATTACAGCTTCTGCCCTACTTACACTTTTTCTATTCCCGCCGAAAAAACAACATGGCCTGGTAGAGAAACTAAGCGGTGGAGAAAAGAAACGTTTAAACTTGATGAAGGTTTTAATGCAGAACCCTAACTTCTTAATTTTAGATGAGCCCACCAATGATTTGGATATCGATACTTTAAATGTTTTAGAAGAATTTTTAGAAAACTTTCCGGGTATTTTAATGTTGGTTTCTCACGATAGATACTTACTTGATAAAATGAGCGATCAGTTATTCATCATGGAAGGCGAAGGTGTGGTTAAAATTTATAATGGCAATTATTCTGAATATCGTTTAAGTTTAGACCAGCCAAAGGTTAAGGCCGAAGTTAAGAAAACTACTATAGCCGTAGTAGAACAAGCACCGGTTAAAGCTGTAAAAAAGTTAAGTTTTAAAGAACAAAAAGAGCTTGATGATAGTGAAAAAGGAATGGCAGATACTGAATATGAAATTGCTGAATTAACCGCAAGCCTATTAAAAATTGATGCTGCCGACTATGTAAAAATTCAAGAAATTTCAAATGAGATTGAAAACCTTAAACAAAAGCTTGACGAGTATACCATGCGTTGGCTGGAGCTTTCTGAATAAATTTTTTAATTTAAATTGCGTTTAGCTTTTATGTTTCACGTGGAACATAATATTAAACTGTGAGTCTGAGTTTGTAGAAACCGTACATTTAATATTTCAACGTGACTGTGCTATAATTAAGATAAAACAAATTGTTCCACGTGGAACATTAAAAAAGAATATAAATAAAATGTTTTCAAAATACGATTTGATTGTTGTTGGCGCAGGTCATGCAGGCTGTGAAGCTGCTGCTGCTGCTGCCAATCTTGGATCATCTGTTTTATTAATCACCATGAATATGGGCACCATTGCCCAAATGAGCTGTAACCCAGCTATGGGCGGTGTAGCCAAGGGACAAATTGTTCGTGAGGTAGATGCGATGGGTGGCTATTCAGGAATTATATCCGATAAATCGACCATTCAATTCAGAATGCTTAACCTATCTAAAGGCCCAGCCATGTGGAGTCCAAGGGCACAGATTGATAGAATGCGCTTTGCGGAAGAATGGCGCTTGGCTTTAGAAAGAACACCTAATTTAGATCTTTGGCAAGATAGCGTTGTTGGCTTGCTGGTTAGAGACAATACCATTTATGGTGTTAAAACTTCTTTAGGAATTGAAATAGAAAGCAAAGCCGTGGTCCTTACAAATGGTACATTTCTAAATGGCGTCATGCATATTGGCGAAAAGAAATTTGGGGGTGGCAGAACAGCAGAAAGAGCATCGACAGGCATTACTGAACAACTGGTAGAATTGGGTATGGAAGCCGGAAGAATGAAAACGGGCACCCCTCCCCGCGTTGATGGAAGAAGCTTGGATTATACCAAAATGGAAGAACAGTGGGGAGATGAAAACCCAGGCAAATTCTCTTATACAGATACCGAAGTTTCAACTGACCAACGCTGTTGCTGGATTACCTATACCAATAGCGAAGTGCACGAAACCTTGAAAGAAGGTTTTGAAAAATCGCCCATGTTTACAGGTAGAATTAAAGGGTTGGGCCCGCGTTATTGTCCGTCTA
>Ga0116227_10016143_pt1 | contig 10829 bp, 9 predicted proteins | sample S1TSphgellanicum_FD_89693 | JGI IMG/M metagenome (GOLD analysis project Ga0116227, IMG submission 89693) | Host-associated microbial communities from peat moss isolated from Minnesota, USA - S1T2_Fb - Sphagnum magellanicum MG | ecosystem: Host-associated > Plants > Peat moss > Unclassified...
GGCATCTAGGGTTTAGTTCATTAATATACATACATATAGTTTAAAAACTAGCACACAAAAAAGGAAACTTAACTTTAAAGGAGAAATAAAAATGGTGAATAATTTTAAGAGTAATAAGGGTTAAATTTATGTTTTAGGACCTTTGACAACAACATGTTTATTGCGGAACAACCTCATTAGACCTCTTCACGAAATTGGTTAACTCCTAAAATAATAACTGCACAACAATGTCAAAATCAAATTCTTTTAAGTTTAAAAGAAAAATAAATTAAGAGGAAGTAAAAAATTGTTGTGTACTACCATGTTTTTAACAAAGAACGGATGTATTTTGAGCTTTGATTACTCTTGCATCAAGTATCTCCACTAAATAATTACACTTAATGCATGTAAAATAGAAAAAAACTAACGAAGCCATTACAAGTATTTCTTTCATAGTGCTTGCAACAATGAACAACAGTTAACATTTTTTGAGCTTTCATTATTTTTGCATCGAGTATCTTCATCGCATTTAATTCTTCGCAAAAAGATTAGCCATATAACTATCACAAACATTTTTTTCACAATGCCGACAAAAATGAACAATTACCATTATGAGGACAAATCTATTCGTTCTCATCATCAAAAATGTCATCACCATGCGTTTTAATAGTCACAAGCATGTTCGGAGGTGGATTGCGGACTAGATTATCAAGTTCTGGGAACCATTCCACGTATATGGGGTGATACAATGTCATGCAACATCCGGTATACCGATCTCTTTCTGTGGCTTCTAAGTATGCATGGATGACAAGATGGTCAACCACCCCGAGGTGAACATGGGCCAGAATGTTTGGCATTTGTTTTTCCCACTCATCAGTGACAGGGGCAAGTAACTTATGTAGGTCAACGATTAAAACGCGACCATCCTCCTTATATTCCCATGCATCGTATTCCCCGGCCCATAAAAACTTAAGGATGTTAGTTCAAACTTCCGAGGGCATGTCCATCAGGTTGGTAGCTTCGGGTTCTTCCATCTGCAAAAAATATGATTATGAGACTGGAAATATTTTGAAACAAATGGATATAAAATTGACGCCTCTTGCAAAATCATAAACGCTGATAAAAAACCAACAACAATCGATGATCAACGCACTACCATCAAAAAGATTAACAATAACAAAAAACTAATTACACACCTTTTCAGACACACGAGCTTAAGAGTTGAACACAGTGGGAATAAGGGCTATGCGATTCAAGTATATATCAACTACTTGCCAAAACAACCTTTATGTGAATGATTCAATGAATCGACCACCCTGTGCAACCTTTTATATTGCATTGAGTTACTTTGAGGTCTGTTTCATTTAAGGCAAGAAATCTTGGCCCGCCTACAACGATACGTTCGGGATCATAGGATTCTCAAAGCTTATTTACCTCCTTTAACGTGAGATCTTAGCATTATGAAGGACAAGCAAAAAATCTCGTTCACATTTTCTTTTAACTACGGTTGGTAGAAAATGCTTTGCATGAGATCATCCATTTTTATTACAATGTTATCTCCGCCACGGTGTAAATCTTGTATGCAACGTTTTTGGTCGTTGAATTATTTTCTAGAAATATCAACATAAATGTTGTCAAGATTTGCTCATAAACAGGGCATGCTTTATGTTGGGGCAAAAGGAATGGGACGCAAGAGTCACGTAAAAGATCTCGCAATCCAAGTTGATCTTTGAATACGGTTTGTGTCACAATCGAAATTTTTGTTGGCTCTCGTGCGAATGACAAGTCAAACCAAGGGTTTAGGGTTATGTGCAATCATAAATTAAAGCATAGCTCAGAAGAACTATTGTAGGTACATGTATAAAATCTTATAAATACTATCGATCTAATTACATATTTGAAAAACCAAAATAAAAGAAAAAAAGAAACCTAACAATATAAAAAAATAAAAATAAGGTTGTCAAAAGTTACAAATACCCAAAAAAAGGTTGTAAAACATAAAAAAATGAGATAAACAACAAAAATCGCAAGAAGAAAAAGAAGGCGAAGAAACTACGCTTTATTTGAAAACTTAAACCCTCAAAATTTATAAAACAACCATATAGAATAAAAAGAAAAAATACACAACAAAGAAATAATTTTTGCAAACATTGTAGAAAATGAAAATCACCAATGAAATAAGAAATATGAAACCAACCTTTCCAGCAAGCACAATAAATAAAAAAAGAAAATAATAAAACCAAGGGGAAAGTATCTATAGAAAACCCACGAAAATGGAAACTATAAAACTCTAGGAAACAAATATTCAGAAAACCATAAAATTCCCTTTTGATTTGTTACTTTCTTACTTTATTTTGTCAATAATCAAAATTTGCTAAATTGAATTGTTGATCATTGCCAAACTAGCTGCATCGCAAAATTGGAAAAAAAATGTTATCTAAGGTTTAGGGCATCCTTTTTCTAGGGGGGAAAAATTGCCCTAAAAAAATAAATAAATCCCAAATATAAGGATTTTTAATGGAGGTAGGCCTGAGGGCTCAAAACGCAATTTAAATTTTTAGAGTGCCACGTGGCATCATTTAGAACACTTTCAAAGGAAACTTGAAGGTGACCAACTGGTCATTAGTGTAGGTGCCACAAGTTGGCCAGGGTGAACCGGCACCCATGTTGGTACCTTGACCTTTTTGAGTGAGGCCTCTTAGTGGCCATCTTAAGCCCAAAAAATGTTAAATTTGAACTCAGACAACTTTATGGTTCAAGAGCTCCAGAAATACTATCTGATTCAAATGGACGGTATGTGGCATGTTTGGGATGGCTGGCAGGCACTTGGGGAGACTGAATTTTGGTGAGGCAGCCTTGGTAAGTCACTAAATGGTGGCAACTACCCTCCTTTAATTGCATGTTAACAACCTGGGTACAAAATGTGTTAAAACTCCTGTTTGCAGCATCCTGTAGAAGTGTAGAAGTATATTCACTAGCATTGCCCTTGTGTGTTCTCTAGGCCTTGGAGAAATCTTTTGACTTTTGTCAATCTTCTGTAGATTGTAACTGTTAAAAAAAATAGGTAGGTGTATACATAATCAGGCACTTATGACTAGCAGACACAGCTACAGGTGAAAAGAGCAGCCGAATGGTTTGTTTTATTTGTTTACCTTAGGTGGCAACAACCATTGCCCGCCCACAATTTACTTCAACAGTAGGGGAATCAACAGGAAGTAAATCACTCGGGTGTGCTCCTAAAGGGCCCCCGTTAACTAACCATGCATACACTCTACACAATATTAACTTTGTGTAGGAGGTTACATTACATGTGTTTTATGTGTTCACATCATAGAGGACCGGCCGCATGGTGTGGGAATGTTTACTACCTGGGTAGAAGACATTCACACGACATTTTTAAAGCACAAGGTTGAAGGTTATCATGAATCTTGAACATATGCAGTTCACAAGGCATAGGAGGGGACAGAAATCACACATGCTCCGGAAAAAAAAAATGTGAGAGATCTTACACCTATAGTGGAGTAGGTGTAAGAATACCCTTGCACTTTTACAAGAGGGATAAGAGGGTTTAAGGTTTAGGTTAAACCCTAAACCCATTCGTTAATATAATGTACCCTCCAAATACAGTTTGAACACTTCCAGATACCAGTATTGGCCAGTTAGTGAGGAAAACACCTTAAGGTATGAACACCCCGGTTATAAATAACTTGCAAGTTTGTTATTGATTTTTTTTGATAATTAGGTTGATGACCTACCTAAATGTTTAGCATTTTTTTATTTTTTCCAATTTTTGTGGTGTTGCTCAAATGGATGTAGTCCATAAGTATAGTAAGCCAAATTTGGTGATCCATCTTCAAAATTTGGAAGTATTAAACCTTAAAACCAAAGGTTTCTGAGAAACATTTTAAAATGAAACTTCTGGAACCGAAGGTTCGTTTCAAAATCCGAGACCAGACGACAACGGTCTCTAGAACCATATCGTGATCTTCCTATTTACATTCTTCGCGGATGGCAATAGCGTGCTCTTGAAGCTTTCCCATAGTATTTTGTTAATCCTATGCATCGAACTCTAACTGTTGGGGGGTTCACGGTTCTTTGTGGGTATCTGTTTGGCAATGTAATGTTGTTTCCATTTTTATTCACATAGTTTTTGTTCGGATGCTATCGTGATTTTTATTTTTTAGAATCGGTAATTTTTTGGTGATCCATATCGGAAGGGAGTTCATTTCATGGCCCTCAACATTAATCTACAATTAAAAAGTTATTTTGCTGATATTTAATTTCTTAATAAAACAAAAGCCAATATAATATATCAGTACATTACCTACAGACGCATAATAAAATTATCAAATTTCCAATATAGGCCTTTTCCACATTGTGAATGCATTTGAAAGATGGAGTTAGTAACTAAAATTTAGAAGAGTGACCAATCATAAAACATGACAAAATATTTGATACGATATATAAGTTTTATTCCCTTATAATTAATTATTTTTATTGATTATTATATTTTACACATCCACTATATTGCAACAAAATCATACAAAATTTCTTTTATAGGATTGCATCTTAACTCCATGTAGTCTTGTTTCCAAAATTGAAAAACATGTTTTTATAGCATTAGAAGCTATGAGCTTCAACAAACACTTTTTCTTGTCCACTTCATCAAATATGGAATCAATCATTTTCTAGTATTTGCTAGCTACCATTTTGATTGCAAAAGGTTTATTATTTCAAAAGCTTCAAGAATACGTACATTGCAATGTTTTGCAAAAACTTGACAAAAGTGTGCGAATAGGTGTAGAAATTTTGCGAATGCAATAGGTGTGAATTAAATGAAGTGCACATTGTCAAAAGAAGTTGTTGAGTCAAAATCCAATTTGCAAAACTAACAAACAAAATAAAAATTATGTATATGTTGTTGTTTACAAGCTTTCATTTATGATACTTTGAACTACGAAAGTTGTCCATACCCTATTACACAAAAAGAAAACACAATTGCAATGTAATGGAAATGAAAGATACAAATATTTCAAGAATGGATTAAATTTTGAACTATTTTGACCACATAATTTGTTTTGATTGTTTTAAACCAAAGGGCCTTTGGTTTTCCACTTTCAATGTACACACTCTTGACCTTTTCAACGATGGTTCAATTTTTTCATTCTAAAATCCCATTATGTTTTGTTGTTCTAGTAGTTGTAAATTGTCTCCATATCCCTTATTCTTCACAAAAATTTACTAAAGCTCATGAAATAAACTCTCCCCCATGATCGGATCTAAAACTTTAATCCTCTATCTAGTTTGGTTTTCTACTTATTTGTTGTAAATTTCAAACACATCTAAAATTTCAAACAATTTTGAAGAAGTATATGAATTTTTCTTATTAAAATTGTCAGTAAAACTAATGAAATATTTTGATCTTAATAACAAGGGCATTGACATAGTAGGACCACACAAATAAGTGTTCACTGATTGGAGTGGTGATGTTGCTTTACAAGTGGATGTTTTAAGGAAATATTTTCCCTTGTCTACTTGCCATGTAGGTAGCCAACACACAGTTTCCATCACTCGTGAGTGAAATACCCGTTATTAGTAATCCCCACCACGTATGTGCAGTTCCAGTTACAGTTTCATTGGTGGGGTTGCCAGAAAAAAAAAAACCAGCTAAACTTAGACATTTAATTTTACTATCCAGAGTAACATACTGAGCACCAGTGGAGATGCTGTTAGTATGTTGAACTTTTATCATCCTGATGATGGATGTGATTTAAATGCAGAGCCATTATGGAATGAGCACTGCTTGTCACTTACTTGTACCCGCTATTTACCCGCAGGGTATATTTGTGGGTGTGTGGGCGCGCGCGCGCGCAGGCAGTGGGTACCTGAAGTTCGACCAGACCCGTCGTTGGAAGATGGTTGCTGCGTGAAGAGTTGCGGCTGCCGAGGACGAGAGGAAATCGGAGTCCCTTTGCTCCTTACTGTTTCTCCCTGTGATAGTGTTTTTTTTTCTCCCTCCTCCCATGTTTCAGACTTCTCTCATTCCCACACCTATTCTCTTCTGCGCTTCTTTTCAACCAAGTCTTGCAAAATTTGATCCACATTTGATGGAATTGCAAACGAAAATCAAAATCCTTCGTTGGATCTCAACTTCAGTGAACATGAATGCCTGGTTGCTCTTCCTTGGTTTGGCTGTTGTTGTTGACTGTGAGGACCTTCCGTTTTGTTATTTCGGAAAGGGAAGATTTTTCAATTGACTTATATACATATATATCGGTGGTTTGAGAATGGGCGAAAATCTGGAGGCGAGTGGCGCAGAGTATGAAGACAAAGCAGAGAAGAAGCTCAAGGGCTGGGGGATCTTAGGCGGCAAATATGAGGACGCTGCTGATCTGCTGGAGAAAGCTGGCAATTCTTTCAAATTGGCCAAATCGTGTAAGAATAATCCTTGCTTGCTCCATTTTACTTGCCTATTCTGTATTCGGAAATGTTTTCTTGCGATCTTTGACAACAGAAACTCTAGAAATGTTTGTTTGTCGAGAAACTTTTCGAAATTTCTAGCGATCCTTTACAACAGAAACTCTAGAAGTGTTTGTTGCTCGAGAAACTCTTTGAAATTTCTTGCGAACTTTGAAAACAGAATTTGCTTGAAATTGTTTGCTGCTCGAAACTCTTTGAGATTTCTTGCGATCTTTGAAAACAGAACTTTGGAAACTGTTTATTGCTCGAAACTCTTTGGAACTTCCTGCGATCTTTGACAACAGAACTCTCGAAACCGTTTATTGCTCGAAATTCTTTGAGACTTCTTGCGAGCTTTGAAAACATAACTCGCTAGAAATTGTTTGTTGCTCGAAATCTTTGAGATTTCTTGCGATCTTCGAAAACAGAAATCTGGAAACTGTTTATTGCGCGAAACTCTTTGAAACTTCTTGCGATCTTTGACAACAGAACTCTCGAAACCATATACTGCTCGAAACTCTTTGAGATTTCTTGCGATCTTTAATAACAGAACTCTCGAAACTGTTGATTGCTCGAAACTCTTAGAGATTTCTTGCGAGCTTTGAAAACAGAACTCTTTGAAAGCAGAACTGAACTCTGGAAATTGCTTATTGCTCTGAAACTCTTTGAAATTTCTTGAGAGCTTTGAAAACAAACAAACAAATCTCTTCATTCCTGTGGAATATGCTGGGGTGTATACAGGGGACAGAGCAGCAGCAGCGTATATAAAGCTTGCAGACTGCCAGATCAAGGTTCGTGAGCTCTTATTAGTGTCAAATTTGCTGCAGTAAAATAGCACGAAAAGATTATAGTGGACTCAAATTGCTTTTAATGTTTTCCTTCTATGTAGACATATATCACAATGGAAACAATGTAGAAACAACAAAACAAGGCAGATTGTGGGCTAAGACCTTTCAGTATAGGATAAGGCACCCCTGCCAAAGGATTATGTAATCTTGAACACTTTTGGTCCAAGATCAGGAGCATGGATTCTGAGGTGATATATATTGATATATATGATTATGAGGTGATGTATATACCTCATATGTGAATGGTGTTTGGTGTAGGCAGTTAGAGAGCAAACATGATGCAGCTGCAGCCTATGTTGATGCAGCTCTTTGTTTCAAAAAGTCTCAACCCTTGGGTGAGAATAACTCATTGATGCAATGTTGTGTACTAGTATCAGTTTTGTGCCCTTGTGAGAATATCTAGCATAATTGCTCAATAGCAGATCATTACCAGAAAAGAAAGAAAGGCTGTTTGGGTATCTTCATAATTTTGTGTTTCCTTCAAATTTGTGAAAATACAGTTTAATTGTGGATGCTCTTGAGATATCTTCCCTATTTGCAAATTTCCAGGTCTGCTTATGTAACATTTCTGAGAGTGCATGTTTGCGTTCTGTCTTTTGCCTGGTATATGTGTGCTTCAGCAAATGGTGATGGGTTTTTTAAGGGTTGAGTGGCAGAAGCAGTAAGGTGTTTGGAAGCAGCAATAGCTCTTTTTTTGGAGATTGGGCGCCTCTCCATTGCTGCAAGGCATTACAAGGTAGCACGACTAATTTAGGTTCAACTGGCTGCTCCTGAAGACATATTGTGGCCTGTGGTACAATGTGAACAGATTCAAATGCAATCTGCAATATGAACTATTGTATCTGTGGTTTGGAAACGTGCAGGAAATTGGGGAGATTTTTGAAAAGCAAGAGAATGCTGAGAGGGCTATGGAATATTTTGACAAAGCTGCAGAACTCTTCTCTGGTGAAGAGGTGAACAGCAGTGGCACTCAATGCAAATTGAAGGTGGCTCAATTCGCTGCCCAATTACAACAGTGAGTGCTGCTCATAGCTGCTGTTTCCTTCTCAGTTCATCAGGTTCAGTACAAAATATATGCTAAAGCTTGGTCATGAACACACTAATCTCATGCTCATAAGATGAATTCATAACAACGCTCACAAATATACAGAAATACATGCAAATGTAAAATGTAACAACCCTTTTTTCCCTCTTGTTGTTCTTTCCTTCGTTGTGCAGGGCTGAGATATGCACCCTTGTCTTATGATCCAGAATTCTAATCACTTCTGATTCTTGCAAACTTTTGTATTTCTTGCTTGAAGCTCAAGTCATGAGGCTATGAATATATATACTAGGAATCATGTCATGTTGACACGATTAGGGCTGTGGCAGGTATCCACGGGCGATTGACATCTTTGAAACAGTGGCAAGACAGTCCATAGATAGTAATCTGCTCAAGTATAGTGTAAAAACACATTTATTAAATGCTGCTCTTTGCCAGCTATGTGCCGGGGATTCAGTTGCCATCAACCATGCTGTTCAAAGATATGAGGTGAGTTGATACTTGTTTCCTTGAAAGGCTACAAATCAATTTCTTCAATCTCCATAAGTGTTTGGATAAGAAGTACTATAGATTTATGGAATTTGTCAACCCTGAACATTGTAAAGACTGCTACTACTTGTAGGGTGGTAATATTATGCTGGCATTTTAGTTTTTGTTTGAAAGGTGAATATATTGCATAAAAATAGGCTGGCTGCTACTGTAGTGACTTCCTTGTGGATGTTGGAAAAAAAAGAAAGAAGAACAGGGATGTGGAAATATTCTGGTTGAATATGAATCTGAAACTTGCAGGATATAGATCCAAATTTCTTAAGCACACGTGAAGGCAAGTTTGTAGTGGTATGTTCTTCCCCATTAATGCTCTTTTGTTGCACCCCCAGCCCTCTTGGTGGATCCTCTAGTTCAACATATGTGTTAAATGTTCATTATGCCAATCTGTTATTATTATTGTCTACAAACACCTAGATTGGTTTACCATACATTGGCATAGAAATGGTACACCATAGATAGTGCATAACACTAATTGTATGGTGGACTATATTCTTATGCAGTCTCTTGGATTAGCATCTCTAAGTAAATCTTGTCTCCCACATAAGAATGGGCTACATGCTTTCAATGTAATGTTTGGACAAACTGAAGACTCCAATTGCAACTAACAGTTGTATCTTATGTGCTGATATAGAACTTGTGTTTTGAGTCCCTACAAACATGTTGAAAATTTATTGGTATGTGTTGGTTCATTTGTACTTTGGGGAGATCCAGGATTTGGTACAAACCATAGAAGATGTGGACGTGGTGAAGTTCACTGATGTGGTGAAGGATTTTGATAGTTTCACTCGCCTTGTATGTGTGATCAACCCTGTGTTCACCTACATTAGCTTTGGTTGAAAGATAGGGGCACTTAGTAAACTGGTCACTGCTAATGGAGAAGGTTTTACAAATGCTTAGCTTGTGGAGGTTGTTTGGTTGGCTGGTTCAGAAAGGAACAAAAGAAGAAGAGGATTCAGACAACCCTGGTCAAATTTTGTGTTCTAACACAGTTTTTGATAAGGATTACTCATTAATGAGGTTTTCTGGATTGAAATTGTCACAGGATGATTGGAGGACACTGCTATTGCTCCATGTGAAAAACAAGCTCAAAGAGATTGAAATTGCAGGAGATAATCTTACTTAGTAGTAAAAGTAGTTGTCTATTTGGTTGTCTTTTTGTTTGCAGTTGATACTTGTAATTGCACATTACAACATTCTTCACCCGGCATCTTGTTTCTCAAAGGTTATCTTGGAAGGTTACGACATCCTGTCTTGTCATGACAGTGATGTTTATGTGGTCTCCCTGGTGATTGATTAAGGGTTTTGGGTTTTGTTAATTTGGGGGTTCTTGATTTCATTCTGTATTTGCATTTTGTCAACATTTTGGTTTGCATTTCTGTAACACTAAGAACCATCAGGGTACTACAGCTAAAGTAGCTGGATCTGTGCATCATGTGATGTCCATCATGACAAGTTCATTTTGTGTTTGTACTTTGCTTCTTTCCGTGTAGATTTGAGATTGGCTGTTTCTTTGTCTCTCGTATGCATGTGATGGGTGACAATTGTTTTGCAGGTGAGTTATGTGATGATCAGGCATTAATATTGTGTTCAGGTAGGCATCAGCAATTTGTCGTCATCACTCACGGTCACCAAGCATGTGGAGTATGGGTACTAGAAGTTTCAGGACAAAGTACATAAAGTATGCTAGACACAAAAAAATTGAGTAGATTGAATATGTACGCCTTCAAAAACAGAAAAACTCAGAAACTGAACTTTACTGAGCTAAACAATATACATAGAGAAGAAGGCTTTACAAGTTGAAGCAAGTCTTTGTCCTCGCTCTCAAAACTTTCAGCAAAAGATGTTGTATAATGTGAATAAGGAATCTTGTCTCACAAACTGAATGTTACTAAACAGCTAATGTCTCTATTAGCTGATCCACTGATTATTAAGACTAGTGTGAACCTGGTGAA
>Ga0116227_10016146_pt1 | contig 10824 bp, 6 predicted proteins | sample S1TSphgellanicum_FD_89693 | JGI IMG/M metagenome (GOLD analysis project Ga0116227, IMG submission 89693) | Host-associated microbial communities from peat moss isolated from Minnesota, USA - S1T2_Fb - Sphagnum magellanicum MG | ecosystem: Host-associated > Plants > Peat moss > Unclassified...
AAGGGCCGGGAGTCAAACTGGCAGTTTGACTCCCGACCACTAAAAGTCGGGAATCGACCTCTTCCCGACGTCTCCTTGAAGAGTGCGACACGGCGTTGGAAAGCTCTCGACGAGAGCTACAACATTGATTCAAGACTCGTCCCGATCTGAGTTTAGGGCGAGGAGTTATGGCCGTTCAAAGTTCCGGGAGTCCAGCCGGGACACTTTCGAGACTCCATTTCGGGAGTCCCAACAAAATGTGCCATTCGGATGTAGCCTCCACGACCAGCCGCAGAGAATACTATATGGGGGAAGGTGGTGGCTTCCCCTGAGTCCGGGCCGTGGTGAGTCTTGTGTATCCAAGTGCCCGTGGCAAGTCCCAACACCCAAGGGTGTTCCGAATGCTAAACTAACCCGATTTGGTTGGTTTTTGGATGCAGATTCACACGAGCTAAGCTAGTCCCTCTACCTAGTCTAATCCATGGGCTCCCAACTCGACCCTCTACCCCTTTTTAGAGTTGGAAGCCGGGAGCGTGCTACCAAGTCTCAACTTTCCGCAACTTGACTTTGTGAAACCCTCAAGTGGGTTTCAGCCCGTGACTTGGGAGCACGTCAAACGTGCCTCGACTCATTATTTTTCCGTTGTTTTCAGTTTGGACTCACATTTGGAATCCATTAAGGAGCTTGTGGGTGCGTCAATACACGTACCAAAGATTATAAAAACTTTAAAAAATAACAGAATTATAGTAACCCACATATGTACATATATATGTGGAAAATGATCCATAAACCATACATTAATGTGTGTTCCAAAGGTTGCACACAATGTACACATTCAAAAAGCTCACACCTATGTACAATTAATACATAAGGAAATTGTCCTAAGGTAACAAAGTAAACATTCAAGGGTATTTAAAGGTAAACAACAAAATCATAATTAATTTTATAATTATGATTTTTCATTAATACTACTTATTGGGGACCCAACTCATACAACTTAAATTTTAATTTATATAATTTTTGGGTAAAAACCAAAATAAATATAAAAGAAATACCTTTGGTCTTGAGTACTAAAACTTTAAGAATAGTCCCAAGGAAAGAAGATTTATTCCTTTGGAAAATGAATAAAAAGAAAAGATATATAAACAAACAAGGAAAATACAACCCCATTAAGGGGTATCCACAACTTCCTAGAATGTTTTTGCCTCTCACTTATTTAAAAATTTCAACAAGCAATATTCTTTGGTCATCTTCCTTTTTTATCGAAAATGTTTTCATATTCAGTTACTAATTCAAAATTTGGCTAATATGGATCACTTTAGGACATAATCACTACTTAGTTTTCAATTTGATAAGTGATTGCTTAAGTTGATGTTGAAAGTTTTGGATGGATTTGTATGACAATATTTCAAATGTATTATGAGAACATTTTTCAAATTGTGAAATGAATATAATGAATATCCAAAATACACAAGCATGTTTAAAACAATGTAACCAATTTTTTATTATTTAAGTGATTTTTTAAATTATTTGAAATTATTTGAAAATGACATTTAGTTGGAATTTTTTTATATACACCTTTACATAAAAATATGAATTGTTTTTTTGGGTATGATAAGATTTTTTTACAATTAATTGATTTATAAATCATGATTTAAAACATATTTTGTATAATATTTTGTTTTAAAGGATTTAATCATTGGTGTAAGTGGCTCCTATTAGCTAAATTGTACCATATTTTATTTTGTAGATTAAAACCATCTCTAAAAAAAATTAATGTTTTATATCAAATTTGATTAACTACTACTTAGCATAAAATATACACACAACCTATGCTAACATACTCCATGTATTCCCCATTAAAACCCACACCAAACATGTATCAACAAAACTCCCCTCCAAGTACATCTTCTAAAAGTGGCAAAAATGGAATGGGAAGCCCAAGTCATTCCTATTTCCTTTAAGCCAAATGAACTTCCTCAATGTTTCCAATAATAAGGTGGCTCCTCCAAATTGAATCCATCAACCTTTAAGTAAATGGAAATTAACATGATAAGTCAATCCAACTTTTAAAATATTAGTTAAGTGAAAAGGCTTTGCCTCTTATCAAAAGTGTTTTGGCCCTTGTTTCCCAAGTTTTAGCGGTCAAGACTCCAAATTTCCATCTTAGTATGTTGAATACTTATCATCCTTATGGATGTCATTCAAAAGGTAGAGCTATTATGGGACGAGTTACTTGTTCATGATATCCTTACTTTGTTGAACTCTTTCCAATCCAAACATTATAATGATGTTCAAGCTATGCTTGACGTCACGTGACTTGTAACATGCAATGAACTATAACCTATGAGAATCAACATTTTTGTTTTAGTTCAACGAAAGTATCTTGAAACAACCTTTTCTACTCCCATACTTCATTTGTCAAATCTACATAACCAATTTGCCACTCCTTATGGAGTTACTAGTTACATCACCAAAGCATGCTTTTGACACTTTCCACTATTATCATATTTGTTGCCATATTTTGTATCTTCCCAATTAACCATGGAACATGAACTTGTGGTCAATAGCTTTGTTACTATCTAAGGTGTTGTGCAAGGCTTGACTATGATTTAAGTCCCATATTCTTTCCTTTTGAAAATATATGGTGCAATCTAAATGTTTAGAACCCTCTAATTTTTCTATATATTTCGTCTATCTTGATCAGATGAATGATTGCTATCAGGGATTTTTATTTTAATTAATATAAAATATTGGCTAAATTTTCCCCCCAAAATAGCAAAATTAGTCAAATTTACACCAGGGAAAAAAATAATTCTTTAGGTTCATGAAACTTATATGGTTTTAATATCAAATTTACACTCTTAATCTCTAAGTACTTTTGTATGATCTAATAATTATTATATTTTAAGAGTGTAGATCTGATATAAATAATTAATTATTAATCATGAGCTCTTAATTTTAATTAGTACTTAGTATGTTCTAATACCATGTTTGACATTCTCTAGTTACCAAGAATACATGCAAAAGAGAGAACGAAAACATGGAAATTGAAACCCGAGAAGAACACACAACAAAGTATCATTATCCATCTCGGTGACACTATTATGAACTAGGTATTCACTACCTTGAAATTGGCTATACAAGTTGTTGAGGCAGGCCATTTAGCTAGTTGTTGAGGCAGAGGAGTGCTGAAACTAGGTTGATGGCATGTTGCAGAATGTGATAGGCAAAATGGTAGCAAATACCATATGTGAAGTTCAGTCACAGCTTTTCACACAGTTTTTCTAAGCTTGTTCCATTGTGGCAAAAATCTGTTTGAGTGGCTGATTCAGCCTGCTGGGCGGTGGCTGAGGGCAGATGGATCCAATTTCAGCTTCTAATGCACCCAAAGACTTGCCCATGGACTTGCTAGGAGGCGGTGTTGTCCCTAGCCAGCCCACTCTCTAGTACATAATTGAGATTGCTACATACCTCTTTAGCTAGTACTAGCTATTGACCTAACTATTTCACAATTTCAATTAAGAACAAACAACCAGGCTATGGGGTGCAGCTGACCCATGACTACATTCACTCCATAGAGAGGGAAAACAGACAAAAAACCAAAGAGAGGGATAGACAGAGTGCACCACCGCCACAATGATGATGTGCAACTCACTATTGTTATGTTACAGACAGTGCTGTTGCTTGATTTGAGTCCCTCTTTTAAGACTAATTCCACAAATACAGCAAAACAACTTCCAAGTGATCCTTATGTCAGAGACCCACAACACCAGTCATACTCTTCCTAGCTTTCATTCAACAGTTACTCAGCATCATCACATAAAATGTTTATAGATAAAAACTTTACAACAATGCTTGTTGTCCTTACCCCTTTTGATTCACACCCTCCATAGCTAATGCAGCTTGTTGGAATTGCCTTTGTGGTTTAACCGGATCACAAGTACATGGCTTTGCTAATCCTTACTAAAACCAGCAGCGTCTAGGTCCAGTCTCACAATTCGAACAAAGTCACGAAACCAATGAGCTACAGTGACTATGATAGGCAGAGATTTTAATATGTTCTTATCTATCACTTACATAACCAGATTGAGCTCAATGCAATTCTTTCTCACTGAAATCTGACTTTTCAGTCACAATTCCCTTCTGTGGTCTACTTGAAGAAATGAATTTTGGCAGCAGTTTGGCATTCCAACTGATTGGATCAGCTGGAAACTTTTTTACCACCACACAACTTGTCTAAGATTTTACATGGGGATCATGGTTGCAAAAAAAAGGCTGCTTGATGACAGCTTTACACGTATCTGTTGAGGAATTCGCCAACAGTAGTGTATTTGACATCTGGGTACAATTTATTGGCATCAACATCATCAGGTCCTGGCTCAAAGTACTGGTCGCCCTTCACCAGCAAGGAGTAAGAGAGTGCAAGAAACAACTTATTTGGGAAAGGCATCTCTGTGGTCACACAAACCCCACAATGAAAATCTGCATTAAAAATGATGTCATAAAATGATGACCTAACTGCAGAGAGCTGATCTGCAACTTTGTGCTGGGAGTAAAGAGCTAAAAAGATTATGTTAATCAAGATCATCATGCTTGCAAGAGTTAACTTACATGGATTCTGTCAAACAGTCTGTACAAGACATACATATAGTGCTGAACAAACAAAAGAGGTGATTTCCAAAAAGGGTCTTGTTAGAGGACTTTTTCTCCTCTTTCTTTTACCTTCAATCTGCTTCAGTACTTCAGACTCTGGTATGTATGTCTTGTCAAGGCTGTGACCAATTTTCTTCTCCCACAGCTGCACAACCTCATTCATGCTTTTAATGTTGGGTTCTGGACGAATCAGCAGCTGCTTGTTGAGAGTGCGAGGATCATCCACTGCTTTGATTGTGAATGTGCCAATGTCTTCTTCAGAATTGTATACACCTGTTCACTGGACAAGCTTTGGTGAACCACAACTGAACCCAAAAAGAAAGAAAATGCTCTACACAAGTTCCAGTGGCTGATTTTGCACATAGTTGCAGAATGTTCCAAAAGGTAACAGCCAGTTACAGTACTATCTATGAGGCTAGATCAGGCATCACAAAATTCCTCAGATGACGAACCTTGATGCAAGAGTTACAGGCATTAGCAGACAAAAGGGTGAGCAGATGACAGACCTTTAGCATTGCCATCACCCAAAATGGTAACTTTATCCCTCGGGAGTTTCAGCTCCTGTTGCTCAGGAGAACGAGAAAGGCTGAAAGAGCCTGAGAAAAGGCTTTCAAAGCGGAAGATCCAAGAGCCTAAGAAAACGCTGGCAAAGCTGTTGCTATTCACAAATGTGTATGGGATGCCTGCTGCTTTGATAGCATTGCGGGCTTTTATCTTGTCCACAAATAACACATCTATAGCTTTCATCTTGACACTTCTCTCAGGATCATCACCAAACTCTGAAGGTAGGAATCTCTGCATAAGCACCGAAAAAAATGGACAATATATCAAACTTCAGAGAAAGATTTGAATCCAAGTATGAAATGTATTGATCTGGTCAAAAACTTTGGTGCATAACATGGTATCATAAATGAAGGCAATGTCTAGCTGCAAATTACATGCTTGTTGGGTAGGATAATCAACCCAGCCATGATATTCTTCTGAATGCCCACTAACCCTAAGGGTTAGAGACACACCCCATGTTCTGCACTTCAATCCTTGGATCTTCTTCCTTGCCTGCACAATGTGTGTCACAAAATTGAGCAAGCGTTTCGAGTTGTGAACCAGAGATTGACATACCGTGATGTGTCCCACTTCCTTGATTGCTGTAATCAGATTGAGTTGATCCGGTAGTTGAGCTGTACCAAGGGTGGAGATGACAACATCCACTTGCTTCAATGCTGCCACAAGGCTCTCATGGTCATTGATGTCCCCCTGCATTTTGTTGGAGTACTTGGATTTTATCAAGGACCATGAAGTGCTAATTCTCTGATGAGGCATACCATGTCCTGTCTTTACTGAACTTCACAAGACAAAAAAGAAATGAAGAAAGAAAAAGTTGGGGGTTGAGTCTATTTACTTCCAAAATTGTGATGCCAGAAGCCTTGAATGAATCAATCAGCTCCTTCTTTGAGGAGTGGGGTCCTGCTGTGTCTGGGCGAACCAGAGCAAAGGTGGGATGGCCCAGCCGAGCACTCGCCTTGGTGATGAATTGTCCAATTGCTCCAGTTGCTCCAACAACCAGAATCTTGCTGTTTCCCATTTTCTTTTGTTTGGTTTGATGGGAAGATCAAGACCAAATATTTGAAGACACTGAAAAACAAGATTCAGTTTGCAGGGGGGAAGCTTGAAGCAAAGACCAATTTTGAGGTGGTATATGCATCCTTGTCCATTTCTGCCTCAAGTGCAAAAACAAGGAGAAGAATGACAAACAGCCTAGCCAAAGCTTTCAATGGTTCAGCCTTGAGATTGTTTCCTCCTGTTCTGAGGGCAGACAAGCCCAATACAATATGCAAGCAAGACTACATGTGCAAAAGAGCTCCCAAGGTGAAATGCTTCTTGCATTCAAACTGCTTGTATACACATATTGATGCTACTTCTCCAATTTTTGGTGACAGAATGACTGAACATGATCATCAATCCACACCGTGATTTTCCACCTCAAATCATTTTACAAACTTGACATTCCTTCATTCCAGTTTCAAGCTGCAAGCATGAGCATGTACAAATGCACACAAAACAAGCTCCATCAAACAACATACAATTGGATTACTGGACAAAACAGCGAAGTATGAATCTGCCTTTATCAATAGATGAGGAACCTCCCTGCAGATTGTCAGCTTGAAAACATTCACAGAAAATTTCATATACTAGGACCAAACACCATGTTAAAATGATCACACACCCACTGCTAACAACAATGCAACAAAATTTGGATAGAGGTAGAAACTCATCAAAACAGCTTGAGAAAGAGAGAAAAATGATGATGGACAATGAACCTGCAAGTTATTGGAAGCAAGATGGAATTGGGTGGTTGACAGCTTGCTTGCACTGTGTTTTGAAAACTTCTGTAATGCACAATACCCATGACAGAAGTTCTCAGATTCTTATGACAAAACAAATTTCACCCTGGAAAGCTCAAAATCCACACCCCCATCCCCCCCCCAACAGCTTCCAAATTCTTGTAGCTGTGTGTGTATCTGCGCACCCCATGTTTTGTGATGTGGGTATGAAGTATTTATGCCAAATAATGGACATTCTAAAGGGGGGGTGATCATTCCAAAAAAAAAAAAAAACAGATTTTTGGGGGAAAAACACTGAAGTACCAAGGGAGAGGGTTGATCACCCAGAGAAAAAAAGGGTGGACCTTTAGGGGAAAACACTCACACAAGCCCTAGTGAAGTGCAACAAAAGTTGGGTTGTAGAAGAGAATTAAAACCAACAAAACAGCTTTGAGAAAAGAGCAAAACTTACATGCAACTTTGCTTCAACTGCTTCTGAAATCTCCATCTGCACATCATGACACATTCTTGTATTCTTATACAAAACATACCCTGGTCCCTAACAAGCTCCAAATCAAACCCCAACTTCCTGTGGCTAGTATCAGTATTTTTTTTTCAGGTGAACTTGGGCAAAATTTTCGCAAGATTTTTACTGTGTAGGGCAGTTTTTCTGCTAGTTTTCTACTGTTTTGACAGTTTCCTCAAATCTTTACGCCTTTAAAGCTAAATCTGATGTGGAACTATCGCCACTCAAGGCTAAATCTATTGTGGGATCATTGCCACCCATGTCACATCACAAAAATGCAAAGAGAAACACTTGTGGCTATGTGTCTGCTCAACTGGTGCTTGCGATGTGGGAGACTACTAATAGCAAACCACCGGGACCAATCATTATGATTAGTCGAAGAGATCATATTTATTAGAGTCTTCTCTGACATGTGTTAACCTGTGCTGTGCCTTTCACCAGCCTCACCAAAGTATGCAAAACTGTTGGGCCAAAACCATTTTGCTGAGCCAAACCGTCATATTTTGACGTTTGTTCATCTAATTTGAATGCAGGGTAACATATTAAGCAATGTGGTGATGTGCTTCTATAGTCTCCTTTGTGTATTTCCATTTGTAGGGTTGATGAAACGCTGTGAATTCTACATTAAGGAGGAGAACTAGCTATGTTGGTTTATTTTGGGCTTTTTGGCTTTTTCCTGCCCTTTCAGCTTTTAGCCTTGAAGTAATTGATGACCTGAAAGAAGGGCAGCTAAACCAAGGTTTACGGAGCACCTGTTGCAGTTAGGTGGATGCTTAGCACCTGTTCTAGTTGGACATAAATTAGAGAAATCCGTAAAGTCAGGAAAACACGGCACCAGAACCCTGAGTTTGGTCTAAAACCGGGTGAGATTCAAAAAAACCTGCGAAAAAAGTACATTAGCCGTCAAGGTGGGGGTGAAACTCAGAAATGCACCATTTTTGTGCCAAACTGAGTTTCATCCGGTTTTGGCCCCCTCTTTCCTTTTTCCTGAGCGCCTCCACTGCTGCTACATATATTTTCACTGCTCCTACATGTGCAACTACTATAATTACCTCGAACGTTGTGCATTAAATGCTGAGTTTCAGCATTTCATACCCAGATTTAATAAAAACTTACTTACTTTGCGGACCTCATTCAAAGAGGGGATAGGGGGTGAAAAGAGGCCCAAAGACAGGGTGAAGACAGGATGACTTTACGGATTTCTCTATTGTTAGTGAAATTTCCCAAAAAATTACTCATGTCAAAAGTTGTAGGAAACTTGGTTTTTGGGAACTTGCGAGTCATCCTTTCTAGAACTTGTGAGTTGTCTTCACGCTTACATCTGTTTTTTGGAAGTGCTCTTGACATAATGTTGACTCATAAAAGGAAGTTGTGAATTGTCATATATGCTTAGATTTATTTTTTGGAACTTGCAGGTGCTCTTGACAGAATGTTGACTGGACGGTAGAGCCATTGTGGGTGGAACCATGGGGAGCTTCTTTGTAGGGGTATTTTTCATGGATTCTGCCAAGTTACCTTCATGTACCTCATCCATGGCCGTCAAATAAAATAAATTGCCAATGGACTTCTTTAAAGTCAAGAAACGCAAACGAGTGTAAATCATATTGTAAGTCAGGAGAAAAAGGAGGCCACTTATGGAGCCATCTGATGATTTTAGGAGTGACGCTGAAGCAAATAGTTCACCAATCAAATTGTTACACAAAAAGACTAAATATCTCATTGCAATTTTAAAACTAGGATTCTGCATTTTGAAATTGAAACTGGACCCGCCACTTCAATTTTAGAGGATCTAATGAATTAAATCACTTTTGACTCTCTCTTAAGGTGTCTAGTCTTACTAGCATCATAAAATTATAATATGTTCAATTTAACCCCATTGCAAAATGTTCTTAGAAAGAGAGTATGATCACTCAAATGCACCATCTTAAAGAGGTCCTTTTTTTTTTTGCAAGTTCTGATAAGAAAGTCTATTACCACTCATGATATAACCCATTTGCATCCAGTGATCCCCAAATTTTCAAACAATCCACCATAGATATGGAGCAACAATTTTCTCACTTGGAGTTGCCAAAAACTTGAGTCTCATTTCCCTTCACCTAAATCAATTACCCCACAATCTCAAATTCCTAGTTTTTAAGCATTAGAAACTTAAGATCATGATGCCAACTCATATAAGTTTCAAAATCTCCTAGAGTTTTTCATCACACACACCATTTCCTACTACTTTATTCACGGTTTTACACATAAGTCTCCTAATCCCTAAACTTCCCTATGCTGTGAAAATGATGAAAACTCCAAGTACAACTTTAACCAAGGCATTGCCTATGGGGATTATTCCCCACATCCATCACAAGCCCTATCTACCAATCCAAAAGCAACAACAATTTCTAGAACTCCAAAATGTTAAACGCCACACCCAAAGAAAACTTCAAGTTCAAAAACTTAACTTCTTTTACTCAACCAAATAACCACCTTCAAATCAAATTTCACATGTTTAAATCCATCTTTCTAACACATTTTTTGCCTTAGAAAAATTTGCGTTGTCGATCATCTTCTACAACACCATATCCATCGTGAAGAATAAACAAACAAAATAGATAAGTACAATAGTGCACAACACACAATGCATTAGACCAAATGCCCACATTCCAACATTTAATTCATAGTTTGAATGTCCAAATCTACAATATATAAATAAATAAAAATAAAACATTTCTATGTTGGAAAAATAAATGTTATCCCTTCTTAACCACCCTTATTGATCATGTTCATTATGATTTAAACCAACAATGACCTGTTACACATTATAACATTTTTGTTTTCCCTTTTCCAACTTTCTTTTTAAAACACAAGTTGATGTTAGTCTATAAACAATTAAACCATTGTGGGTGCAAGCTTTGTAAGGTATTTTTTCAAGGATTTTACTAAGTTGCCTTAATTTGCATCATGAGCAAGTACTAAAATAAAATGCCAACAAACCTATTTAAATCTAGAAACACAAAACAATGTAAATTATACTATGAGTTATATTGCGAATTAGGAGAAAAAGGAGGCCACTTATGATATAGAATCATTTGGTGATTTAGTTTTTAAAACTCTTTTAAAATTCTAATGTAATGGTGGCTAGTCCCAATTTTAGGTCAAAATCAATTTTAGGAGTAAAAGTATTTATAATACATAAGGAATAAGTAAATACTATTGTAAATAAATTTTAGGTTCTTGAAAATATATATTGTTGCTTAACAATGTCATGGTCTTATTTTTTAAGAATGTTGATAAAATGCCTCTATTACAACTATTAAATTCAAGTGAAATAAAAAAATGGTATTACAATTCCAATGG
>Ga0116227_10016147_pt1 | contig 10824 bp, 8 predicted proteins | sample S1TSphgellanicum_FD_89693 | JGI IMG/M metagenome (GOLD analysis project Ga0116227, IMG submission 89693) | Host-associated microbial communities from peat moss isolated from Minnesota, USA - S1T2_Fb - Sphagnum magellanicum MG | ecosystem: Host-associated > Plants > Peat moss > Unclassified...
GAAACCAACTGAGCTAACCACCCATGGTTTGCTAGGGAACTGGAACCCAACAGAAAATTTGTTTCCTGATCACATCTCATCCATCCTTGATGGTGCACTGGTGGGTGCTGGTTCACTGTGGCCAGTAGTAAGTAATACTTGAGGCTAGGGACTTTACCAGCGGACTTTTACCAGAATAAGGGCCTTTGCCAGGCAGAGTCAAACACAAGCCCGTATTCTGGTAAACCCTACGGAATGGGGTAGGCAGGCTTTACGAAACAAATCGTAAAGCCTGCCCAAGAAATGGATGAAAATTTTCATGCTGTAATGTGATGTCTCTATACACTTTTTAGAAAAAGATAGGCCTTTACAAGAAAATAATGGGGTGAGGAAATGAAGAGAAGAAAATAAAATGAAAATACCTACATAGATATATACATACATATATACATGCATGCATGCATGCATTCATGTTTATATTCATAATACTTAAGAGCACACTCTGCTTATTAACTCCACCATGTCTTCAGTTGTTGTGACTCCTTGAATGACATGCTCTCTGAATGAATTCATTATTTGCAGACAAATCTGTTGCTGCTGCTGCTATATTTCCTCCTCCTCCTGCTCCTCCTTTTGCTGTTCATAATAATAGAAGATGGCAACCCACATGGGTAAATGGTAAAGAATGTGTGAGGTGTGTGTGTGTGTGTGGAGAGATGATGATGATGATGGGTTGTTAATTTTTGACATCCATGAAAATGCAGATCACATGCTCCAAGAGGTTCATAGTCTGAACACTAGTTTTTCCTCCTTTCATCTCCTCATGAAGGCATAAGATGATCATCATTACCATCATCAACAACTCTCCACACACACACCTCCCAGGTGGGTTGCATGGGATTTGATGACTTTTGAAGCATGTCTATCCATATCCTCCGTTTCTCTGTTGGGTGGGAGAGTCCAGGACTTGTACTGAAGAGAGAGAGAGAGATGGGGCTGGTGCTCTGCTTTTTAGGACTTAAGATCAGCTTTTGCTTTTACTCTTGAGCGAAACATGAAAATCAAAAAAAGACTGAGAACTAGAAGCAAAAACAGGTCATGCAAAACACATTGTCAAAGTACAGAGTTCAATAGAGTGTTTGGCTGAAAAAGTTTTCTAGCCTTGAGAAAGGAAAACAGCGGGCTTTTGGCCCCCAACAAAATATATAATGGTTTTCATATGGCCTTGTCTGCCTCTCTTTAGTCCCTTAGACTATCCTTAGGGTTTTACTAGGACTTTCCAACCACATTAAAACAAGCCACATTAGCCTCTTGCCATGTATCCCATGCTTGTTCAGTGTTTTGCACTTCTTGTGTGGCTTGTTTTTTTTGGAGGCAACTTGCACCTTCACCTACGGACATCACACACATTGGGAGGGCACACAACTTGGGAAGCAGCAGCATGTAGCAAACAACTCTTCTTTTCACTGTGACTTGCATCTTTGTTTGCAAACATCATGTTTTCCAACCACAGTAACTCTTCTCTTCGACTTGATTTGCACCTTCACTTGCAAACATCATGCTTTCCAACCTCAACAACTCTTCTTTTTGACATGACTTGCACTGTCAATTGCAAACATCACTTTCTACGAGCTGCATCAGGCTTTTTTGGTCACAATTTACATAGGTCCACCAACAAACTCTCATTCTCTAGGCTGTAATTATTTTCTTTGTTACAACTTGCACATTCGCTTACGACAAATTCTAAATTGTAGATGGCACAAGTGTGGAGGCAAAATTTGCAAGCCCAAATTAATGACCTTTTGAATGATGATGAGGCAAGGAGCTCATGTTGCAAGGGCCTTCTTTTTCATCGATCGCAATGTGTTGTCAAATGGTAATCAAATTACTTTAAAAAAGCATTGACATGGATCTAGGCTAGAGAGGGCACACAACTTGGGAAGGTAAATGCACATTGGACACCTACTGGATGTATTTGGACTCTTTTTATGCAACACTTGTGTATGATGGTAGGTTGCTTAAAGCTCATTACACAAGATGAAAATGTCTTTATTTCTCATAATCATGGAAAGGATTGTTGAACATGATTCATAATTTTTCACAAAAGAAAGATGTTGTAGGATTTCTTGGGTTGTCTACCATTCAAAAGTGCATTCCTACACTTCGAACATTTGCATATGGAGTGTTTATGCTTGACCCCTAATGAGTAAGGTAGGCTAGGAGAAAACATGACTATTGAAGGTATGAAGGGATTTGCTTCAAATGTGAAAGCATGCTTTAAAGCCATGTACTTGAAGCAACCTATTAGGGTTGACCTCTTGAAATACATTAGGATCAATGAAGCAAGAGGATTTTCAAGTATGTTTGATTCAATTGATTGCATGCATTAGAACTGGAACATTTGCCAAGTCATTTAGTAACATTAATTTCAAAATAAAAATGGCAAATTTAGGAACAATTTCATTTACATCTTGCATTATGTTTTGCCATTCTAAATTCCCTTTATATCTCACATTGTTTTTTGGTTTGTTAAGGGGAAATAACAAATCAATATATTGAATAGGTCTCTTTAGTTTCAAATATGTTGAAAGTCTATACTACATGATTGATTTTCATTGTAAATGGAGTCACATATTTGATATATAATTTCCTTGTAAATAATATTTAAATGATTTTTTTTGTTTAGACTATCCATAAACCAAAGATGAAAAAGGATCACATTTTGCAGAAATGCAAGAAGTTATTAAAAAAAATGTTGAATGATGTTTTAGGTTTTTTGCAATTTCACTTTGTTATTCCATAAAATCATTGCAAACAATGGGACATTAGCGCAATAAGAAACAAATGAAATCGCATTAATAAAAGCCACAATTATTACCAATACTTAAGTTTTCATGTTTTAGTGTCCAAAATATCTTGCAAGTCTTTCATTTGTTTAAATAACAATATTTCTTGGATATTATGTTGAACAATTTTTTCATAAAAAATTTGTAAATATTTTGTTGCAATTTCAATGATTTTTTTAAAAAGATAATTTATTTTTTTAATAAATCACAATATTTCTAAACATGGTTGAAGTAAGTATCCAAAAAATATAAGGATTTTTTTTTCAATTCATATTTTTTTAATAGCCAATTTTAGTTATATCAGGTTGCGGATGACTACCACTTTCAGTACATAACTCTTTTACATTTTTTTAAACCCCCATTGAAAGTAATTGGTGTTTTCATTATTTTTAATTTTTTAATGGCTTCAAATGCATTTTAAATGACAAAAACATGGACAATAATTACCCACACCTTTACATAATAGTATAATGAAACAAAAAAATTATCATGATTATTTTTTATCACCATAAAAATCATGGATTTTTAATTTATCCCTTTTTTTAATCAATCATAGTTTACCACATTGTTTTCATATACAAACCTATTACTTTTTAATTAATCACCCTCAGTGGCAAATGTGATTCCTTATATCATGTTTGCTCTTAAACATCATGATGACTTGTGTGATCTTACAACATGATTGTTGAAAATGAAGGCAACAATATATATTTTTTAAATTTATTAATAACAATGTTTTTGTTGTCAAGAAAGGCCTTTCATTTGACACATGTAAACACACGATTTTTGAGCTTGAAAATGCAAAGACTTATTTTTAACTTCAAAACAACTCTCATTGAACATCTATGGGTTACAAATGACACTAGATTTCAATGAACATCTTATAGTGCTTCAAATTTTGAACATGAGTTGGAATAAAAATATGCATAATTTTTTTAGTCATCAATTGCAATTTGGAAGTGCATCAAACATTAAATCACAAATATATTATGTTGTGTGCCTTGAGCAAAATTTGTAAATCCAACAATTTGATTGAAACAAGTTTTGTGATTCGCATTGAATTTAATGCAATCACAAATAATGGTTTCAACATCCACATAAATTTCACCTTGTAATCATGTCATAGCAAGGAGGAGAAGAAGATTGAACATAGCCATGGTCATCAACATAATTTATTATATGCATGGGTTGAGCTATTTATAGGAATCTATCTAATGGTGTTTCTTGTTGTGTGATTGGTGTTTTAATGATTTCAAAATGTTGTGTGTTGCAACCTTAGCTTTGGGCTCACAACTTAAATTCAACCACGGCTAAAACATGAAAAGGGCAAGTGGGTTGGGAAAATTTCTTATAAATTTGAACATACTACAAAAAAGTGAGAAAATGAGTCCCAACATTTTCCAAGTGATTTTCTCATTTTGAAAATATGAATCTTGAATTTTTGAAACAAAAGTGCAAGTAAAAAATTTGGTCCAAATTAGGCTTCCAATATACCATTAGAAAGGTCTTGAAATTTAGATATCAAAAATGAAATTACATTTTTCATTTGGAGTTGTGATATATGAATTATGGCCAAAAAAAATCATGAGTCAAATTATCAACTTGACTTTTAAACATTAAAACCCAAGAAACTACAATCAAATGACCTTTGAATTTAAAATGTGATATGGTATTGAAAAGATTTGTACAAGGGTTTTTTTTTTTTAAAATTCTTCACTAGCAGTTTTTAGGCAAAAGTTATGAACCCACAAGTTTGCAAGAATCATAACTTGGGCAAAATTGAAAATTTTCAAAACACCTTCTTAAGAGTTCCAAATCTTTGTGCCACTTTGATGCAACCCACAATGTTAATCACTAAATACATTATGGGAGAAGAGGCGGACTCATCTCCATGTCCAAGTTGTGATATGCTTTGTGAATTTGGTTCACTCACCTTAAGGAGGTTCCTTTTTGTATTTCTTGGATATTACTTACATTCATAGGGTATTGTTTTGTTACCTATTTATAAATTTAAAAAAATCTTTACAGAGAGGCCTTATTTATCAATAAATGTGTTAAACTTTGATAATAAGTTTTTTTCCCACGTTTATTTATAAATGTAGTAAGCCCCTTATCTTTTCATAAATTTTCATTAAAAATGTACAATTTTTTTTCAGGTTTTCCTTTAAACCAACATTTTCCAATCATGCATGACTTGTCTCAAAACAAATTTAAAATATAATTTTTCATGTTCTAAAGGCCAACCAACAAAACATCCTACCTAGGGGTGCATCATAGTGCTATGAACATAATGCCAAAACCAAACATCCATTATTAAGGCGTATTGTGAATATTATACTTGTCACTATTAAATTAATTCCCACAAGTGAATGGTGTAAAAGTTTTAAAATATGAAGATGGATTGCCAAAATTTTGAAGAATTGAACTTCCTACCTACTAGGCTAAAAATGGCTAGCTTAACCATTAGCTTACCACAACTTGTTTCATGATTTCAAGGAATTTTTTTTAGTTAGTATTAATTGTCAAAATTTTGGAATATTGAAAACAAGTATGCTTGCACCTTTTCTATAAAAAAAATCAATATATTCAACAAACTATACCAACTATGAGTGATAGGTATGATATGTGTCAAATTTACAGTCATGTAATCATGCACATCATTTGGTTGTGCACAACTAGCCTCCCCTAATCATCATTGGGATCACATGATTAAACTTGTCATTCAAGTCTAATCACCATTGAGGCCACATGATTAAAGTACTACAAGGATTTATCATAGTTACATCAAAGGACTAAAATAAAATAAAATAAGTGAAAGTTTTAACTTTAAAAAATGAACAAAAAATGATTAGAGTCTCTAAGTGCACTTGTACACACACATTTAACAATGACAAAACCATCTTTTTTCACTTATAAAACAACCATGAAATTTTGAATTATTCTTATAATATCCATGTTTAATGGTGAAAAATGATTTGAATATTTTTAAATTACAAAAGATATTTTGTAGTGATGAAAAGGTATCAACATGTTGATGTGGCAATTGGGATTGGCCTTTCTTTGTTGTTGTGATGGGTATAATGTTTAACTTGTGCTTATTAACATTAGATATAATCTTTTTTAAATGTTTTTTTCATGCTTTAAACTTAATAAATTCATTTCAAAATTATCCAAATGCAACAATGGTATCTTATAAACATTGCTTTATAAAACATCATACATTTTCACTAACTTGCCTTGTCATTAAAACCCATGTAAAATAAATATGAGTTATAGTTTTGTGGTGCTTTTTATTATGATTGCATTTCTTTTCTTTCTTGTTGTCGATTATTATTAATTTAAAAAATAATGTTTACACAATTCCCCATATTGCCATGGTTATTTACAAATTTCAAGCTATTGCACATGATCTTTAAATATTATGTCATTTCAAAAAATGACTCAAACAATTTCATTTGAAGTTGTAAAATTCCAATTTCAACAATATCCATGTATTTGTGCAATTAAGACATATTGTGTACAACAATAACTAGAACACATGCTTGTCAAATAATTAAATAAATTTGAAAATTTCATCCCAAAAATGTTTTCATTTTGAAAATATTCTTGAATATTCCAAAACATTTATTATTTTCTTCACAAGTTTTTTTTTTCTAAACATGTTTTTTTTAAAATTACAAAAATTCTAAAACTAATATAATTAGTGTCAAAGTTGCCAAGGCAATAAATCAGATTATTGCCACCACATAATTGATTATAACCCTTTCCACCACCAATTCAAATATACAAATGGTTCATAAGGTTAAAATTTAAGGAATACAAGCTACCATTTAATGTCACCATCTTATTAACCGACAAACTTATTATTATGAAGGATTAAGATTCCCACACATCTTACCACATCTTTAAACAAGTTCCAAGAATCCCCAATTCCATTCTTGTATAAGTGGGTTGGTGAAAGGAGTGAAATAATTAGGCTTGAAAGAAGTAAGTATGAATGGCACAAATAAATAAACCTCATTTTAATTATTATGTAGATTTGTATTTTTTTGTGGTTGCATTTGGTTTAATGGAAGTATGAATATTATTTAAAAATTTGTACAAATCAAAGAAAAGAATATGTGTGAATTTATTCTTTGTTTTGGAATGACATTATCTAAAAACAAATGATGTAAAAATTAGAAGAGGTGAACCCTAATTGTTTGGGATTTTCAAATTTTCAATGAAAAATATAAAACATTTTTGTAAGAACTCCTTCCTCACAAAAGATTGTCAAAATTTTAATTAAATGCATTGTGGGGATATGTTTGGGCATGCAATGTAGGAGCAAAATTAAAGCAAGTGAACACTAGTGACTCCTTGGTTATTAAATTAAAGGAATATGTGAAGATTTGTTCAATTGAAGTACAATTGCCACTTGTGTAAGAACAGATTAATGTTATCACCAAAATTGTTAAATATGGGTGATTTTGAGGCATTTGGTGTTTGTGTGGGTTGATACGATTTTGCAAATTGAATGTTTATGTGTGAAGAATGGAAGAAGGAAAAGAAACCAAATGGTATTCAGGCCATGAAAGTTGGTTAAAAGCAAGTTTTTATTAAGAGAATTGAAGAGGGAAGGAAAAAGCACTAGCTTGAAGAGATTGTATTTGCACAATTTTTTTCATGAAATGAAAGATGTTTGCCTTTTTTTATGTACTTGTTTATTTGTAAACATGTTGTTTGTAAGGTTTGGTCTTAATATGATATTGCTACAAGTTATTATATTCAAGTTCATGTTGCTACACATTACAATGACAATGAAATGATGAAAAAATTAAAGAGTTTATTTTTGTGAAAATTAAATTAAATTTTATTATGAATAGTGAATGACATTGCATGCAACTTGAATCAAATTGAAATTTGATTTTCATGAATTGAATTGAAATACATTGAATGGAGTTCAAATTCCATTGAATTCAATTTAGATTCTTACATTGGATTGAATTCGGATTCTTAAATTGAATTGAATTCAAATTCAATAGAACATAAATGCAATGTAAATTGGCGAATAGGGTATTGAAAATATGCTTGGCACTTTTATCATTTGTGCATATGGTGTTGAAAAACAATAGTGGACCAAAAAACACTTTTCCATCCCATTGAAGTAAATTCCAAATCAAAATTCATTTTGGTAAGACAAGACAACTAGTGAACATTAAATGTGTTTAACTTATACTAGCTTTGATGCCACCATAGTCACAAGAAATTCTCACTTAAAAGAGTTAGTGAAATCAAAATTGTTTTATCGCTTGGAAAAATCATTTTGTTTTATTTCTTTGTGCAAATTCTACATTGTTTTTGAGTTGTGGACCTACAAAAGAATGTTAAACCCAATAGTTTATCAATCATTTTATGTATGATAACTACATATAAGTTCAGAATTGGATTAGAAGGTGTGGTATGTGTACTTTATGCCACTTTGGATTAACAATGGTTTTCTTCAAATTACAAAGTTCATGTATGGTAACAACATTTCAACCTTCCATATTCATTTAAAAGTAAATATTGTTATGTAAAAAAAGTTTCCAACCCATGAATCCATTAAAGCACCAAACTAAGATTCATTGATTGATTTTTTTTTGTTACCAACCTTATTCAATAATCAACAAAATATTTCCCACGTATGTTTAAGAAGACAGAATAAGTTGTCATTTAGAAATGTGGTAGTGGATCTCTTTTTAAAAGGTGTTAGGGCATAAATTGAAATACCTTTTAAAACAATTGAAATGGAAGTTTACAATCATATTGATAATTTTTCACAAATTGAAAGTTCATTTTCAAACTTCCAAATATATGATTAAACTTCTTATTTTCACATCTTCATGTCTTGTATAAATGATCTAACTTGGGCTTTGTGTTGCTTTGCATTACAAGTGATGATCAACTTTTTTTACCTTATGTTTTCATATGGTTTTCAATATATCATCATTATTTACATCAATATCAAATTTAATTTAATTTAAATTAATATAATATCATGAACATTTGCATTTGCATATTCATGTTGATGGGTGAGGGAAAGGAGTGAGATAGTTATGAAGAAAGTTAGTAGAAAAAGAGGTAGGTATAACAAAAATAAAATAAAAATGAACTAGTTAGGGTTGAAAATGAGATAAATATGAACTTGTTTTTGAATTTGTTTGTGAAATCTACATATGGACAACGATACTATAAATTAAAAAAATTCACCCATATATACTTAGTTCCTCTTTCCTCTTCTCACTAAAATAAATAAAACCAAGTACAAATATTTAAGCACAATTTATAATAATCCATCATTATTGTTCCCGACGATTTCAAATATACTAGACAAGTTGTAGAAGCTATTATGAATGTGATGTGCATTTTGGTACATGGCACTTACCTATGCTTGTCAATGGAAGGAGACCCCCTTATTCTTATGTTGTAAAGGAATGTAGGTGAAAGGAAGGATGAGAGTTAAATGGTTGTTGTTGCAATGGCTCCATTGGACACCACATGTGTCTTGCTTGCTTGCTTCCTTCCTCATTGAGATGGGACCTACAATCAAGCTTCAACATATCGTCCATAATTCTCAATGCCCACAATGATTCATAATAATAGTGCTTGTTATTTATTTACGACAATTGACCATGGTGACAATTGACCATGGTAGTGGAGGTAGAGGTTTCCTTGGGCACCAATAGACGGCCTATTGTAGCTCATCACTATACCATAGTTAGTACCTTGGCAGCTTTGACACAAACATGTCTGTCAAATAATTTGATTAATTTTTGAAAAATTTCACACTCTCTTGATAAATTAAAACAATGAAATTTCTTATTTTTCTTAATATTCTTAATAAAGAAAAAAAAACAACAGATGGGCCTATTGTAGTGTCATCACGTTTTTTGAGAACCGTGGTTATATATCAAAGTCATTGTATTTGAATGTTTTCAAAACTGATGGGTAAATGGCTGTGTACACAGGTTGATAACCGGCCGGTTGCTGTCCCAGTACCCTACAAAAATTTGGACAAATCTTTAGGTGTAGTGTAGAGCCCCATAGAGGGGACATTCCCAAAATAAGGGGCCTAAGACAAGGCCAAGTTTGGCCCCATAGAGGGGACAGTCCCGAAATAAGGGGCCTAAGACAAGGCCATGTTTGGCCCCACATTTGGGGAATGTCCCCCACCCGGGATTTACTTGCTGAGAAAACATGAGGGTGAACGATATCATATACTTAAAAATGTATGTAAAGCATTCGGAGAAAATTTGTAGTGTATGTGGAGGGCACCTAATTTAATATCCATGAATTTCCCTTGTAAAAATTGGGAGGGATATTATTATGTCTACTCCTCAAGGGTGGGTGGGAAATTATGCCTACTTATAGGTGTAAGATCCCTCCCACTATTGAGGGGTAGGCATAAGAACCCTACCGTTCTTACACCTCATGGTCTACATAGGTTTGGTTCATGATAAATTTTGCCTTGTGCTTTATGATAGGTAAAGCCCATGATCGGTGGTGGGGGACATTCCCAAAATGCATGGCCAGACTTGGCCATCACGTCGGGCCTAGTCCCCTTCTTATTTTGAGAATGCCCCCACCGTAGGGCTTTACCCTACACATAAATGCTGAGACATAAGACACAAGGAAGGTTCTTACGCCTACTCTAAAGAGTGAGAGGGATCTTTAGCCTAGCACTCTTAAGAACATCATGCCCACAATTAAAGATAAAGGAGTGAGTGTAATATGCCTCTTCTTCTAGAAGGATGCGATTCAAAAGTACTAGGAAATTTCTCCTCTAAAAAAGAGGGAAGAAGAAGGATAAGGTTTTGATGTGGAGGGCATTTAGGGGGAAAAGGAAGGAGGAGGAAGGGGGGGGGGGGGGTTAGGGGGGCCAAAAAGCTAAATAAGGGGGAACTCGTGAGGGGAGGAATATAGTGGGGATAGGTGAGTTGGGTTTTTAACCCCAATTAAAAGAAATTAGCACAATTAA
>Ga0116227_10016148_pt1 | contig 10823 bp, 8 predicted proteins | sample S1TSphgellanicum_FD_89693 | JGI IMG/M metagenome (GOLD analysis project Ga0116227, IMG submission 89693) | Host-associated microbial communities from peat moss isolated from Minnesota, USA - S1T2_Fb - Sphagnum magellanicum MG | ecosystem: Host-associated > Plants > Peat moss > Unclassified...
GACGGCATGCATTACTGGACCGCGGACGGTCGCGAAATTCTCGACGGCGTTGCCGGTCTTTGGTGCGTCAATGCCGGCCACGGCCGGCGCGAAATCACCGAGGCAGTCACCAAACAACTGAGCACCATGGACTTCGCGCCCACTTTTCAAATGGGTCATCCGATCGCCTTTGAACTGGCGAATCGCTTGGTGAAAATTGCGCCGCCGAACATGGATCGCGTGTTTTTCACCAATTCCGGTTCGGAGTCGGTGGACACGGCGCTGAAAATCGCGCTTGCCTACCATCGTTCGCGCGGTCAAGGCCAAAAGGTGCGCTTGATCGGTCGCGAGAAGGGCTATCACGGCGTGGGCTTCGGCGGCATCTCGGTGGGCGGCATGGTCAATAACCGCAAAGCCTTCGCCGCTTCGTTGATTCCCGGGGTGGATCATTTGCCGCACACGCTGTCGATCGAGCACAACGCCTTCTCACGCGGGCTGCCGCAATGGGGCGCGCATCTGGCCAACGAACTGGAGCGTTTGATAGCGCTGCATGACGCATCGACGATCGCGGCGGTCATCGTCGAGCCTATTTCAGGCTCGGCGGGGGTGGTGTTGCCGCCCGTGGGTTATCTGAAGCGTCTGCGCGAGATATGCGACAAGAACGATATTCTGCTGATATTCGACGAGGTGATCACCGGCTTCGGTCGCATCGGCAAGCCGTTTGCTTCACTCGCCTTCGATGTGACGCCGGATCTGATGGCCACCGCGAAGGGTTTGACCAATGGTGCGCTGCCCATGGGGGCAGTGTTCTCGCAGCGCAAAATCTACGACGCCTTCATGCAAGGGCCGGAAAACGCCATCGAGCTGTTCCACGGCTACACTTACTCCGCGCACCCCGTGGCCTGCGCCGCGGCGCTGGCCACCCTCGACGTCTACGCCAAAGAGGGGCTGCTCACGCGCGCCGCCAGCATGAGCCCGCAGTGGGAAAATGCCGTGCATTCGCTGCGCGGATTGCCGCATGTCATCGACATCCGCAACTGCGGCTTGATCGGTGCGGTCGAACTGGAACCCCGCCAGGGCAAACCTGCGGCGCGTGGTTTCGACGTATTCTTGAAGTGTTTCGAGCGCGGCATCATGGTGCGCCAGACCGGCGATACCATCGCCATGTCGCCGCCGCTGGTCATCGAGACGAAACAGATCGAGCAGTTGGTTGAGACCTTAAGCGCGGTAATTCGCGAAACGCCGTAGCCGCCTTTCAGGGTTTGGGCTCGTAGACCGAATACCACTTTTTGCAGGGTTCAGTCACTTCCCAGATTCCCTCGAAGCCGGCCGGGACGACGAAGGCGTCGCCTGCCTTGAATTCGCTTTTCTCCCCGTCCGCCGATTCAATGCGCACGCGCCCCTCGATGATCACGCAGAATTCGTGCTCGGTGTAGCGCACCCTCCATTTGCCGGCGGTGCTGGTCCAAATTCCGCAGAAAAATTCTTGCTTCGTGTCCGAATATTGATTCGACACCCGTGTACGCGGAATCCCGGCCAAAATGTTTTCCGGCGCCGGGCTTGCGGACTCTCCGGTCTGGTAGCGATCCATCACCACGATTCTAGGAAGAGCACTCATGCGCTATCGTAGGCTGAGGGCGCGAGCAGAAACAAGTGCGGCCCGGAGCGCATACTCCGGGCCGCAATCATCATTCGGCGTTGCGGGCCACTGCACCACCACCATCGATCTGCAAGGTGAGCCGCACCCGGCGTTCGAGCGCATAGCCGTCGTAATCGGCTGCAACACTCTGGCTCTTGCCATACGCGTTTACCTCCAAGACCTGCTCGTCGATGCCCGCCGCCATCAACAAATCGCGCACCGCGTTGGCGCGATCCTGCGAGAGCTTCATGTTGTCTTCCGCCGTACCGCGCGGGTCTGCGTAGCCGTCCACGCGAATCTTGAGCGACGGCGACTTGGCGACCGCCTGCGCCAGTACCTGCACCTGATGTGCGGCTTGCGGCGAAATCTCGGCGCTGCCGGTACGGAACAACACATCGCCTTCGAGACCATCCAATGTTTGCGACGCATCCGACTTGGCGTTTTCCACCGTCTCAACCTGCTTCGACAGGTCGCTCACGCGCGCCGTCAGTGTTTGGTTCGTCTGCAGCAACTCAGCCTGCTCATCCAGTAAGGCCGTCTTTGCCGTTTCGAGCGCCGCGTTGTCGGTCTGCAGCATGGCCACCTGCGCCTCGGCCCTCTTTGCCTCGCTGGCGCGGTGCACGCGATTGCCGAGCCAAGTTCCCAATCCGGCCCCCACCACCGCGCCGATCGGACCGCCGGCAAATGCCCCAATCACGGCTCCGGTCACGAAACCGGCCGGTTCTTGCGGATTCCCTTGCTTCGGCTCTCCGGCCAGAGCGGCCGCACTCACTCCCACCAAGCCCAGCGTCAACATCACCCTGGAAAGTTTCACGTTCATGACAACACCTCGCTGATCGACCATCGAGGCAACGCCCGTCACCCCGTGGAAGACATTACGAAGGGCAAATCAGGCTTTGTGCTGCGGGATCCGTGGCAAAAAGTGGCGCAGTGCCGATGAATCGCGGCTCAAGTCTTCAGCGAGAAAGGCGTGAAGTTCGTGCCCACGTCGTAGTAGTCCTCTTGCTCGGCTTTCTTCAGGAACGCCACGACGCGGTAGGTGAGCGGTGCGGCAACGATTTCCCACCCGCTCTTCAGCAGATACTGGGTCAACATGATGGCAACCAGATGCCCAAGCGGCATGCGGCCATAGAAGGCCACGAAATAGAAGATGCCCGAATCGACCAACTCGCCGCACAAGGTGGACCCGATGATCCGAGTCCACAACCAGCGCCCCTGGGTCCAAATTTTCATCTTGGCGAGCACATAACTGTTGACGAAGGAGCCGCACGAGAAGGCCATGATCGATGCCACGATGATGCGCGGCGTATTGCCAAAAATGGCTTCTACAGCGGCTTGATTGTCGCGCGACGCGACCGACGGTGGCAGATGCACCACCACCGCCGCCATGATCGAAGCAAATGCCAATGCCGCAAACCCGGCCCACACCACGCGGCGATCACGGCCATAGCCATACACTTCGGTCAGGATGTCTCCGAATATGTAAGAGATCGGGAAAAACAGCACGCCGGCAAGGAAGGTCACCGCGCCGAGCCCGGGAACTTGGATGGTGGTTTCCTTGGCGGGGCCGATCAAGTTGGAGCAAAGCAACACACAGACGTAAGCCGCCATCACGAAATCGTAGTAGCGATACTGTCGATTATGTTGAGCGGCGGCCATTGACGGCGAAGTTTAGCTCAACTGCACAAAATTGCCGATGATATGTAATGAGGAAATTACCGGCGAGAATTCACTGTCGCAGTTTGGCGAAGAAGATCACAGCAACCCGCCTATGGGTACGGTAGATATGTATCTTACATCCTAAGCAGACGGAATTCATGGAGCAGGGCAAAACCTTGAGCGTGTCGGATAGTCCGCTCATCGATTTCGATTCCGTGTGCCAAAAGCTGCGCGCGGCCCTCGAACCTGTACGTGCTCACGCGGTATCACTGCACGATCAGGCCGGCGATGTGTTGTGGCTGAGCGAAGGCAGCATGGGGCCCGACGAGCACAACGCGGTGCGCGAGGCGGCCGAAGCCTTTGCGGACCCGAACGCGGCTCCGATCCTGTCAATCGATCTTGGCGACATGCGATCCGCCGTCATGGTCCGCGCCATCAATTCGCGCCGCGCCATGGTGGGCTTGGTCATGCTGATCATGGACACCCGCAACCTGACCAAGGGCGCCTCACGGTTGATGACGCCGAAGCTGCAGAAGGCGTTGATGGAGTTTGCAGGCATGCGTCCCGATCGTACGGCGAATATCTCGACTTCGGGACTGCATCTGGCTCCGGACCCGATGCCGGCGCAGCAGGCAGCTCCTGCAACCGCGCCTGGCGCCTCCAAGCCCGCAGCGCGGGCGCTGCCTGCCGCAACACCGCGCGCCGCGCCCGCCAAGACACCGACAGCCGCCAAGCCACAAGCCCCCGCGCGGATGCCGCCTACCCCACCGGCGGCGCAACCGGCAGCGCCAGCCGGCGCGACGGCGCGAACTGCGCCCGCGCAGAGCGAGGTCTCGCCGCAGATCGACCGCCTGCACGCAGCACTGCGCAAGAGTCCGATTGCGCTGCACGTACAGCGTTTGATGCCGCTGACCAAAGGCAGCCAGACCAAGCGCTACGAAGTGTTGCTGCGTTCCTCGGCCGACAACGCTCCCAATAGCGCCCCGCAGGCCATGCTCAAGGCGGCGGTGGAAAACGGCCTGGGTTCAATGATCGACCGCCGCGTGATCTCGGAACTCATCGGTTGGCTGGTACGCCACCCCGAGACTTGGGCTGACAATGGAATCATGTTTTCCGTGAACCTCACCAGCACCGCGCTTCACGATGAGCACTTCATCAAGTTCATCGAGCTGTGTCTGCTGAAGTCGGCTTTACCCAAGGGAACCATTGCATTCGAAGTCGACGCACCCACGGCGTTGACACTCGCCGAGAAGATTGCAGAGGTCGCCGCGGCCTTGCATCGCTTGGGCTGCCCGCTGGTGTTGGACGATTTTTCGCTGCGTACCGAATGTTTCGCGCTGCTGCGACTGCCCGGGGTACGCTACGTCAAGCTTGCGTCGGAAATCACGGCGAAAATGCGCACCGACAAGATCTCGCAGGCGGCCATCACCGGTGTGGTGCAGATGGCGCATGTCCTGGGGATGCACACCGTGGCAAAACGCACCGAGACGGCAGCAGAACAGGAATGGCTGACAGCGTTAGGCGTCGACTTCGTGCAGTCGAACTCCTTGTCGCCGCCGGTTTCGATCGACAGCTTGAGCAAGCTGCCGCCCGTCAAGTCTTAGCGAACGCGCCGCTAGGCGCCGACCCCCCCAAGCCATGGCGAGCTGCGTTCCGCAGCAGCGACGCCACTTGCAAATCAATGGAAACAAAGCAAACTACACCTGTCTGCAACGAGACACCGGAACCGGGCTAAGTGTTTTGTTAGTCCCATGAGGTTCGGTTCCGGTTCCCGTTAATACCCCCTCGCCATGATATTTATCGCACTCATCATTGTCTGTGCTCTACTAGGGCTGCTATTTTTCGTGGCCTCGGTGCGGCGTCTGCGCCGACGCCGTGTGCTAGGGGCAGCGGCGCACGCGGGAGCGGCACTCATTCTGTTCTTGCTGGCCCTGGCCGCACTGCTCCTCGGCAGCAACTTGCGCACCTATCAGCGCTTAAGCTACGAGCAACCCGCTGGCGAGCTGCAGTTGTCGCGCACCGGCGAGCGACAATACGATGCCGTGCTCAGTTACCCAAACGGCGAACGCGCCAGTTTCGCGCTGCGGGGCGATGAATGGCAGGTCGACGCGCGGGTGCTGAAATGGCACGCTTTTGCCAACTTAGTCGGCTTCGACACTGCCTTTCGGTTGGAGCGCATCAGCGGCCGCTACACCAGCATTGAAGACGAACGCAACCAGCCACGCACCGTCTACGATCTCAATACCGCCGGCAGCGTCGATCCTTGGGAGCTGATTCATCGATATCACTCATGGGTGCCCTGGATGGACGCCCTGTACGGCAGCGCCACTTACCTGCCCATGTCGGACGGTGCCCTGTACGAGATCAAAGTGTCGCAAACTGGTCTCGTGGCACGCCCCCTGAACCAGGCGGCTCGCGAAGCCGTCAGCGGTTGGCACTGACAATCCCTGGGATGACAAAAATCCTGACTGTGGTATTGGCGATGCTGCTGATCGCCGTCGGCGCCGCGTGGTGGAAGACCTCGCCGCCGACCTTGAAAGCACGCAACAAGGCAGTCGCCGCCGTCACCAGCACGGATTTGGTGGATGAGAGCAGCTTCGCGGCGGCGCAGCGCCTGTCAGGGCTGGCACAGGGCGAGGACCAGCAGTCATTGGCGCAGAGTGCCTTGCGCATCGCCGATCATGAATTGGACCTGGCGTTCACTTCCGCATTGCGCGACGTGGAAGCCCACCCACCCGCGCTGAATTCCGACGCCGCCAGCATTCAGGCGCGAATCGCGAAGTCGCAGACCTTGCTCGATGCCGATCAGCAGCACTTGACGCAGGTCGGGGCTGCATTGGCGCAGGCAAAGCCCGCGCAAAAGGACGCGCTTCAGGATGCGCTTGACCTCGCGCAGTCGCAGCTGGAACTCGACAAGGACGAGTTGGATGAAGCCAACCAAGATCTGCTGGATGCCGGAGGCAACCCTCGCCAGCAGATCGAAGCCATGATCCAGGAACACGACGCGCAGACCAAGGCCCATCCGCCGGCGTTGAATGCGGCGCCGGCGGCAGCCGGCGTTCTCAATAACGGCTCGCTCGGCAAGTTCAAAGTCTGGCGCCAGATCAAACAGACGCAGCAGGAATTGGCTGATGCGCAAGCCGCAGCGATCAACAAAGCGGCCGCATTGGGCGAGCGCCGCGCGACTCTCGCCAGTAGCTTGAGGGGCGCCAAGGCGGCCGCGCCGGGCGTCGCTACGCCGGGCGTCGCCACGCCGGGCGTCGCCACGCCGGGCGTCGCTACGCCGCGCACCCATGAAGATGCCGCATTGCTGCTGGCACAGACCAAGTCGATTTCAGCCGATAGCAAGATTCTCACCATGCTGGATCGGCGCATCGGCGACCAACGTCAATTGGCGCGTGTGTATCAACAATGGTCGGCGCTGGTGGCGGCACAAGCGCAAGGGATGGAACACGAGCTGCTCCTCAACGCCATGATCATCATCGCGATCGGTCTAGCGCTGGTGTTTCTCGATCAGTGGCTGCAACATCTGCTCGACAATCCCAAGCTGGACCGCCGGCAAGTGGAGACGCTGCGCAGCATCACGCGGGCGGCGCTGCGCCTGGTCGGCATATTCATTATTTTGCTGATCGTCATCGGCATGCCGAGCCAGTTCGGCACCATGATCGGCATCGTCGGTGCCGGCCTGACCGTCGCGTTGAAGGATTTCATCGTGGCTTTTTTCGGCTGGCTGGTGCTCATGGGCCGCAACGGCATTCGCTTGGGAGATTGGGTTGAAATCAACGGCGTCAGCGGCGAAGTCACTGAGCTCGGCATGTTCCATACCGTGCTGCTGGAGACGGGAAATTGGAGCGATTCGGGCCATCCCACCGGACGGCGCGTCACCTTCACCAACAGCTTTGCCATCGAGGGTCATTACTTCAACTTTTCCACATCGGGACAGTGGCTGTGGGACGAATTGCAGGTGGTCGTCCCGGCGGGAAGCGACCCCTACCCGATCGTCGATGCCATCACCCGGGAAGTTACGGAAGTCACGGCCGCCGGAGCGCAGCAGGCCGAACAAGAATGGCAGCGTGCGGTTCCCACGGGACGTGGCAAGACCTTTTCCGGCAAGCCCGGCGTCAACGTCAAGCCGGTAGTGGGCGGCGTCGAAATATCAGTCCGCTACATCACTCGCGCCAACGAACGCTTTCTGCTGCGCGCCAAGCTATACCAGTCTGCCGTGGATCTGTTGGGCAAAAAGCCCGTCAAATAGCAACTAGGCGTTCACGTCGATCAGTGCGCCGCGTGCCTGTTGCGAGCTGTCTTGAAGCGCCTGCTGCTGCTCTTGCTCGAGCTGTGTGAGCTGCTGCTGCATCTGCGTCTGCAGCTGCTTAGCCTGTTGCGGACCGGCACTCTTGAGCTCCGCCAACTCGATACTCATCGAGTTCAGAACCGTTTGCGGGTTGACGGACGAAACATTCATAGCGACCTTTCAGAATTCCTTCCAATCCGAATCGCCATTGGCGACCGCCTTGGCGAGATTGCCAGACGGTGGGGCAGCCTTCGCACCATTCGTCCATGGGCGCGGCGGCGTGCGCCGCTCCGCCCGCGCGGCACGGCCGGCCGGCGACCCGCTGGGCTTGGACGCCTTGTGTGCGGCAGTGGAATTACTCATGGCAGTCACCGCAGCCGAGGAGGCTTCCTTCGAAACCTTGTAGCGCCCCATCATGGCATTGAGCGCCGTTGCTTGATTGGCGACCGACTCGCTGGAAGCGGAGGCTTGCTCCACCAACGCCGCGTTTTGCTGGGTCATGTCGTCGAGCCGCATGACGGCGCTATTGACCTGTTCGATGCCGGCCGATTGTTCGTGGCTGGCGCTGGCGATCTCGCTGATAATGTCGCTCACCTTCTTCACCGCCGTCACGATGTGCTCCAGCGTATGACCGGACTGAGTCACCAATAGCGAGCCTTCCTCGACTTTCTTGACGCTGTCCTGAATCAAGCCCTTGATCTCTTTTGCCGCAGTGGCGCTGCGGCTGGCCAAGTTGCGAACTTCGCTCGCAACCACGGCAAATCCGCGGCCCTGTTCGCCGGCGCGCGCCGCCTCCACCGCGGCGTTGAGCGCCAGCAAGTTGGTTTGAAAGGCGATTTCATCGATCACGCCGATGATGTCGACGATCTTGCGGGAAGAGTCATTGATCTCGGTCATGGCACGAATGGCTTTGGTCACAACCGCACCGCCTTTTTCGGCTTGATCACGAGCCGCCATTGCCAGCTGGCTCGCTTTGCTTGAGTTCTCGGCATTCTGTTTGACGGTGGAGGTCATCTGCTCCATCGACGACGCGGTCTGCTCCAGACTCGATGCCTGCTCCTCGGTACGTTGGCTCAAGTCCAGGTTTCCCTGCGATATTTCAGCCGCACCGCGCGAGACTTCGGTCGCCGAAGCCTGCACCCAGCTGACTATCTCGGTCATATTATCCGTCATTTTATTGAATCCGCGGCCCAATGCCTCGAAGAAACCGGTCTTGCCCTCGAGCGGTATCCGCGTTTCGAAGTTTCCATCTGCAACGGCGGCGACGATCTTCTGCACTTCGCCTTCAACGGCAAGCTCGAGGGTACGGTCAGCCCATTCGACCACAGTCCCCAAACGTTTCCCGGCAGCGTCTTTCATGGGATTCGCAATGATGCGCAACGTGCGTCCGCCGAGTTTCAACTCCGCAGAGAATGTCTTGTTCAAGTCTGCCAACAGGTTGCGCTGGTGTGTCGGGTTCTTGTGAAAGGAATCGATGTTGGCGCCCATCAAGCGGTTGATGTCAAAGTTTGGCAGATCCTTGCGAATGTCCGCCTGCGCTTCGCTCATCATGTTGCGCACGGTGTTATTCATGTAGATGATATTGAGATCCGCATCGGCCACCATGACATTCGACGTGAGATTGTCGAGCGCACCCTTGAATGCCGCGTTCATCTCGTCCTGGCGCCGCGCCAAAGTGATATCCGTTGCGTACTTCACGACTTTGAACGGCTTGCCGTTCATGTTGAAAATCGGGTTGTAGCTCGCTTGGATCCAGACTTCCCTGCCGCCCTTGCCGATGCGGCGGTACTGGCCGGCATCGTACTCGCCGCGCGCCAATTTCTCCCAGAAGGACCGATACTCCGCACTGTCGCGATGAGCCGGTTCCACAAACATGCTGTGGTGCCTGCCCAGTACTTCCTCCAGGGTATACCCCATGGTATTTAAGAAATTGTCATTCGCTTTGGCAATGGTCCCATCAAGATTAAATTCGATGACCGCCTGAGCCTTGCTCACGGCATTGAGCTGTCCCTCGAAGTCCGCCGCACGCAGCCGCCGCGCGGTGACATCGGTCGCGAACTTCACCACCTTGATGGGCCTGCCCTTCAAATCGAGGATGGGGTTGTAGCTCGCCTGGATCCAGACCTCCTTGCCGCCTTTGCCGATGCGTCTGTACTGTCCGGAATCATATTCACCGCGGCTCAGTTTTTCCCAAAACGCGCGATATTCGACCGAATCGCGTTGCGCTGGATCGACAAACATGCGGTGATGTTGGCCGCGAATCTCATCGAGGGAGTAGCCCATCACCTGAAGAAAATTTTCGTTGGCGGACAGAATGATGCCGTCGACGGAAAATTCGATCACAGCCTGCGACCGGCGGATCGCGGCGACCTGGCCCAACAGTTCAACCTGGGAATCTTTCTTTGTTGTGCGATGCTTTGCGGATCGCTTTGAGGTTGCCATGGAGATTCCTTCCGGAGAACGAGTGATTGCCAGGCACTATCGACGCACGCAATTTCTACTTAAGAGAACTGCATCGCACTGGCGCGCTATCGCAATGCGGAATTGGCGACATATGGCCTCAAGCCATTTGAATCGTGTCCGCAAACTGCTTAAGTAATAAACCATGAACCTCGATCCGGAAATGGCTGAGATCGCCAAAGTGTTCTTCGCGGAGTGCCGTGAGGGACTCGATGCCATGGAGGCCGGCCTGCTGCGGCTCGATGATTCGGACGATGGCGAGATCCTCAACACGGTGTTTCGCGCCGCCCACTCCATCAAGGGAGGCGCAGCCACCTTTGGGTTCCAAGAGCTTGCGAACTTCACGCACGGGGTCGAATCTCTGCTCGATGGGATGCGCAACGGGGTGCGCCCCGTCACGCCGCAAACCACGCAGACCCTGCTGCAGTCCTGCGACTGCCTTCGGGATCTGACACGGGCCGCAGAAGCGGGACAGGCAGCGGATCGTGCCCGCGTCGAACAATTGAATGCGGCACTGGCCCGGCTGCAGACTGACGGCGTGGCGACGCCCGGCGTGGCGACGCCCGCAGCGGGATCGGCGATCATCGGGTGGAATGCCGCGTTCCAACCCGTGGAGGAGCTATTCAAGCTTCGCACCGATCCGGTGGCGTTGTTTCAAGAATTGACGGTGGGCGGCAATCAAGTTACGACGCGCGCCAGTCTGGTGCGAATACCGCCGCTGCAGGACTTGGATCCGGAGAAGTGCTACTTCACCTGGAACATCGATGTCACCGGTCCCGGTGCAGAAGCCAA
>Ga0116227_10016149_pt1 | contig 10822 bp, 5 predicted proteins | sample S1TSphgellanicum_FD_89693 | JGI IMG/M metagenome (GOLD analysis project Ga0116227, IMG submission 89693) | Host-associated microbial communities from peat moss isolated from Minnesota, USA - S1T2_Fb - Sphagnum magellanicum MG | ecosystem: Host-associated > Plants > Peat moss > Unclassified...
GGATGGGCGCGCCACGCAGGATGTGGAGAATGAGGTCGCGCGCGCAACCAACGCGGCACAGCAATTCAGGGATGCAGCCCGTGAGCGGCGCGAACAGGCTGCCCGAATGTTGGCAGGTGAGCAGGCCGCCAAGAGCGAAGCCGAGGGCCAACTCGCCAAGGCGCAGGCGATGCTGCAGGAGACGGACGCCACTCTGGCCCAGGCGCTGGTCGACAACGTTATGACATTGGCGGATCTGGAGCGGGTAGCCCGCCTGGCCACCGATGCCCTGGAGGCGGAGGCCGAGGCACTGACCCGCATCGAGGCTGCGGTGGGCGAGGCGCAGGCGGTGGTGAACAAGTGCCACGAGGATCTGATCCGTCATGAGGCTGCGCCTGCCGGCGATGAGGGCTTGGAACGTGACGCGCTGACGACGGCATTGGTCGAGGTCCGCCACAAGGTGGAAGACTCGGCACGTGCGCTGGAAGAAGCCCGCCTCGCCATCCGTCAGGACGATCTGGTGCGCGCGCGAACGGCGCAGCTGCGCACAACGCTGGAGGCCCAAAGCGCCCAGGCCCGTGTCTGGCTTCAGCTGTCACAGTTGATCGGCGACAGCGAAGGCAAGAAATTCCGCCGTTTCGCGCAAGGCTTGACGCTGGACCGCTCGCTCGAACAGGCCAACGCCAGCCTTGTGCAGCTCAAGCCACGTTTTACCCTGGAGCGGAGCATGGGCGGGGACATGCTGATCCAGGTGATCGACAATGACATGGGCGGCCGCGTGCGCGGGTTGCACAATCTCTCGGGCGGCGAACGTTTTCTCATCAGCCTGGCCCTCGCCCTTGGATTGGCTGCCATGTCCACCGCGCGTGGCGTCAGGATCGAGAGCCTGTTCATCGATGAAGGATTCGGCGCGCTTGACCCGTCGAGCCTGGGTCAGGCGCTGGCCCTGCTGGAGCATCTCCATGCCACCGGCAGGCGCGTCGGCGTCATCAGCCATGTGGAAGAACTAAAGGAACGCATTGCCGTCAAAATCGAGGTCAAGCCGACGGGGCGCGGCACCAGTGGGATCGAGATCGTCGCAGGTTAGCTTTTAAATTCAATCGATTAATTCATATTTTGCGCCCGTGTGGCTTGCGACCTCTTGCGGATGAGAGGACCGAAGCGCGCTGTTCCTGCGCAGGATCGGTACCTGCCGCTCCGACAGTCAGTTTGCCTCGAATGACTGCTGGAGAACATTTCTCACGATATCCATGGGCAGGACATAGCCGTCGAAACGCTCATAGAGTCCCAGCAGCGCGTCATGGACGGCTTCTGGCAGGCTTTGTTCAATCGTGGAAAGCGAGAAGGTAACCTCCATGGCAACACTGTCGGCGCGAGCGCGATGCCGGCCCCTGACGGCTTCGCGTAAAGTTGGCTTGGACCAGGGAAGAAGCTCACGCCCTGCCAGCCCGGTATAACGGCCCGCGAAGCGTATCTTGGAGTCCACTTCCTCAAACTCACGGGCAAGCCATGCCGCATGACGCAAGACTTCGGCCGCACGCAGGACGGGGAGCGTGAGGTCGAAGATGGTGCCCGGATCAAAATCTGCGCCATCTTCCTGATAGCCGCGCTGCAGATAGGCATGGCCATAACGCGACACCTGCCAGAAATCGCTATGCGCAGCGTCCCCATAGCCATGATCCGCAGCAAGCTTTCCCAGCCAGCATTCTACCAGATTGCCACGAATGACCGGCTTGATCGCGGGCTTCAATGGGACCCAAAAGGGCGGCCAGTTTGATGTCCTTGGCGCATGCGCAAGGCGGGAACGCAGCGAGGACGGATTATAGTCCGCGTGCTCTGCCACGGCGAAGGAATAGGCAAGTTCGCTGTGCCCATGAGACTGTCGCGCAGGAACACCTTCAGGAAGCGTATCGGCCAGTTCACCCCAGCGCGCGCGCGCACTCTCGATGAAACTCGCGAAATCATCTCCTCCCGCCGGGTGGGAGAAGAGGCCCAAGGCTTCGAGAATGGCAACGATGCGCTCGAAGCGCAGGTTGATCTCTCCCCGTTCGAAGGCGTTCACCGTGGGAGGGCTGACCCCGGCAAGCGCTGCGAGCGTTCGTTGGGTCAGCCCTTCTTCCTTACGGCGACGCACCGCTTCGGCGACCAGGGCTCGCCAATCGATCGGCCAGGCGGTCATGAGAAAATCCTTCCGGCATTATCCAGGACGATATCGTGGTAGCGGCTGCGAAAATCATCGGGCTGCGCGTTGACGGATAGCTGGAGGGTCTTGGCCCGCGCGACCTGACGCGCCAATCGGTCAAGCTCCTGCTTTACGGCACGTTCGGGCAGGCCAATATGTCGTCCAAGCTGCTCAACGACCGTGCGATCAAGGCGGTCGAAGGCAAGCTTTTGTCCACCGATGGTCAGGGCTACGTGCCGCTCATATTGAGGATAGACCAGCGTGTTGACCAGATCATAGGCAGGGCTGAGCCGAAGGCCATCGCGGGTTTCGAGGAGCGAGAAATTCTTGAGGTGCGCATCGGCATTACCGATCACGAAATTGAAGACCACGAGAGCAAAATAGCGGGCCAGATCAATGAGGCCTCTCGCAGAATGGCGAGTGATGACGCTGGCCGCCTCCTCATAGGATGCGTCGTATTTTCCATCGAATTCGCGGCCTCTCGGCTTTCCAAGGATCTGGGCGAAATCCTCCAGCCGCAAACGCTCTTCACCATGCCGATCGAAGCGTTCCACCAGCAACGCCACCCCTTCGATATCCTTCAGCCTGGCGGGCTTTGCCGCGGTCACTCGCGTACTGCCAAGCACCTCTCTGGCCAGTTGCAAGGACAGATTTTCATTCTGAACCAGGGTAGGCAGATCGGGACGATTAAATTTGGCGATATGGGTAGCCGGCTCCCCCGCCTCCAGACAAGGACGGAAGCTGCTTCCATCGTTCCAGGCCAGAAGCTTCTTCTGCACGCCCGACAGCGTCTTGCCCGGCAACGCCGCAGCTTCCTCGACCACATCCGTCCGTGGAGCGCTCGGTTCGGCAACAGCCTCCGCAGGCGTAATCCCGACTGCACCTATGCAGTCCGCGCCATATTGCAAAAGAAGGCCAAAATCGTCCTGCTCCGCCGTCCCGCCCGCACGGGCCTGGCGCCCACGGAGCCAGCCTTCAGGCCCGAGATGCTCGAAAAAGGGAATAAGACCACCACGCCAGTAATGATCCCGCTTGTCTGCCGGAAGAGAGCAGGCGATGGTCTCACTCCAACCGTCATGGTACAGAAAGCGGGTATCAGGATAGGCCCCCTCCCCGATCTCGCTCAGCGTGCCGACTGGCTGGCCCTTGAAGGTGACGATGGCGGTGCGGTGCGGGATGGGTTCTTTCCGTTCAATGTTTTTCGATCCAACACAAGCGAATGCCGATTGGATCAATAAAGATTTATCATTGAGCGGAACAATTTGCAAGAACCCAAAACATTGATGTTTGTCCGGAGCATCAGCGGATGCGCTTATGCTGGCCTCACTCGCATGCGCGAGCCAGAAAATAAACAAAGATTGATCAAACTTTCATATTTTTCTCGACCTCAGGAAAGGTTGAGTATGGATACCCCAATCGCACCACATTTAGGCAAGCGAGGAGCTCCCAAACAGTGGCGTCCAACCACCAGCCTGCAAATAGGCCGCAATTGAGTGACCATTAAAACCAATAAGCGAACTGCCCCTGCATTCGCTGGAGCTCTGCGACCTTGATCTGGAGATCCAGCCAACTCTGCGCTCGAGCACAAACGGGGCGGTCAACATCCGATTGATTGCCTCAGTCATGCGACGGGCATTAAGCAAACGGGGGCTTACCACGATCTTCAATTTGGCTGGCAGGGATGGTGCCGGGTCCCTCGGACGCCTTCTCAGAAGCGTGGGTTTATGAAACCCGACCCGGCATCAAGAAGGTTGTATCCATCGGCCGAGCCGGTCAAGAGGAGATTGCAAATATAACAAGCGCCTGGGTCTTCGACTCGGGATATCCCTTGAAATACGTCAAACATTCACCACATTCTGCTTAGATGAGATGAGCAGCGGAAATCGGGCAAGCCGCGCCCCCCTCAAACAAGGGTGGTTATAATTTTCGCATGATGTCGACGGATGGATCCATGCGTAAGGTCCTCTCATCCACAATGTCAGCAACCGCACTTACCGGGTCGCCTGGCATGGCTTCGTCTACCGCGCCCCAGGATCGGGCGGCACCACGGTAATGAACGCCATTACGAAGAGCGCGCCATAGTGAGCATTGGCGCGATCACCGAGAGCGCGAATGGCGGGATCGAGATTGGCACAACGACCACCGTTATTGGGATCGCCGCCATGAAGAGCGTTGCCGGTGGGATCGTTGCTGAGCATAGCTCGCACAACCAGATTTGATGGCGGTTGAGAGTTCCCGCTGTCAAAAGAGAGGTCAGTGCCGGGGGGCACTGGCCTCTCGCCATATCAGGGTCACGCCCCTAACTTAGCAAGAACGCGATATCCTCTTCATCCAACCTTGAGCCGGTTACCTCGCCCGTCTCGCTCCACAGCATGTCGGCAAGGCCCTGCTTGCGCTCCTGCAAGGCCAGGATCTTGTCCTCAATCGTTCCGGTCGCGATCATCCGATGCACAAACACCGGCTTGGTCTGGCCGATGCGATGCGCACGGTCGATCGCCTGCGCCTCGACCGCCGGATTCCACCATGGGTCATAGAGGATCACCGTGTCGGCGGCGGTGAGATTGACCCCTGCCCCACCCGCCTTGAGGCTGACCAGGATCACGGCGACCTCATGCTTCTGGAAACGCCGCACAGGTTTGGCCCGATCGCGCGTCGAACCGCGCAGATGCTCATGGTCGATGCCCTCGCCCGCAAGGTCCGTCGACAGGCGATCGAGCATGGCGGTGAACTGGCTGAAGATGATCACCCGTCGCCCCTCCCGGACCAGTTCGGGCACCATTTCCAGCACCCTGGCCCGCTTGGCCGAGGCGACGCCTTCGCCGCGCCCGTCGGGCAGCAGCGAAGGGTCGCAACAGATCTGGCGCAGTTTCAGCATCGCATCGAGCACGATGATCTGCGAGCGCATCAGCCCGACCCGGTCGATCTCCTGACGCACCCGATCCTGCATCAGCAAACGCTGACTTTCGTAGAGGCGCAATTGGGCATCGCTCAGCTCGATACGCTCCGGAATGAGCGTCTTGGGTGGCAATTCGTTGGCCACCTCATCTTTGGTCCGCCGCAGCATGAAGGGTCTCAGTCGTCGCGCCAGTGCATCCCGGGCGACCGCGTCCCCCTGTTTTTCGATCGGCGTGCGATAGACCTTGCGGAACCCTTCGAATGTGGCCAACAGCCCCGGATTGGTCAGGCTGGCCAGAGCCCAGATGTCGGTCAGCCGGTTTTCCAGCGGCGTGCCGGTCAGGGCAACCGTCTGAGCGGCTTTCAAGGCAGCAGCGGCCTTGAACCCGGCCGTTGCCGGGTTCTTGAGCACATGGGCTTCATCGAGCACGGCCAGCGTATAAGGACTTTCGGTCAGCATGTCCTTGTCGCGGGCCAGCAACGGATAGCTGGTGAGGACAACATCGGCCGCCTCCAATTCGTCCTCCATCCGGCGGCGATCCGCGCCGTGCCAGAGCAGCAGGTGCAGCCCAGGCGCAAAACGCGCGATCTCCGCCTGCCAGTTTGGCAGCACCGAGGTCGGCGCGACGATGAGCACGCGGGACGGGGCCATGCCATCGTCAGTGACCGCCTGTCGTACATGCAGGATATGCGCGATGGCCTGCAAGGTCTTGCCCAAGCCCATGTCATCGGCCAGAATTCCCCCCAACCCGGCCTGGTGCAAGGCCCTAAGCCAAACCACGCCAGAGCGCTGATAGGCACGCAGATCGGCTAAGAGACCGCCAGGCGCGGCATAGTCCATGGCATGAGGATCGTGCAGCGCCGAGGCCAGTGTCCGCAAGGCATCCGCGCTGGTCCAGCTTACACCGTCGCCCGACAGCTCGTGGATCACCCCTAAATCATAACGGCTGACGCGCAAGCCGCTCGCTTGCCGATCGCCCAGCGCCAAACGTAACAACGCCGCCAACAGAGGCCGCACAGCCCCCAGCGCGATGGTCGTGAAGCCCCCACCATCGAGGGTCAGCGCCAATTGGTGCCCGTCATCGCGCTCGAGCAGCGCCTCGCCCGCTTCGGCCAGCATCTGCCGCAGCACGGGTAGGATATCGATCCGGGCGCCATTGATCAGCGCCGGCAGTTCAACGTCGAACCAGTCGATGGGCCCGGCTTGCGTTTTTGCTCCTTCGGCAGGCTTGAGTTCCAGACCGGGCTTGGCCTCCTCAATGGGATGATGGACATGCGGCCAATCCGGCGCATGGGCGATCAGCCAGCCCTCGCGTTCCAGATCGGCAATCTGATTGACCAGCAGGTCGGGATAGTTGCCGTCCCCCGCAGGAAGCGCATGATCCCATTGCTGATGCGGCTTGGGCTTGACCCCTTTGAAGTCCGCCATCGGTCGCAGCGCGGTCATGGCCAGGCGATCCGCCGCCGCCTGCTCCGCATCAAGGTCGCGCAAGATGCGCATCACGCCGCCCTCGCCCCGCACGAAAACCTCGGCCATGGTTTCAGGTGCCGTCACACGGTAGCCGCCATAGTCGAAGCTGAGCCGCACCAGCGTCTGGCGCGACTGCCGATAGCGTTCGCGATACCAGCTCTTCTCGGTCACCAGACAATCCAGCTTGTCGACCATAAAGTGCAGGGTCGGGCGAGGCGCGACCGCGATGTGGGCCACATCGTCCAGCGCGGGCGCAGGAACAGCATCGCCGACAAGGTCTCGCCATCGGCGTGCCAAGGGCTCAATATCGCTGGCGGCCACGGGAGGCAGCGCCAGCAGCCGCGCGGCGACGTCATGTGGCACCCCGGTGTCGATCAGACCGAACAGGCCAGCTTTCTCGTCGAGCCAGATGGCAGGATCGCCGGCAAAGGAGATCAGCCCCTCCGTTAGACCGGTCAGCGCCAGCACGCGCCGCCCATCCTCCAGCGCCTGCCATGCAAAGCGCGCGGATAAATCCTGTGGCGCGAGGTTGAGCAGGGCCCCATCCGGCTTCTTCCAGCGCAGCATGCCGGCCTCCACCGCCTCGCAAAGCCATTGCCAGCCATGGCGGCCCTGCGGCACCCTGTCCGCCGTAAAATCGCCCCCCGCGGCGACCGGCCCCGTGCGCGCCAGCAGGCGCAACGCTTGAGGACCGACCTGCGTCAAGCGGCCATAGTTTAGTTCATAAGGATGAAAGGGCTGCCATACGGTCGAGCCGTGGCCTTTACGCCAGGCCCGGATCTGCAATAGATAACGGGCTGGCGGCATGGCATTTGACGCCTTGCCGCCCTTCCCGCGCCCCGCCGCCTTGCCGCCGCCCTTGAAGGCGGATTTAGGCTCGATCACGAAGCAGACGTCAGCCTGTACGCTGCGTTTGCTCAAATCCTCGACGGTCAGCCGGTCAATCCAGGCGCTCACGGCGTCGGACAGGGCTCCCCTGGCTTGTGGCGCCCTCTCGTTAGCCTCTGCGACGATCCGCAGGCCGGGCCTGTACGGCGCGGCATTGCGCAGGACAGAAAGCACCGCGGCGACATGCTTGCAGCCATAGCCGACCGGGCAGCTGCATTCGCTTTCGATACCGGCAGCATCACCATCCTCTGGGAAGATCACCGAGGTCCAGTAAGGCTGCGCCAGGCTGCCTCGGACATGGGCGGTAACCATCATCAGCCCGCTGTCGAGGTCGAGATCGCTGACACGCCCTTGCCTGGCATAGATTTGCCCCGCGCGCAGCATTCCCGGCGTCTGCACCGCAGCGACCATCAGCGCATCGGTGATGGCCAGGATCATGTGCTGATCGCCCTCATCATGCGCCCGGCCTCCATACTGCGACAGAGAGCCCCCTGAACGCATTCAGCGGCAAGGCGATGGTCGGCACAAGCGAAGGTCATCCTGCCCAAGTGCCGGAAAAGCACCATGTGAACAAGGTCTGCTTCGAAGGCAAAAGGACGAAGGCGCAGCAAAGTGTGGCTACGGGCAATGCAGTTCGGCAGATGACTCACCGCTGGTAACCAGTAGCTCCGCTGATTGCGCACACGGGCAAACATTGCGCGCAATGCAGAATGGTTGCGCGAAACCGACATAACTGCGCATTGACAAGTTTAATTGCGCATAACATATTGTGCGCAACAAAGGAGCAGATGTGGCCCGGCCGTTGCCCAACGACGCACTAACCGCCATTGCGGCCATCGTTGCCCGATTTCCCGATGGCGCGGCGCTGACAGAGATCGAAGCAGCGCTGACAGTCACCGTCCCGCGCCGGACTCTGCAATATCGCCTGCACGCACTGGTCGATGCAGGCCGCTTGCGCATGAGTGGCCAGCGTCGCGGCGTCCGCTATCACGCTCTTAATGCAAGCGTCGCCTCGATCGCTGTCGATAACGGAAGCGATCTTCCCCGCTCGCCCGAAGGGCAAGCGGTCTTTGACTATATTGGCCAGCCGCTCGCACGTCGCCGGCCAGTTGGTTACAGCCGCGCCTTCCTCGAAGGCTATCGCCCGAATGAGACCTTCTATCTTGGGCAGGTGCATCGTGATCGGCTCGCCGCGATTGGCCGCCCTCAGATGGAAGCCGCACCGGCCGGGACCTATGCCAAGCAGATTCTCAACCGGCTTCTGATCGACCTCGCCTGGAACTCAAGCCGACTCGAGGGCAACACCTATTCGCTGCTCGATACCCGCCGCCTGCTCGACTTCGGCGAAGCCGCGCAAGGTCATGGCCAGCGCGAAGCCCAAATGATCCTCAACCACAAGGACGCCATCGAGTTTCTCGTCACCAACGCCGAAGATATCGGTTTCAACCGCTACACGATCCTCAATCTCCACGCCCTGCTCGCCAATAATTTGCTGGCCGACCCGACCGCCGTCGGACGGCTACGCCATATTGCGGTCGGGATAGAGGGCTCAGTTTTCCATCCGCTTGAATTGCCGGACCAGATCGTGGAAAATTTCGACCAGCTTCTCGCCAGCGCATCGGCGATCCGCGATCCCTTCGAGCAGGCCTTCTTCATGATGGTCCAGTTGCCCTATCTCCAGCCCTTCGATGACGTGAACAAACGCGTGTCGCGTCTGGCCGCCAACATCCCACTAATCCAGGCCAATCTTGCGCCGCTGTCCTTCGCGGACGTGCCCAATGACCTCTATGCGCGCGCGACACTCGGCGTGTACGAATTGAATGATGTCGCAGCCTTACGCGATGTCTTTCTCTGGGCCTATGAACGCTCTGCCGCGCGCTATGCGGCGGTTCGTCAATCGCTTGGCGAGCCGGATCCCTTCCGATTGCAATATCGCGACACCTTGCGCGATACAATCCGCGATATCGTACGGACGCCCATGAACCGACAAGCCGCACGCGCGCATCTGACATCCGTCGCACGCGAAGCGATCCCGGGCACGGATCAGGATCCCTTTATCGAAATCGTCGAAACTGAGTTGCTCGGGCTTCATGAGGGCAATTTTGCGCGCTACCAGGTGCGCCCTTCCGAATTTCATACCTGGTTTGAAGGCTGGCAGACCATTTGATCCGGGCCACCGAAAGCCGACAACTGGGCAACGTGCGATAAGTGAAATTCGAGAATTCCGAGATTTCAACGCTTCCACCAATAGACGAATTTCTCGAAGCCTCCAACCCGCTCGCCAACCTTATCTCAGAATGTCCGCCTTGGTGTCCATGTCCGTGCAAGGGGCGCGGCCAACGTCAACTGCGGCCAGACCCAGCGCCATGCGTGCCGAGCGCTGGAACGTGCGACCGATGGGGATGACGAAACCTCCCTCAAGAGTCACGGATTGGCCTCCTCCGGGCCGCGGTTCGCACATTCTCACCGCCTCGCGATTGACGGCATGGCTGCGATGCACACGCACGAAGCGCCCTGCGCCATCCAGCACGGCCTGCGACAGGCTGGCGGTGTGCAGGCCGGTGCGACCGTCGATGAAGCGCACTTCGGTGTAGTCATCCGCCGCTGTCAGCGCGGCGATCGCATCGATCCGCTCCAGCCGCACGCGGGCGCCGGTGACCATGCGCCACATGGCAGGCTCGGACGGCTGCGAAGGGTCATCGTCGACCACGGCGGGCGCCGCGCGCTGTCCGATACTCCTGGCCTGTTCGACGGCCAGCGTCAGGAAAACGCAGCCCAGCGCCAGATAGTACCCGCTGTCAAAAAACCGTACCCCGTCATGGGCGATCCATACCAAGGCGCCCAGTGTGCCGCCCAACACCAACGCCGCATGGCGGCCCCCGCGTGCCAGCACCCATGCCGCCAGGCCCGCGATCACCACCATGCACAGGACGAACGCCGCCAGGGCCTTGAGATCGAAGCCGGGCGCCAGTGCCAGGATCACCATGCATGCTGCCGTGCAGACCAGCGTTACCCGATCGGCCAGCACAGGTGCGAAACGCCACGCGGCGTAACGGGCCAGCATCGTGCCGACAAAGGCGCCCAGAACAGCGATGAGCGCCAGTCTGGGCGGCTGCCAGATGTGGAGATAGGGCACGAAGGCGCGCGACGTTTCGAAGGCCAGTTGCAGGACACTTGCCGCGGCGGCAACAGCGAGAAGCCGCGCGCCCCGTTCCGTCCGGTCCAGCGCGAAAGCGACGCCGAACCAGATGGCGGCGGCGCCAAGCGCGCCGCCCATCAAAAGTGCAGGCAGATAATGCGTCAGCGCGTCGATGCGCGGATCGACGAAGGGCGCGACCGAGAATTGATGCACCGGCTCGGCAATCGGCCAGAGGTCATCCGGGCGTTTCATCCGCGCCACGACGTCA
>Ga0116227_10016150_pt1 | contig 10822 bp, 8 predicted proteins | sample S1TSphgellanicum_FD_89693 | JGI IMG/M metagenome (GOLD analysis project Ga0116227, IMG submission 89693) | Host-associated microbial communities from peat moss isolated from Minnesota, USA - S1T2_Fb - Sphagnum magellanicum MG | ecosystem: Host-associated > Plants > Peat moss > Unclassified...
ATAGGTCTATTTTTATATGAGGATTTTTGAAAGATGATATTTTGGCTTGTGTTTAAACTTGAGATTAGTTATAATAGAGTTATAATAATATCTTGAAGGGATTTTGGTTGTTTTAGAGGTTTTTTTTTGAAGATTATGTTTTTGCATGGTGAAATGTAATTGAGTTTCCATTAAGAATTCTTCTTCTTTTGCCTTAAGATATTTCTTAATGTAAATGGCAAGGCCACACACACACACACCCCTTGTTATGTTCAAAAGGTCCAAATTCACTTCGAGCATTCACATGTTGTAGACATAAGTGGCTGATGGTTTGCACGGAGGCGTCGTCGAGCTTTTTCCGTTCTTGCATCGCGTGTATCGAAGATGTCGCGAATCTCGAAGTCGACGACTCAAGAACTTTCTATGTCATGAGTGGTTAGAGAATTGGGATTTTGTAGATTTTGTCAAATAGGGAGAGACGTCGAGGACGATGGAGATTGTCACAGTGTTTTGGTTTCTAGGGGGTTTCTTTGGCCAACTCAGTGTCCTAGTGATTCGCCTGCGAGCAATCCTGATCCTCGTGCAGGGCATCCTTTCTTACCTTCAGCTCCCGTAGTCTACAATTGTCCAAATCTTTAGAGGCACTTGTGGAGCTCTTGTAGTCCACAATTTAGGGTTTCTTCTAGGCACTTGTGGAGCTCATGCAGCGGTGGCTGGAATGAAGAGGGGAAAGGAGAGGTCGCGCAATGAGCAGGCAGAAGTTAGCAGGTCGTCAAATAGTGGGCCGGCATCAGCACCAACTTATGCTGGATGTTTTGGAGATGCCATCAAGAGTATGAGTCAAACCCTAACTGGTACGCTACATCGCTTGATAATCTCTCTTCTGTTCTGAAATCCCAGCGATGACAGTGTAAATGCCTCAAATGTTGTTATCATGATGCTAAGGGATTTTCCAGAGGGTTCACTTCCTTGCAAGATTTGATTTTTTTGGGTGAAGTTTTTAGTCTTAGTTCCCTTTTGATGCAACAATATGACAGCTCAACATGTTACTGTTGGAAAGAGGACACTACTATATGAGTATATTGGTTTCTATCTGCTTGCAATCATGAAGGAATATTAGGTTGAGCTCTTACCTGCTGGGGTTCTTGTGTGCTGAATTCTACAGTGACATCAGCTTGACCCCTTCATCATGAGTAATGGACAAATTACTGCTGCAAAGGTATTGGGTGTGTTGTGGATGGGAGAGCTTTCACATCTGTTCTTGCTGACAAGAGCCAAAAAACTCAGAGTATAAACCATGACCAGATCTCTGGACTTCATCATTTGCAAAATTACCATTCTGTATTGAAGCAACTTCTGACTGGACATGCAACAGGGCATGCTATACATTCTCAGGAGCTAGAAGGCAGCTATCATATTGTGCAATGAACCCTTGGGTTCTCTGTCTGCTCTGAAATAACCAAGGAATTTTTTTGGTTGTAATACACTGAGTGCTCACAGTCAAGCCTCCTCTCAGAAATGGATATTTTGCAGATCTCTCACTTCCATTCAATCTTGAGCATGCAATTGATGCAAATAGATAATACCAGATTGGGAAAACTTGCTCTGATTGAATGAAGAACTTATTCGAATGAATAATGGAATTGGCATTAACTAAATTGTAGATTCATCTCATCTTAGTTGTTTTCTTTGATCTTCTTGCAGTGTGGCATGAATCTAACCTTTTTCCATTTAACAACTCCACACTCACAAGTACCATGGTTAGATCATCTCTTCATAAACATATGATTTTCAAATCCCCATGTGTAGATTTTGTGTTGCAGTTTTCATGCCATTGATTGAATAGGAAATATGGAGTTGTGATCACTTTTACTTTGTTCCATCCCTAACAGTGGCAATTGCTGAGCTCAATGTTGTTGCCAAACATGGGTGTCACTAGTCTATGTTTCCAATGTTCCAACTCCTTAAGGATTTGAGCCCAAGCCCTCACTTGGAACCAAAAGGTTTGAAGAATTGAATCAAATGACTTATGCTAGGTTTGTTTAACTGCTTGCAGCACATGGTCTTTTTCAAGCTCCATCCCTATAAGCATCATCACTAGCAATGATATGCATAATGTTGCAACATCATCATGGAGAAACATCACAAGTACTTGCTCCTGCGATTTCTAGGACCATGTGAAAATGTGAAATCAAGCACATATTGAAATGAGAATAGTTATGAACCCTAATGAAAAAGCTTCAGGGTAGTTGATTTGGTGGCAAACTGTGCAAACACCCAAAGTCAAAGAGGAGATGTTTTGAAAGGGACCAATACTTCAGTGAGGATGATTGAAAGAATAAACCCTCCCTGAGTCAAACATAAAGCCAGTCCCCTACTCAATAGATGTGTGAGATCCTACAAGTTTGTAAGATCTAAAAACTCGGTTTTTCCTACAAAACCTTTGCAAACCAATGTAATTTAAAAGTTGTTCAAATTATACCAACTTACAATGAGCAAAGAAATTGATTTGGATTGAAGGAATTCAAGGATGCCATTGTTGAACTTGCTAAGATAGGTATTAAGATAAATGATGATAAAATAATTTAGATTCTACTAAATGGATTGTTTTGAAGTTATGAAGGATTCATTCAAGTTTTATCTATAATTGGAGAAGTTTAAGAGCCTTGTGGGTAGGCTTTTTACATGAATTAGACTACATACTCATAACCGAGACAATTGGAGGACATTTTACTTGTGAAATGACAAAGACATTAACACACTAGGGACAAGCACAATTCAAATGAAAAGATCAATTTCAAACAATCTCTTAGAAAACCACAAACTTAGACGATTACAATTATGAAAAAAGAAAGAATTTGAGAGATGATTGTTAAGGCTCCAAAATGCTTTTATTCATGGACCAAGATCAAACAACAAAACAATAGGAAAAGGGAGTACTCCTCCAAAGACAACCATGGACGTTGTACAAGAAGACTATAATTATAAGGGAAACAATTCTCAATCCAAAGAAGAAGAAAAAGGAGATCGAACCATGAAATGGTTCAATGCTTTTACAACTTTGAACCTTGAAACATTATGCCTCAGGCTAAACTGAAATCAAAACCAAAAATGGTACATTGATTTGAGGCATGAATTACACAAGAAGCAATGAAGAAACAATCACAATTTTGCACAAATAGGGTCAATCCAACAAGCTTTAGATTTTGCTCAAGGTCAAAATCATTTTATTGAAAGGAAGGGTAATGTATGCAAAGTGGAGAAATCAGATACACCCACACATATATCTTCGTTTTTTAGTGTTGAACATTTGCTTAACACAAGTATTTTGCAAAAACCACTATCACCAAAGGTCTTTCATACCTTTTTTTTAACTGTCAACATAACTAATGAAAATTTCAGGTTTTAGAAAAAGAGTAACTTCTTGATGAAAATTTTTGTTATTGGTGTGCTTTCACTTTTTAATATATACATTTATTTAGTACTTTTCATTAAGACTTCCACATAGTAGATACTTTTGAGCAAATTTTAAGGTTTCAAGTTTGAGGACTACAAGGGTGTTTGATTAGGTCTATATATTGTGCGTGCCACCACTAATAGAGGACACTTTTTGTCAAAATATTTAACCACTTCAAAAATTAGGTTTTGTAGCCCCAACTTGAGAGTTTCCGAATTGAACACTTGAGAAGGTTTGAATTATGCTTTCTTTAAATCTAAACCCTAAACCCTGTTAGTAATGATAACCATGAGGCTGGGACTGAAACTGAAATCTGATTCCAATATGCTTGGAGCTCAATTCCTGTGAAATCTGGCTGGTTCTCCTCAAAAATATATATATTATTATAGTTCTTTCCAAATTCTTCTGGGAATTGTTTGGTGTCAAACATTAATGACGAGTATGATAACCATTTGTTTAGCCTTCCAAAAATTCTTACATGAAACCAATAAAAGCAAGTTGAGATTAGAGCAATTGTCTAGCTTTTATTTCATTTGTTGAATGTGGTTAAAGTGTAAGGTAACACCATGGGCATTACCAGAATAAGCGCCCATGCACAGCAGAGCTCAGGCGGGCCTGATTCCTGTAATGCATACAGCTGAGGGCATTACATACTATGCACCTTTATTTTTATTTTAAAAATTCTTGTGATACCCAATGAGTACCCAATTGACAGCGCCCAAAAAAAGTGACAATGGGCTTTACAAACAGGCAATTGCCTGCAGAGGCAGAGGTCAGCTTTTTATGCAAGGTAAGATGCTCTCCCGGTACACTAGAAAAAAACACACTTACAACAAGGCCCTTCATTTCCACTTCTACACATGTACCAGTGCACAATGAATATGCATGAAACATCCAATGCACTGACAAATTTGTATGAATGACTTCCACAAATTGTCATGTATCTATTTGTAAGGCATTGGTACCATCTATATTCTTTTGTTCCCATTGCATTAGTTGGAACAACATAACCATCCCATGTGAGAATCTTAAAAACCACAGAGAAATATAAACCTTGTTCAGAGTTTCCTTTTCCCATTTTCTTAACATCCGGTTCTAAGTTCTAATTGTACCCAAAGACCTCTTGGTTGCCAACATGTACAGTGGGGGAAAAAAATCAAGCAACTTAAATCAATACAAAACCACTATAATTTCATTTAAATAAGGAGACAAAAAAAAACTCAACCAGACCCAAAGTGATCAAATGTCACTTCACATAATTAGCCAAAGATAGTTTACAGTCTTGTTCCCATTTTACATGAAACTGTAAAAATGCTTTGCTCATTTTAGAAGCAATTGCACAATCCTTGATGTGCTATTTGTGAATGAAATCTCATATTCTGAGGCCTCAAAATGAACAGATAGGATTATGAATGTCTCACACACATCCATGTGGAGAATATTCCAGATCTTGGGTCATGAAAACATGAATACCAACAGAACCAGTGGAGTAGGACCTTGAAAATGCATGGAGAACACAGGAAATCCTATGTGAGTTGATGTCACCAGTACAAGACTCCATGAGTTGTTTGTGACTGAAAATCTCCACCCAAAATCCAGGGATCCCCAGCATTGCACCTTCAAAGGCGGAATTTTAAATGTTGGGCTTTCAAGAGATTGCAAAAGATTGTTCTCTTGGCCATAATGTCAAAAAGGCTATCTTGGTGGCTTGCTTAAAGAAGCCATCCAAGACTTTCAGTCACACATGAAGATGTACTCAAGGAATTCTTGTTAAAAGCTGAAGCTTTGGATTGATTTTAGAAAAGGGTGACACTATTGTTGACTTAAATGTTCCTCAGCAGAAACCTGACTCAAACTTAGAACACTAATCAATCAATTGGTCTGCTTCTTGATGATGCAAAGCTTTGAATTCCATTATACAACTTCAATACTCATGATTCTTATTGAAGCTTCCATCACACATCCTCAACAAAAGAAACCACACCAGTTCAAGGTTCACATCGAAGAGTCCCAACCAGGTAGCTGGTATCCCAAAAGAAATGAAGACATAAACTACCCTTTACTTCTAATTCCAAAGCAGAATGTATATACATTCACACCCATTCAGTCTCTCATCTTGCTCACCATCTGAGGAAACAGTCTAGCTCCTAATCAGCAGCTGAGACAGCGATGACTAACAAGAATTGAGCAGGAATTGAGCTTGGGAAGCGAAACTTACATATACATACTTCCATCATCTGTCAATTCCATGAGCAATTTGATTCCAATTTTCCCTGCCATGGTTCTTGAGAAGCCAGATCCTGCTGTGAGCACCAGGCTATGGCAAGTCAATTCTAGTTGCTACAATTCTCTCTCTCTCTCTCTCTCTCTCTCTCGCTGTGTGTGTGTGTGTGTGCTAGAAAGGAATTCCACATACAAAGACAGTAACACAAACCCTACTAATTCTAACCATTGCCGTTCAAGAGGACACAGAATCTGAGGAACTTGCAAAGACAGAAAAGGCCGTTGCAGTGTTCAAAAAGTATCAGAAGACTAACCGGGGCCAAATCTGACTATCCAGATCCCACGATGATGTTATTGATGGGTATGAAGATGAGTTTGACGAAGAAGCCAATGAAGCCCATGACGACAAACCCTATGGCAGTCCTGATTGCCACTTTCGAAAACTCTGTGGTCGCGAACAACAGAAACAACAAAGACAGTAAGTACATGGCTTCTTCTCAGAGCAAGCATGACCTAGTTTTTCATACAGCTTGCAAAAGTTCTAAGCTGCCACTAACCCTAGCATACCCGAAACCCTAAAAAAGGAACACCAAATCAACATTTCTGTAGAAGAAAGGTGCCATAGTGTTCTTCTACAGAACTTCCCCTAAAAGTTCGTTCCTGGATTCTGCCCCGGGGGGAAGGTCAACCCTAGTGTTAGTTACCTCGGCGATCAGGTTTGTGGCATTTCTTGACGAGCCGGATGCTGTCTTTTGTGAATTCCCTGACGGGTCGAACAACAGTATCAACAGCCTCCATTTTGTTCTTTCCCTAACTTCTGCCAATTCTTTACACTCTCTCCTTTTCCTTTCTTCCTGCACACCCAAAGAAGAAAGAATACCGAAAAACTCCAGACTGATGAAATTCTCAGCAGAGTCCTGTGCAAGACATATTTTCTGACCTCCAAAAAAAACCAAAACAAAAATAATTCCAAAGAAGTAACTCCAGTGTTTTTTTTCCCTCTCTTTCTCCACAGACCTATTCTCTTTACAGTCGTGGCAAGCTGCTCGATGGAGCTCCCAAGTTCGCGTCCTCGAAGAATCTCCGCACATCTCATCTCGCGCGAGGAAATGAGGAAGAACGTGGTGCAAAGAAGCAAGAGTCTGCTCAGACAAGGCGACTGATTATGTGAAGCCAGACGCGCCTATGTGGATGAAAAGTTACATAAGTTAACGACGAGGAAAGGAGGAAGAGCGTGGTGCAAAGACGCGCGAGTCTGCGCTGACGAGACCACTTAATTATGTGAAGCCAGACGTGCCTATGTGGATGAATACCTACTTAGCGACGATATTAAGGAACCTAAGAATCTTGCATCCAAGAAGGCACTGTTTTCTCTTCATATTATTGTGAGCTACAAATCTCTCTCTTGTTTAGAAGAAATCCAATAAACTCAAGATCACAAATTAGGGTTTTAGAAGAAGCCCAAGAAACCCAAGATCACAAATTAGGGTTAGAAGAAACCCCAAAAATCAGTGCTATCTCAGTGGAAATCCCTGTGTCTGTTGTTGGACTGAGCGATTGGGAGAGTGATTGCGTTGAGCAGCTCTTGCAAGATGTGTTTGGTTGATTGAATTGTTCTTCAGATGATGGTGTCATGCCTGCTTTGGGCAAGACATATGGTGAGGGAAGTAGTGATGGCGAGGATTCCTAACTAGAAGAAGAAGTTGTTGTTGTTGTTGTTGTTGTGGGGTTTTTTGTTTGAACATATGGTGAGGGAAGTAGTGATGGCGAGGATTCCTAACTAGAAGAAGAAGAAGTTGTTGTTGTTGTTGTTGTTGTTGTTGTGGGGTTTTTTGTTTGAGGAAATGGCGACAAGTGCAGAGATGCAAGCGTTGCTTGCATCTGTGGGGCAACAACAACTCCCTCTGGCTGTTGCCGCTGGGCGTACATATGGGCGCACATCGTTGCCGACTCAACATTCCCCTCAATCAAGGGCGCGCATCTTGCTGCAGGAGATGGCTAGCCTCACGGATCGCCTGGTAAAAGTCGCAGGTGTGGCTGCTGCTGTTGCTGCTGTTGTTGTTGTTGTTGTTGTCGTCATATCTAAGGCATGTCCCCTCTTTTGTTATTACGGTTTTCCACGGTTCCTGGTTTTTCATCTTTGCTAGCTAGGTCTATGTCTTTGAATGTGTTCATGAATTGGGAAAAAAAAAGTTGCTTCCAGAAACTGTGACTTTGGTGGTGCTGATGGGTTTTCACAGAATCATGTTATTCTTGATTTCAATGGTTCTGCATCCTTGTTCTTGTATTGCAGGGGATAGGAAGGGATGGCAACAGGCTGGCCATGTGAAGACAACATCGCCTTCTCTCCTTTCAGGTGAAACAGTGGCCCCTCCAGAAGGTGCAGCAGCAACAACAAAGGAAATTCTTTCCCTGCTAGAGTCTCACCAGCTTCTACTTTTTGAAGCTGTGGCAGAGCTTGGGGGCATGCAAGAACTAGGTCAACTTGACAAGCAACAAATAGGAGGAGGAGGGACTGGTAGCAACAACAAAGGCAGTGCACTTCGAGCCTTTGCAAAGCGAGTGCGAGATGCTGAGCAAGTGCTGGAAAGTACCCTGGAGGACATGGCAGAATTCAAATCGGCCCGCCTTGGTACCAGCATGGATGTGCAAGAGCTTGTCTCTTATGCACACCGAGTTAGCTATACCACATTTGCTCCACCGGAATATGCCTCGGGCCTAGTTCCATTACGAGGAGCTCTGCCACCTGCACCCCAGGATGGGCAAATGCGAGCATCATTGCTCTACCAAGCTCATGAACTTGATTTAGGTCTTCCAAAATCAACAGCGCCTGCTCTATCACCACTTGTTCCTGCTGATGGAACTGGGCAAATAGCAGTGGAAGCTTCAGGTCCTGCTCATTTGGAGCCACCACCAGTGCCTGCAGTTCCTGCAGGATGGCAGCCCGGGATGCCTGTTCAGCTGCCAACAGAGTTGCCACCAATGCCCATTGGGTGGAAAATTGGTGACCCTATTCCATTACCTCCAGGCTTGGATATGACCACTTTGCCTCCTGGCTGGAAGGCCACCAGAGATGTAAGCCAAGGTCCTGCCAGCCTGCGGCCCAAGGCTCCCCCTGCACCTGCCCTTATTCATGTGCCCCATGTACAGCTTGATCTCAACCCTGAGCTTGAAGAAGATCTTAGCAGTGAGTATGGGTCAGAGAGCAATTCTGATGAAGACAATGACTGATGGAACCATTGCTGAATACAAGAATGGAGGTTTCATTTGTGGGTTTTGGGGTCTTAAATTGTTCTCAAGTACCTAACATTAGTCTGTGCAGATATTGTGTATCTTTAATTTTACCAGCCTAGGTGTATTTCATCATTTGCAATCTCAGATAGTAGACTTGGCACTCCAGAGGAGACTGGCACCACTTGAGACGACTCCTCTTTGTCCACATTTTGTACAAGGATTGCACATCCAATTTATTTGATACACATTATGCAGACTATTGTACATGGACCCATCATGCAGGAGAATGGCATGGCACAAATTGTACTGAAGAGTAAGAACTCTGTAAAGATCGCTAGTTTCCTGAGGCCCTTGTAGCTTATGACTGTGCATTACATATTTGGGTTTCACAGGTTCACAACAAACTGATAATTGTTTCTTGGATTTTCATACTTCACTCTGAAGGATCATCTGTTCAATGTACACATGTATTTAGTCATGAGCTTCATACTTTTCTCATCCTCCCTCTAGGATGCATCAATGGTAACCAGTATTCTGTAGATTCTGGGCTTCAATGACAAGAACGCCGGTTTGTGTCAGTACTGACAATGTGATCTCAGCTTATGCTGCTGACATCTTTGAGTTCCTAGAGCTTTGGCATTCCTAGGCGACTTGTCGGATTTCCCCATTGAAGGAGATATAAGCAGTTTATTATCCTCATGGCACAATGGAACCATGAGCAGAAGCTACAGAAAGCTGTTACCCTAAAACGTAAAATGAGAGAAAATAAAATGCAAGAACATGCAAAGTTTGATTTCATTCATATGAAAGGTTCCACCAAACATGCATTTCTAATGTACAATGTGATCATTGAATTGGCACATTTATAAAGTGGCAATGAAGGGATAAGAGTTCAATCAAAACTAAAGAGGCATCACATGCATCATGAACAAAACATTTCCAAAATCATGGATACATATTCCAATTTTGCACATAATCCTTTACATGATCCTCAACCTCATCATAAAACTTTGTATTTATAATATATAAAATGTCCTCTTCAACCTCATCAAACCCATTCACATTGTTGGGTCCTTGCTTACTAGAAAAATAAAGAGATCCAAGTTCTTCACATCAAGTCAACACTAACAAAGACTTGTGAGGATCCCTACACTAGAAAACACCCTCTCTATTTCAATTGGATTGCCAAATATGTCTAAAATTGCTCTTGCTAAGTATTCAACTATCATAAATTGTCCTTCATGTTTTGACCACCAAAGAAAAGTGTCTTTTGCTTCTTCCAATGGCACCTTGAACATGTGAAAGTTGACAATTATTGTTGAACTTACACTTACACACATAGTCCCCAAAATAAACTAGTGTCCAACCATGCTTTGACATAACATAAAATCTTGGAGGTGAAATTAAAGGATTCAAGCATGACCTTTAGCTACCTTGCTAACCCATGCCCAATGCTAATCTATTATATCATGACGAGGCTTCTAATATATTGTAATAAAGTTGATGACAAGAGCAAAAGTATCCTACTACCCTCTATTCATTCACAAATCAAATGCAATCTTATATATTAAAGCAACAGTGGTGTGTCTATTTGTCTGTCTGGGCAGTGCCTGGAAAATTCTTAGAGCTTCCCCAAATGTAACTTCTCCAGATGTAACTTCCCCAAACTAGTGGGTGCCCGTGCCCTTCAGACACTGTGAAGTCCCCCAGAACATTTTCAAAAAGATTTTAATTTTTTTAAAATGTTCTAAAATTGGCCCCCCCCCTCCCCTTCCCCGCCCGTCCCACCCCCCCTGTTGGCCCCCGATTTTTTGTGGGGGATTTTTAGTTTGCAGAATCCGACTGTCCGGGCCGGTTTCCGGTCTCGGAATCCGACTGTCCGGGCTGGTTCCGCCAGTCAATTAAAACGCGGAACCGTCGTCAGACGCA
>Ga0116227_10016152_pt1 | contig 10821 bp, 4 predicted proteins | sample S1TSphgellanicum_FD_89693 | JGI IMG/M metagenome (GOLD analysis project Ga0116227, IMG submission 89693) | Host-associated microbial communities from peat moss isolated from Minnesota, USA - S1T2_Fb - Sphagnum magellanicum MG | ecosystem: Host-associated > Plants > Peat moss > Unclassified...
TCAGTGGTTCTGAGTACTGAAGTAGTTATCAGCAAGTTTACATCTAAGAATGTTGCTTCTTGGTTGGCAGGATTGATCGACGTGGTGGTGGTTAATCTGTACCCATTTTACAGCACAGTCACAGCACCAAGAGGAACAAGTTTTGAGAAAGGGGTGGAGAATATTGACATTGGAGGTCCAGCTATGATCAGGGCCGTTGCTAAGGTAAGGTAGGGATTATCTTCAATCCAATGTAGCTGCTTAAAAAAAATTCCTGCTTAATACTTCTATGCATGATATCTATACTTTGTAAGCTAGTACTTAGAGCTGTAAATATTTAGTCTGTGGGATGGTGAAGCTCACTAAAGACTATGATGAGGCGTTTTAACTTTTTCCCGAAGATGAGGCAATCTGCCAATGGAATTTTTCTTTACACCTCTAAGCCTTTTAGGGCAACATTTCACTGCTCTCTGAACTTCAGGCAACTTTGTAGGCGGATGGAACTAGCATTTTCTAATCAAGAAACTTCCAATTGTCCTTTGTACAGGGCTATTACTCCTAAGTTGGATGTCATCAATAGTTAGTTCTACAGGTTCTTGAGGCTTTGTAGTTCTAAAGTTTTCTTTGTTTCTCAGATGGTCAGTTTATCCTTCAGTGTTCCTAGTCTTTCCCTGTTTGTCCTTTCCTTTAGTTTTTCTTTTTCCTTTCTGTCATTCTTTGTTTCTTTGTCTGGTCATTGTTGTTGTGTTCTGTTGCTATCCAATAGTATGGCTGAGTCTTCCCATTGGTTCCATAATTGTAGCAGAAACTCAGTTTGATACTTGTCCTTGGCCTTTACCCACTGTAGGAAGCTGATGAAGTCAGTGGGGAAGTTGTGGTAGTCACTATCATACATACTAAGGTATGCTAGAGAGTCGCTTCATTGGTATTTGTTGTCCTGCTGAATCTGCTTGATGGTAAAGTTAGGACAGGCTGATTTGTCCATCCAGGATATAAGCCTAATAATGTAAGCCTAACATGCCCACGAATGTTTACCGAATGTTCATCGGTTGATTTATAAAATTCTTTAAAATTCTTACTTCTTTGGGCTTCCATAACATTCCCGCACTAAGAATGTCATAACTATGGCATATGTCCATTTAAAAAGTCCATTACTATATTATTGGTGTATGTTTATTGGATTTCACCCTTTAATAAATATTCTTATTCAAGTTGAAAATCTTAATATGTAAACATTTTTGTCAAATTGATGATTTTATAATGCGTTTGTGACATTTGAATAGAGTACACTTCACAAAAAGTCCATAAGAACACAAAAAGTGAATCACTGTAACTTGCACCTACCCCTAATTCATGGGAAAATGGAGCAACAATGACAATGGTTTTCTCTTCAAGGAACTTCTTAATTAGGGTGTTGTGCTCAAATTCAACATGTTTTTTCATGGCTACTATGCCATTTGATTTATGGTAAGCAACAAGACATCTCTATAATTTGATGTACAATGCAAAAATATTAAAACCAACAACATTGTTATGGAAAATTATGCACCTCATTATTTAGTTATAAGAAAGGTTTATGTGCTAGTTGTTGTTCATTTTTTAAACCTCATGTTGGCAAATTCCAAAATTGTGAAGCTTCTTGGAAGCCACATGTTACTTCCACAAGTTGTCGTGTGTAAACTTTAATATGTACAAATCATTAAAAGAAAAACCAAACAATGCAAAACCAATCATAATGAAACCAAAAAGCTTTGGAGCTCTCTCAAACCTTAACTCCTTCACATTGTTCTCTCATTGCAAATGCGACACAATATAAAATAAGAACCATCAAACCTTAGATAAAAGAGTTTCCAAACCTTTGACTACCCAATAATTCACAAAAGTTTCCAAACAAAGCACAAAATATGCATATTAGAACAAAGTTTTGTTTACAAAATGCAAGAGTTAAAAGAAGCTTTTACCTTCTTGTGAAATGTCAATTTGAGACAAAAAAAAGCAAGCTCTGCTACTTTTTCCACTAGACTATATATGTCGCATTAATGATGAATGAACCTTGAGAAACCAAAGAAAAGGCGATGCAACATCCACAATGCAACATTCACAATCACCAACTTGCAAAAGCACTTGTTGAAGGAAACAAGAGACTAAGAAGAGTGGGGAAACAAAAGACAACACACAACTAACCTAGTAACCCTAACCCTTTAATGAATACACCATCAAGTATATTTTTAAAAATGTATTCAAATTTTTGTCAAATACATTCCCCCTATTTTGTTAGGTTGGGTACAAGTACATATTTATGAAAATTGTAGAAGCACAAGTCTGAAGCACGACAAGAGTAGGTATATTCATTATATTATTGTAATGTATGAAGTGGGGTTTCACACTTTATAAGAATTTCACACCTGTTGGTTCTATGTTTGTATACTTAAGTTGATATTCAACAAAGTTTTGGAGATTTTTTTGGTATTCACCTCACATGATTGGTAAGGACCTTGAAATGGGTGGTTCTAGGTCAAATATGTGTGCTACATTGGATTCACAGTTCCTACCAAACCCTCTTCCCAACATAGCCATGTTCTTGGTCTTGACCATACAATTTGTCCTATAATCACCATATAAAACGCTCATTTGAGGCACCTGAAAAAACTATTCCTTAACATTATACTTTTTTTTCCTGGATATGTGTATTTGTTTTTTGGGGGTGTAGTTGACCAAGCTTCCTCTCACTAGCTCTTAAAGTTCACTAGAAGATTTGGAAGGTTTTTTCCTTTGTATTTGAAAGCACTTGACTATGAAGAAGATGTTTTCATGAATTGCAAGGACCTTCCAGTGTTTAGTTATAAACCTACCATTGTTCTAATGCAAACCTTTTAAACTTTACAGTACGGAAGGCTTGCTCTTGTGAGCCTCCCCTAAATTTCAAGGTTAAGCTTCAAGCTACCCTCTTGAAGCCTACAAACTTCAAATTAGGAGAGGCCCCCTTGAAAGTAGGCCTTCCCCTAGGTATACAATATGGGCTAAAAAGAACCCACAGTCATTAATGCACCATGAAAAATAGATTGTATGTGGATAAAACATTTTTTCCTTGTATTCCCATCCCATAGATAACCACAATGGTCCACAATGCTTAGCTATGTATTAACCATCCACATCTATCTATTAGGTAGCCAAAAAAAAGCTTAACCTACCTATTTAATTACATATTTTATCATTTACATTATCCAACTATTTACCTATGATACATACCCATTACCTAGGTAATGCAAGGTGGAAATAAAGAAGATTTACATGATAGGTAACATGGTTGTGAGTCATGATTGCATTCACAATAAAAGGACCACTACTCACCCCTTTGATTGTTTAAAGATGCTTATTCTCAAACGTTTTTGGAATTTAAAATATTATATATATATGATATTTCTATCATTATCTTAAGGTTTAAATTAAAATTTTGTTTTAAAAAATCATATAAGAATCTTTAAGTCATTTTACAAATTTGAATATTTTTATTCATTAAATTGATTAAAAATTTATTCACATGTTCTCACCAGATATTATGAATGTTATATAAATGAATTCAATATTTTCAACACCAACATAATGTATCACTTTAAAATTTGACAAATTAAACATTAGTTACACTAAAAACTAGTCATTTTGTTGTGAATTGATCATGATCCACAATTGAATTATCTCAAGTTTCTCATGAATGGTGCATTGGTGAGTGTTGAGTATTAGATAACATAACCCAACTTTATGTGCAAGGTAAACCCCTAGGGTGGGGGTAAATTCCCAAAATAAGGGGCCTAGGACAAGGTAGTATTTTATACCTATACCTATTCGCATAGCATAATATCCCTCCCACTCAAAAGTAGTAGGTGTAAGACCCATCCTCTTTTCTAGAGGTAATTTCCCAAACATAAGGTGCCCTCTAAATGCACTAGGGAATTTCTTCAAATGCTTTCAGAAATATTTCCCTGTGTCCCTCTATCTCATTATACATCATTGACTTAAGCTATGATAGAACCAAAGGTTTTTGTTTTGAGTGAATTTGCACCCTGTGGCAACAAAATATTTTGGAATATTTCTGCATTTTAGTCTAAATTCAAAGAAAACTGCTAAAAAATGAAAAAATAATGGCCAAACTCTTGAAGCCACAAAATTGGGGAAAAAAAAAGCCCCTGAATAGAACCCCTCTAAAATCCATAGGAATTGGTAGTATGAACTTTTATAGGTACATGTAGTTACATTAACATGTAGCAACAAATAAAATTAAGTATTATGTATAACATATTTATTATGTGTAACATATTTATCCAGCTTTGCACAACCCTGGGGAGTCTCAAAATTGTTCTAGAAATCTATTTGTACTCATAAACTTCTGCCTTGTAGAATTTGCCAAAGGACCTAAATTCACATCCTACCCTCTTCTCTCTTTAATCTACAGCTCCTACATGGTTTTGTAGGATATTATCCTCACGTATTTGAAAGTACTTCCTGGAACAGAGGACTCATTTATCAGTTCAAGGACCCTTCTACTGACAGCATGCAAACCTTCCACACCATTTGAATAAAAGACCTTTGGTGCTTTATGCTGGGGAGGCATGATCCCATGGGCCTCCCCTAATTATTGGCCCTACACCCATGGACTATGGCCCTTGAGGGTATGACCCTCAAATTAGTGGAGGCCCAGGGTTACTAGGGCTTCCCCTCTACATTTTCTATCATTTAGAGTTCTTCTAGCAGTTTTAATTTATTGGAGTCACATGTGCTATACATGAGTTCAAATGTCTTTTCTAAATGGAAAAAGAATGATGAATTCATCATGAAAATTTCAACGTATATTCATATCTTAGGTGTTTTCAGCCATTATTGAAGAGCATCAAACCCAGGAATTATTTTGAAAAATTAGCATACATAATTTGGTGAGTCACATAGGATAACCCATTTTATGTAACTCCAGGAACTAAATTGCCCACTAGTGAGTGGCTGCTCCAGACAGGGCTAATGGCTCGCAAAAAAATCCACAGGGATCAATCAATACCAATTATAAGTATTTTTCTAAGAAAATTGTGATGTCAGGAATTTGGTGAATTTTTCCAAAAAATAGTCCAATTTAAATTACTAATAATTTTTCCCCAGTTTTTGTCAAAAGAAAAAGACCAAAATAGAAGACTACTCATACCAATACCAAAGAAAATTACAGCACTTGTTCTTGAAACAGTTACATATATATAATAACCAATTGCAGACCTGTGCTAGCAAAGATATTAATATTCCCAAATATTGTGTGCAAGAATCACATCCTTAATTCCTGGGGCAAACTTATCAGATTAAATGGCATTAGGAAGTGGAAGCCAATTTGGGAAATTTTTGCCAAATTTCGACCTGAAAAATATGATCTCAACCTATACAATGGATTTTCCATGGGAAAAATGGCCCAAATTCGAAAGATTTCAAAAGAAAAAAATCCAAGTTCACCAGATTTTTATGATAAGTTCCAGTAGGTAGCCAAGATTATAGAAGGATTCAGGCTTTTTTTTCTACTTTTATATCTAGTATGTAGCCAAATCTGGCTAAATCATTTTATGGATGGTTGCCACTTCACAAAATTGCAAAAAAAAACCCTGACTGTGCCTGGTATGGCACGTTCAAACTTCAAACCAAGATGTTTTGAACAGTTAAAAGTAGGAACCGTTGCACATGTGAAGTTTCCCTAAATTAGTTGACTCACGTTTCACAACAACACCTGGTGCACAATCCTCAAAATCTGGGACCAAAAGAAAACTATGTCCACTGTACACATATCCCTAGTCAGCTGTCCCTTAGAGGCAGCTCCCCACCCGAAAAACGAGAATCTTTTGGATTTTCGAGATTCTTTTGGGTTTTTGCCGGGACACCCCGTACCATGCGTGCCCCAAAGAAATTAGGGGCATAATTTATGTATCAACTCGCATTTATGTTCTACCAGCTCCATGGCCACATGCATGTTTTCATCCCAAATCAACCAGCACTGTGAGCACTGAGCCAGTTCACGTGCAAGCAGTTCACGTGTGCATGTTGTGGGCTGCTGTTGGTGTGTGGGTCAAATCATGAGCTCTGTAGCAGAGTTCCAGTGTTTTTTTCTTGTCTGGCACGAGTTTTGTCATTTTCCTACAGAAACAGGGAAAGTATTTAGATTTTTCTTTCTCCTTATAGTGTAAAATTTTGTTAATTTCTTTTTTTTTGGAGAGAAAATTGGAAATAACTGAACAGCAAAATAATTAAACACAATCCTGTTTACAACTGTAAATAAATAATTACATGCAATAATTGAGTTTTTCTCAGAGAAGTGCCACAACAGGGATGCCATGCACTGTACGTGTATATCAGCATTGGTGAGATAAAATTAGGGAGTGCCCTTAATTAGCAACAATGCAGTGCAATTCACGTAGAAGTTAGTTTGATCCCACAATTGGGTCCCCGATAAAACGCTCACGGCGTCAAATCTGGCGATTCTGATGAAGTCATGCGTCCAAAGCCAGTACTGTTGGTGTCGGTAAGGCAACGTATTTAATAAAGTAAACGTACGAGGGTAATCAATGTACGTTGAACGGAGCCATCCAGCCACGCGTGAAACAAGCACCTGTTATCACAATTGATTGATTATCTAGAAATTATGTCTCTAATTAATCTTTGTGAATTTACCTCTAGATTGACCATTGCCGACAAATGTACTGAGAGAGACTCCTTTCATAGTATGATCTACTTCATAATTAGAGGATATGTGTACGGCGCCGTAGTTGATCATAATTAGCTCTGTGTACGGAGCCAATCGTTGATTGGCGGCAGTAATGGGAGCTGTCCATTTCTCATGTCGTATCCTCTCGCTCTTAAACTCCCTATTAGGGGACTTTATCACGAGACCACATTTGGACGTAATCCACTGCATCTCGTAAGCAAAACTTGCGTTTCAATCAAACTTCTTCAAATCTCGTAAGAAAACTACTACAAAAATGTTCTTGAGCCCCTTCAATTTTATAAATTACACAGCCCTCTGCCAATATATATGCTCCTCCAAAATTATTTGCGCTCATCATGCATAGTGTCAACCGCAACAACGCAGTTAGTTGATATTTTCGCGACGACGGAGTGTAGTATCGAATAAATGACCATATAATCCGTTTTTGCCTTTTCGAATCACATGTATAAAATTAAAGGTAAACAACTTGCAAACTATCTGAAAATCAGCTGTCTGGAGTAATCACTAATTCGCCCGTAGTTATTAACTTCTTTTTAGTGAACTATGAAGTGATCATTTTCGTAGTCCACTAAAAGTTGTTTTTTTAAGATCGTCAGTCCACTGCCAAATTTGTTGATGATTGCAGCGCTCACGTTGGTCGTACGTGCCTTTATAAATCTACAAGCTAAGACATGCAGGAAATGAATGTCGCTCATTGCTTTTGAACAGTAGTAGTAGTACGTACACTAAGTCTTTAGTCTTCGTCTGGAACGTCAGCAGCACTAGTCGACACTCTAATCTTACTTTGATTCATCACTTTTTTCGATCTCACATGACAGTTGAGGAGCAATGAAATGTGATTAATTCATCTTTCTAAATCTCATTTGATAAGAGTCCAGGTGCAATGAAATCAGGCCGTAACTGCGCAATTCCTTGAAGCGGTAAATTTTCCGTGATAGAATCTGCTTCGTAATTTCCGCACAAGAACAATATCTTGTTAAAAAGTTGTATATCAAGTCAGAGACATCTACACATCCTACGCTAGTCATAAAACATGCTCTAAGCTGTTGCCAGGAGTTGTACAGATTAATAGAAGCGCTTTTTATTCCTGAATTCATCTAGTGTGCATTACAGAATTTTAGCGAGCTATTGCAACGCAACCACATTAATCCAGAATAAACCTTATTAAACCATCTTAGCGTCTTCCTATAAACGAGTTTCATCAGCATGTATCAGATCAATCCACGTACAATGAACGTCTACTGCTACTGACATCAAAATGGTTCAGCTTATATAGTGAACTAGCATATATTATCCGCGCTAAATGGACTACTTCCAAGCCGACTGTGAAGATTACATGTAGAAAAGTTTCTCAAAATCCAGCATCTCGCTACATTCGAGAGAAGCTGCTGTATTGATCAGCTGTCTTGAAAACACAGCTGATTATAAGACACGTGCTGCGATTGTCAGGAGTATTTTTTTGGGTTCTGGAATGTTTTAAATATGTTTTCGGAGAGAATCTTTGAATGTAGAGGTCTGTCATCCTAGTCGAAACAATAGAAACTGTAGCTGATCCAGAATGGAAACAGATTGACCCACTAGAGCAGGAATAGAACTTGGAACAGAACAATACTTTCAAGGTGCAGCCCGATCCTGCAGCTGCACCCTGCAGTATGAGACATTTTGAAATTTTGTTGTAAGTTATTGACAACCAGGATTTTCTTGTCGGCACCATGACGAGCTGCTCAGGGTCTAATCCTTCGGACGAGGGATCTGCAGCAATAAAGGATCAAAGGATTGGTATGGACGAAATGCACTGGAGACTCGACCTCCAATGAGCACACCACCAGGAGCTTGGACAGTGCGTGCACTTGCTGCCGGGTTAATTCGCACTTCATCAGCAACTGGTGCAGCAGCATTGTTTCCAGCAGCAACAATTACTGGACGAGACGGGAGCACTGGATCATCGGCCTGGACATACGACGATACGAATATTGGCGCTGGATTGAACAGTACACAGTCTGGAGTCGGCTCCACGTCCTGCACGTCGACTTCCTGCTGCTCCGAGCTCATGGTTACTGAGGTTTCACGTTGGTCATCACCATCATCAGCTCCTGGGAGCTGGACATGCTGATCAGTTGGAGGACCTCCGGGAGCTGATGAAATGTCTGTGTTGTTGGTGCCATTCTCCGACATAGTGGCATCGTCCTGCATGCAGAAACCAAACAATTATCTTTCCAGAACCTCTCCTGGACTTACATAGGGTTCAATGTAAGTCTGCCAGAAAGCCATCAGTCCTCTTGGGATCATACATTGTCTTGAAGAAATTGTTTTAGATGGACCAAGGAGCATCCCTTTGAAGTTTGAAGGCTAAAAGAGAATGACATAAAGCATGAATTATCACCTGCTGTAATGTCTGGTCATTTTCTGCTGCAGCAGTGGCTCCTGCTGGAACGACGTCCTTCTTTTTGCGCGGAGTATAGGGCTTTCTGGGGCGTTTAGCAGCAGCTCCTTCAGCGGCGGCCTTCTTCTTGCGAGGAGTATATGGCTTCTTGGGGGCCTTCTGTTTGCCCCGTCTCCTGGTCACGGGTTTCTGAGCGGAAGGTACTGGAAGTCCAGCATCTGTAACATAGCAAGACACAGATAAATCCTTCTCATACTGTGTTTTGATGGGGAATTAGGGAAAGTTTAAAGGACTGTACCTGGTGTACTTGACACGAAGGATCATAGCTGTATCAGTGGTCGACAGTGTTGGAGGTCAATCAGACTGCACAGAATTGGTGGATCATATATGTGGTGGAAGGCACTTACCAATGGCAGCCTGCTGTGCAGTGGTTGGCAGAGATCGCACAACAGATGTGTCTTTGATCAATTGAGCCATGTCCTTGTTGTTTTCTTGCACGGCTTTGTCGTAGACGGCTCTACAATCAACCATCACTTAGGGCAACATTCAGTCATGGTCCCATAGCAAAGCTAACTTCCTTGTTCAGTTGATCTACATGTATGCCATCTCTCTTGGATGATTCTAAGCTTATGTGTAAGTGTTTTCGATTGTTGTCTCTATCTCTCTGCAGTTTAACAAGCATGCTTGCAGGATTCATGCAGGCTGCAGTGATCACAGCACGTGATAAGCAGAGGACCTGAAGCTAGGGTTTCAGCTACTAAGCTAGGGGTTTGATGAGAACAAGGATCATACGAAAGGAAAAACAAAACTTGATTCAAGCAGCTGTATGTGAAGAGCAGCAGGAACTCATGCATGATTCTGGTACCTGGCTGCTTCTTCCTCAGTGTTGTATGAGCCCAAGAGTTCACCCACCGGACTGCCAAAACAAGCAATAAACGAAATGAGCAACAAGAAGTAATTCCAGTCAATACTCACCATCAGTATCTCATAACCACATAATTTCCCACAAACTGATGATGAACACCGAATCCCATGTTTGTTTCTTCCACCCGTACGTTCAGGTGCACTAGAGGGATCACCATTGCACAATGCAGATTGCATGAGTCTACTAACAAGAGTTCACGACATTCATTCATGATCCCTGCAGAATGGGAGATAAATGAGACATGTGCAACATATCGTGAAAGATAGATTCATGCATGCATATTGAATGACATGTGAATACCTCCTCCTCTTCCAGTTCACCCTGTAAGTAGCCTCAAATTTGTTATCCTTCATCTTCCTAACACAAGGGTATGTGCACACAGCACCAGGTCCCTTGCTGTCTCGTCTAAGGAAAAGAGCCATTTGGTCCTTGGTGAGTAGCTTCAACTGCAATGGACCAAAACCCACCCAAATGAATGAATTGCGTTCATCAAGCTGTACTTTGCACATGGATCCCTCCATGTAACATCATGTCATTCATGTTGCAGCAGACCTCATAACCCATGATCCAACAACATAGGTAGAAACCAGTACGCAAAAAACAAAGGATCCAAACTTCTAGCTAGGATCCTGCAAGCATGATAGAACGATATCAAGGAAGAAAAGGTCTCATGAAGAACATCAGAAACTGCCAGCTGCAACCTTTCTGTACCAAACCTGCATTGCAGCTTACCCTTCTGATGTCATCTTTGTATTGTTGAGCAGGCTTGAAGTTGATACGGTCCTGGAA
>Ga0116227_10016153_pt1 | contig 10818 bp, 12 predicted proteins | sample S1TSphgellanicum_FD_89693 | JGI IMG/M metagenome (GOLD analysis project Ga0116227, IMG submission 89693) | Host-associated microbial communities from peat moss isolated from Minnesota, USA - S1T2_Fb - Sphagnum magellanicum MG | ecosystem: Host-associated > Plants > Peat moss > Unclassified...
TCTTGTTTTTGTTTGTCTGTTTTGGGTGGTGATTTGGTGAAGCTGTTAGGTGCAAAATATGTTGTGGGGTTAACAACTCCTTGTGGTTCAGAGGAACTTTTTGGCTTAGCTGAGTTATGGACAATTTTGTTGGTTTTGCATTTCCAGAAGGAGGAGGGTTTGTTTCTGCTGGATTGACTTTTTTTTGGGTGGGTGTTGGGGCGTTTTGGGGGGAAATGAACAGGAGGAAAAAGAGTAGCACAACCCAGTTGGGTATTTGGGAAATGAGCTTTGGATACCTGTAGTAGTAGCATGAGATCATTGTCATCATCATCATCCTCATCATCATATTATTGCAAATAGCAGCAGTGGAAAGCAATACCATCATACCTTAGTTGCTGCTGCCTGCCAGTTTGGGTTGTGGCATGTTGTGTGAGATGATATTCCTGAGAGGTGTGTATGGAAGTTTGACTCAGAACATTGAGAGGTTGTGGATCTGGGATGAAACTTATACAGAAGAATATTTGAAATGTAGGACTTGTAAATACCAATGTCTGCCCAGTAGTTGCAGTTGCATTTAGAGTGTGAACAAGCACCTCTTGTTGCTTCATTTATTCATTTGTGTGGGACTGACTCTTCTCTCTCTCTCTAGTTACAACACTAATACAGTAGATAGAGTCACAAGAGCAAATTTTTGGAAAGTTCAGCCCTACTAAAAGGGTTGTTATTAGAGCACAAGTAAATGTGGGAACATTATATGTTTTCTTTTCTCTTCTGGTGATTGTGTTCTCTGCTGCCAAGCTCAGGAAGAATATAAGAGAGACTTGGATTCTTTATTATAGCTCTCTGTGGCCATTGGGGTTGGAGAGTATCGGACACATTAAGAGAGAGAGGGGGGGGAGGCGTATGCCGTACTCTTTGTCAACAAAGCCCGCAGAGAGGACCAGACTATGGGAAGGAGAAGATACCGACCTGAGCAACATCCCACAGCGCCGCTGCTCCATTTCTTCCACACCTGGAGAGGTAAGCTACCGCCCTGACACACTTCCAAGAGCATCTTCACTCTCTGAGGTAGATGTACAGCATGAGCTGCCCACCACCCCCAAGTTCAACATCACCCCCTCTATTTCGGCATCCCGTGTGGAGCGCTTGGTACGAGAGCGACAGCTGCGGAAAAATGTCAGTTACACTCTTGTGGACGAAGCTCCCGATGGCAAGGTGGAGGCCAGCATGGGACCAATTGGCTGCTGTGGAGGAGGAGGAGGGGATGGGGGTGCCGCTGGTGGTGGAATTGAGTGCAGCCAGGATAATAATGTGGGCACCAGTGGGTTGAGTGAGAAAGGACAGCAGCAACAGCGGGCTACACAAAGGCTGCTGGTGGTGGCCAACCGATTGCCTGTCTCAGCACAGCGTGATGGGGATAATTGGGATTTGAAGCTCAGTGCTGGCGGTCTAGTCAGTGCACTCCTGGGTATGTTTTTGGACTGCTTTCTGAAGCATTTTGGTAGTTTGAGGCAAGGACAGGAAATGGAAAAAAATGGCTCTATGACCTGAAGGTGTAAATTTTCTAGTGGTTGGTAGAAGTCTGAATTCTGCTCAGTCAGTCAGTGACCCAACACTCACTCTGTAGCTGAACAATCTGGGAAATGCTGGAGTACGTGGTGCGGTTACAAAACTGTACCTTTTTCTTGGTTTGGGTCAGCCTCATTTTGTGTACCCTAATAATGGGGTTGCTTCTCTCTCATTGTCTGAAATTCTACTGCAGGGGTCAAGCAGAATTTTGAAACAAGGTGGATTGGATGGGCTGGTGTCAATGTGCATGATGAGAAAGGACGCATGTCTTTGACTGAGTCCCTTGCATCCAAGGTCAGTTTCCATTTTCCTAGTAGTATAGACCCAAGTGAAATGGATAGGCAGAGCAGATGGGATTGTGAAGAACACAGGAGGAGGAGACTCTGGGTTTTGTGGCTTGAGATGCATTTCATATTTAGCTAAGGTTTTTCTGGTGCTCTGATGAATGGGGAATGCACCTCTGACCTAGTTAGTCATCATCTTGCCATTTGTTGGTGGTCTCAGGGGTGTGTCCCAGTGTTTTTGGATGACGATACTGTTGATCAGTATTACGATGGCTACTGTAACAATGTTCTATGGCCTCTCTTCCACTACATCGGGCTTTCCCAAGAGGATAGGCTGGCAGGGACCTGTAGCTTGGATTCACAGTTTATGGCATACAAGAATGCAAATCAGCTGTTTGCAGATGTTGTCTTCTCTCAGTATCAGGTACAGTAGTGCCTCTTTGGTCTGGTCTGTCTGGTGCTCTCTCAAGCTGATAATCAGTAACATTTCTGTGGGGCTTGGGTTCCAAATTGAGTTTGGTCTTCTAGTAAATAGAAAATGAGACTTAACTGTGCTCCTCCTCCTGCCATTTGATGAAGTAGTTTTGAAAAGAAAAAAGTACTCCTCTTCAATTCAAAACTTTGTGCTTTGACTAAAGGAGTAGTACTACTACAGCATTCGTCGCTCAGTTGGTGCCATCGTTGGTTGTGTGCTGGTAATCTATTATATATATACAGGAAGGAGATGTGGTGTGGTGTCATGACTACCACCTCATGTTTCTGCCCAAGTGTTTGAAAGAGTTGGATCCACAAATGAAAGTTGGTTGGTTCCTGCACACACCATTTCCTTCATCCGAGATTTACCGAACTCTACCTATGCGCTCAGAGCTGCTAAAGGCTGTGCTAACTGCAGATCTTATTGGGTAGGCAGACATTTCTTCTCTCTCTCTCTCACTTGCCCTTCTCTCACAGTCTCAGAACATGTTATACCATGATCCATAGGGGGTAGGTTCATGCCAAGTCTTGCCCCAGCCAGCATTGGAAAGTTTTGTACTCTTTTTCAATCTCCCTGTTTTCAGGAGTGTAAGCAAAAGAAGAGTGCTGGCTGGCTGGCTGGCTGCAGGTTCCACACGTATGATTATGCTAGGCATTTTGTGAGTGCATGCACAAGAATTTTGGGACTGGAAGGCACCCCTGAAGGTGTAGAGGACCAGGGCAAGCTTACTCGGGTTGCGGCTGTATGTCCTCTTGTGCCTTAACCTGGTCTTCAAGTTGGTCTCATTCTAGGAACATTTGCAAAAGCCTTGTAGTGAGCAGCTTGCAAAACACCAGCTGATTTTCTGATTGCAAGCTTGGCTGAGAGATCTGCAGTTCCCCATTGGGATCGATCCAGAGAGGTTCATCCAGGCTCTCGAGACTGATAAAGTGAAATGCCACATCAAATCGCTGCGTTCTCGCTTTGAAGGGTGCAAGGTAATGTGTTCTCCAGAAAAGTAAGTCCTTCATAAATTTGAAGGGTATTGCAAACTATGTCCTCTTGACATTGCAAAGCATGTGGACATAAAAACCTGAGCTCCACATGTCCTTGAGTGCTTTGTCCTAGTATGTGCAGTCTGGTTAGAATCAAGGGTTGTATGCATATATATTGCATGTCCTAATTTGTAGTCTATATTGCAAGTACTGATATTTTTCCTAACCCATCTTGCTGTTGGGTACTTGCTCAACAGGTTATGTTAGGAGTTGATCGCCTGGATATGATCAAAGGCATTCCGCAGAAGCTTTTAGCCTTTGAGCTTTTCTTGGAGAAAAATCCTGAATGGCGAGAAAAAGTGCTGCTTGTGCAGATAGCAGTGCCAACTCGCACAAATGTTCATGAATGTAGGCACTGAAATTTTCAACTTTGGTTTCTAGTCTACTGATGCGTTTTTAGCTGTATCATCATCTTGACTGTTAACCTATGCAAACCTCACCAGTGTGTGAGAATCTGACTTGAAGAATGGGTTCCATGGTGATCTTCAACCAAATGTCATGATGGTGGTACAGTGCTGCCTTTCTCATGGATTTGATCCAATTTGGGGGGGGGGATGGATGCATGCAGATCAAAGGTTGACAAGCCAGGTGCATGAGATTGTGGGTCGAATCAATGGCCGATTTGGCACTCTGACGTTTATGCCCATTCATCATCTGGCAAGTTTTTTTCTCTTTGCTTCATGAGTCCCTTTTTTCCCTTATTGTGAAAACTTGGGTGCCTCACTCACTCGAAGTAGTAGACATTGAGGCTTGAGACAAGATCTGAAGATGCACAGTTAAGGTAGGGTCAAAATAGTAGGTTGCTGTTGACATTTGTGCCATTTAATCTGATGGGTTTGATGGGGTTGATGATTGGTGGTTACAGGACCGATCCCTGGCCTTCCATCAACTGTGTGCACTTTATGCCATCACAGGTATCCCTATCTTCTGGTGGTAATAACTGACCTATTTTGCTGAGAATGCAGTCCATTGCACTTCAAAAGTGCATGTTTACAACCTTTTGAAATACCTTGGGGACATTTTGCTTGCTCTTGTAACAGCTGAATGGGGGCTTGCTCTTCTGGGTGCATGGTAAAGGGCGGGGTGCATGGGTGTGTGGAAGGGTTAAAAACAGGTGCATGGGTGTACTCCAACACCCATGCATCCCATTCCACACACCCCTTTACAAGCATCTCTACCTTTTGGTATGGGTTATACTAGTGTCCAGAGGCACATTCAGCAGATTGCAGTATCTGGCATGGCAATACATTCCTGAGTGTGTGTGTGTGCATGTGGTTGGAAAAATAGATGTGCTTTTGGTGACATCACTACGTGATGGAATGAATCTGGTGAGCTATGAGTTTGTAGCTTGCCAGAACGAAAAGAAAGGTGTCCTTGTTTTAAGTGAGGTTAGTTCCTGTGCTTTCACATTTTCATTTCCATTCCTTTTTTAAGGCTCGAGAATACAGTAGAAGATAGGAAGCAATTTTGTTCCATTGTTTCTTGACTTCAATCAAGGCATGTCTGTCAGGATGTAGCAAACTCTTCTCTGTCTTGAAAGTGGAAAAATGTGTCATTTTTGCAGTTTTCAGGGGCGGCCCAGTCTTTAGGGGCAGGAGCAATGCTCGTGAACCCTTGGAATATCAAGGAGATGTCCATTGCCATACGGGATGCTCTGGACATGTCAGAAATGGAGAGGAAGGAACGGCATAACCACAACTTCAGTCACGTCACCAATCACACAGCTCAGGCCTGGGCAGATACCTTTGTCAGGTGGGAGATTGCATTCCTAGAGAAATGCTCAATCCCTTCTTCAAACCGATGGCATTGATGTTGAATTTCAATTAGTCATGTTCATTGGAGTCATCGCTTCCTTATCCTGCAGTTTCTGGGGCATTCAAAAGAGCACAGCACCAATGTGGGTGCTGATTGTTTCTTCAAACAAATGTAGTTCTTCCATTAAATTTTGGTCACAAGACACATAACAGCTCAATCTACAGCATAACTATGGAGACTGATTGCTTGAGGACCCAATGTGTTGGATCCGAATACCTGATATGCTTGATTGCAGCTAATGTCGTCTTATGGGTATTCTATGGAAGGACAGTGAACTCAATGATACAATAGTGGAGGCTGAGCTACGGACATTACGAGTTCCTCCTGTCTTACCCACACAGCAAGCTCTAACTAAATTCCAAGATTCCAAGAATCGGCTACTCATCTTGGTGAGGAATGTAGATTTTGCTTCTCCCTTGTTACCCACCAGCTCGCCCTTCCTGGTTCAAAACTAAAACTTTTGGTGTTCTCACCCCCTTACAATGTGGTGTGGATCTTTTGCAGAGTGATTGGTGATGGTCAGTCTGAGGGTTTTTGCACATGTAGGATAGATCTCTTTCAGACTGTTCAGCAGATTGTGTCAATCTTGGGCCAGCTGTCATCCATGGTTTTTAAAAATATCCAACAGTACTTTTGGCTTACAAAACTCTCACCTCCACAAGCATCTGTTCGTGGCATTGTGTGATTGAAGGGCTTTAGTGGAACGATTACTGCACAAGTGGAACCTCCGAGGCGAAGAGGTCCAGATCAGATCAAGGAGATGAAGTTGCAGTTGGATCCTGGTTTGAGAGATGCTCTGACTACTTTGTGTTCTGACACTAACACCATCATCGTTATTCTTAGCGGCAGTGAACGGACACTCCTGGATGAGGTACATGTTAAACACATCCCGAGGGATATATACTGCCAATTTAATATGATGAAAGTTCATCTGTTCCTATAGGATTTGAGGTCTCATAAATTGGAAGGTTGGTGGTCATGAACATTTTAAGAATTGTTTTGGTCTCACATTCGAAGACTGGCTTGTCCTTGCTTGTGAATAATTCCCTCTGTGTATCTTATTCTGATTTCTATGGGCTTGTTCTTTGCTATGTTATGCAGGCCTTTGCAGGATTTGATCTGTGGCTTGCAGCAGAAAATGGCATGTTCTTGCGCCACACAAAAGGAGACTGGATGACTACCATGCCTGAACATGTGAACATGGACTGGGTAGAAAGTGTCCAGGTGGGCTTTTCTTTTCCTTATCATGGCTTTGAAGGATGACCATTTTGTGTAAGGAACAACAGGGTCAAATATGATCCACAGCAATCCAGTGTTTGTGTGCTGTTTTGCCAACAAGATTTCAGTCTTTCTTTTTGGTGTGCATGTGGTACATCTAACTAACTCAAGACATATGGAATAGTGAGCATGCCTAGTTACTAGTTTGGCTTCTGTGTCTGATAATAAACACATATCATCTCACACAAGTCTTTGTAGGGTTCATGATATTTGCAGTCTCTACCACTTTTGAGTGAACTTGGAAGTTTCTATGGTTAGGGTTGTCAACATTGGTCTCAATTGTGAAATTGCACCTACTGGCTACAAAGTGTCCTGATCCACAAATTCTCTGTTTGAAATGTCCCAGCTTGTGTTTGATTATTTTTGTGAGCGTACTCCACGATCTTACGTCGAATCTCGGGAGACGTCACTTGTTTGGAACTACAAGTATGCAGGTAAAGATCTTGCACAACTGCTATTGGGTTGCAAAAAAAATTTACAGGAAGAAGGGCAGTTGTCAGTAAACTGGGAGTCTGAGATTCAGAATCAATGGCCCTTGCCACTGAGTCACAACTTACAGTTTTTAAGTTGGACAGCTTTAGCCATGTACATTCTTGTCAAACTTCATTTAGTTAGGAGTGATGGGTTTTTGATGCTGGTCACTAACTAGTACTTTGCTGAATGTACTGATAGTTGGGACAAATATCACAGATGTGGAATTTGGGAGGGTGCAAGCTCGGGATATGCTACAGCATCTATGGACAGGGCCCATCTCAAATGCAGCTGTGGATGTTGTGCAAGGCAGCAAGTCAGTGGAGGTCCGTCCTGTCGGTGTTTCAAAGGTAATCCTCTATTTAAATATATAAACTTAAAAGAATAATGTAGGACATGGGGTATGGAAATCACAGAGAACATGATTGAAGGACATTCTGATCTTCTCATGGCCTTGGCTAACTTGACAAGGAGCTGACTTGGTGTTTTGATATTCAAGTGAGTAATAGAAATTGCGTTATCTGGTTTTTGTTGAAGTGAGAGCATAGTTCCACTATAATTGGTCCTTTTACATTCAGTAAGTAGTAGCAGAATAAACAGGACCCTTTTTTTCATTACAAAGTGGGCAATCTGTGATTTGGGTCCAACCTTATGGGAAACTTTTAAAGCAGGATATGGGATTTGATTGTGTAATCAACATGGAGGGGCACAGTGGCATATTCAAAATTCTTAAGATGGGTCTGTGTGTGCATCCATCCAGGGTTCCGCTATTGACCGGATCTTGTATGAAATTATCCAAAGCAAGCATGCAGGTTTCCACATTGACTTTGTCATGTGCATTGGTCACTTCCTGAGCAAGGTCTGCTTACCATCTCAATCTCAGTACTCTTTTGTTTCAGGTTCTTTATATTCCTGCTTGCTACACAAAATCTCTCATCATTGTCATCCAAGCAATTCTTTGAACAGTAAGATTGAAGATTTGATGGATTGTATGAACTGGATATTAACAGGATGAAGATGTCTTCACCTACTTTGACCCAGAGCTGCCATTTGAGAGGGATCCTCACCATGCCTGCAATGGAAAGACAGACAGAGCCCTCGACCGACGGTTAGCAGCCAAATCTTGCGACCGGCTTCTGGCCAAAAGCAATAAGGTTGGGGTTGTTCGGACCAAGTCATTTCCTCTTACATCACCTGACAGGGGTGGGAGTCATGTGCGAACAAATAGTTTGAAGGACTGCAAGTACACAGAGCGCGACACAATGGAACTGGAACTTGGCTCAATAATGAACATCTCAGTTGACACCTACTTCTCTTGTGCTGTCGGGCTGAAACGCTCAGCAGCTCGCTACTCACTACCTACCTCAGATGAGGTGGTAGTATTCTTGAATTCGCTTGCTAACACTTATGTTAAGCCAGTTGCAAATGGGGATAAATCCGCCTACCTCAGTCTTGAGACATCCAATCCTGCCTGGTGACAAGCTGTCCAGAGCTAGGCTAAAGCTTTTATATTTGAGGTAAGTTTTTTTATTAGGCCCACCAATTTTTGACAATGGGGTCTCTTTTGTGATAGAATGAGAGAACACAAGAATTAATACTGGTCCCCCTCAGTAATTGAAGCCCTGCAATTGTTGTAGCAGTCTGTAAAGATTTTAAATCCCTCTCCCCCCCCCCTCCAAAATGCTTATCACTGTGTAACGATTTTGAAATCTGCCGACATCTATTTCTCCTGTAAAGATTCTTATTTTCTCTCTAAACCAATAATGTTGTCTCTTGAGCTCTAGCTGTGCACCTCCTGTCTTTGCACAGGGTTCACCAATTTGTCTGACTGCCTATCTATCCACAGGCAGTTGAGGTTGGGGAGTTGGTGTCATTTCTGATCTTCTGATTGAATCAATGGTTTTGGCATGTTCTTTGTTTTGCAGTAGCATTGAAGCTAGAGTTTTTAAACTATGAACATTGAAAAAAACAAAAAATCTCATAACTTCAAACTTGGAACTATGATTATGTAATGTACTGAAATTTGGTATTTCTTTCACTTTTTGTACTATATCCTACTTTTCAGTTGCCTTTGTTGCCTTGCCTCTCCCTTTACTGGAAACACCCACAGGAGGGTAAAACTAGCAAGCAATGTAGTTTTCATTTGGGTCTCACATTTTTGAGGAATGTTGAATGTGTGGGGTGTCATTATGAACTTTAGTTCATTTTCTGGCTTCATCGTGGAACTACTTTAATTGTTGCTGTTTAGAACTTGCCAAAAGGGGAAAAGCTTGTTCATTGATGCATCTCTTGCAGTGAAATAGATTTTCTTCTTCTTCATTCCATCTTTTTTCTCATCTCTTATAGTGAATCAATGTGTTTATTGTGGTGAAATGGCTTTTTTAATAGTGGGGGTCAGAGGCTGGTCATTGGACTCCCAGTAAGTGTGATTTGTGACAAAGGGAGGTGCATCCAAAACTTTCATGGACCTTGAATTGTACCTTACCACAATCTTCATTGTTGCTCAAATTCTAGTGACAATGATTCATCAGTTCAACTTCCAGTGACAATATTCATTGGAGCTGGTGTAGATAGGACAACTCAAGGTTTCAAAAGTTGTTGTCATCATCATAGATTGAACAATTCCAAAGTGAAATTTGTTTAGCCCCTTCTCAATTGAAGAGGCATGGAGAGGTGGATTTTGGATTTGTGTCTTTTTAAAGCTTTTCTTGTCCGATGCCATATGCAAAAGAAGGTTTTGTGTATCTTCTTCAACAATGTATATCTCAATTTTTTTCAATTGAATCATGATCTACTTGTTCAATTAAATGCAATTGAATTGAAATTAAACAAAGTTAAATTAAAATTTGATTCAAATTCTGTTCAATGTATTTGAGTTCAACATAAGAATTTGCATTCAATTCAATTGAGTGAAATCTAAATTCAATGCAAGTTGCATTACAAGTTGTTCATGCCTCAATTTCACACAGGAATAAATTAGTGTCTCTCACTTCAAGAACATTTACAACTTTGTCTTGCTCCACAAGGATATTTGTCTTATGCTTTCTTCTCTAATGTTTTAAATCTTTGTGCAAATAAGGAATTTTTTCGCATGCTACACATTACATCATATCATTATTATCTTTTGGCCAAAATTCATTTATATCAAAGTAATTTCAACATGTCATGTCATTGACGTATGAACATGTATTGTGTATTGAAGCTTCATGTGGATATGTCAACAATGTTCAAAAAATTGTTAACAAAAGAGAAAATGTCAATGCAAATTGTGAGAATGGAAAAAGGTCTTTCGCATTTGTGGAAAATTACTATGAAGTCATTTTGATATTGTGCATGATATTCAATCTCCTCTTTATTTTATTTTATTTATACTTTTATAAATCATAAATTATATAAATGATTGATAATCATTCATGAGTTTGGTGATGATCCAATGAAAATATGATTCAAACACCAAAACAAGAATGATGGTTGATGACAAAATTGAAGATATTGGAATTGTGTAGAATTGTGTTTTCAACATGTAAATTGTCATTTTTGATGGAGTATTTTTTATCAAGAGTTTCCAATGTTTGGGCATGCACATATTTTTTTATGTTTCATTGTGGTTTGCATTCACTTAGGGTGTTACACAACAAGTGATGTTCATCTCATTATATGTGCATTATATGAAAACAAATTATTAAAAGAATTTGTGAACCAAAAAAGGAAAAATGTACCATTGTCCTTAATGTTTTTTTTTTTTTTTTTTTTTAAAATTTTTTTTTTTTTTTTTTTTTTAATTTTTTTTATTTTTTTTTTTAATTTTTTTTTTTTTTTATGATTAAAACATATTTGTAATAACATAATTTTTATTTTTTTAAAAATTAAAAAAAGGAAAAGTATTTAGAATTTTTATAAATAAATAAAA
>Ga0116227_10016154_pt1 | contig 10817 bp, 11 predicted proteins | sample S1TSphgellanicum_FD_89693 | JGI IMG/M metagenome (GOLD analysis project Ga0116227, IMG submission 89693) | Host-associated microbial communities from peat moss isolated from Minnesota, USA - S1T2_Fb - Sphagnum magellanicum MG | ecosystem: Host-associated > Plants > Peat moss > Unclassified...
CCTTGGCTGACAAAGTTGTCCATCTGTTTGCCCATCTTCTTCACAACGTCCACCCACTTTCCCCCTGACTCCTCCACCACCTCCTTAACAAGCTGTTTTGTAACCTCATTGTCATGACTGGCAATAGGTGCTGACTGTTGGGCTGCTATGATACGTTCCAGAAAGTTATTGGTGACCTATTCAAAGATCTGTTGCGATTGTGCAATTTGTGCTTCGATCTTCTTTTGAGCATGTTCAAGCAGCGTGTTGAACTTGTCGTCGTTGTCACCTTGTGCCTTCTGGCTTTTCTCAGACTTCAGGTTAAGTGTTTCGAAAAAATGGTCAACAATTGCTAAATGTTGTTCTACCTTCATTTTTCCTAACATGCTGTAGAACGCGCAAACGGCCTTGGCTTGCTTATTGTCAAGGCTTAGGACACACTTCAGACTGCGAGGGTGAAAATGTGAGGCATCGTACTCGGCCATTGTTTCGACGGCAATTTTTAGGGAGTTCACATCCGAACACCAAATATGGAAATTTCTTACAGAAAAATCCCCATCTTCAAAACCTATTTCAAAAAAATATATATATATATTTTTCGTTTTTTGGAAATGAAATTTCGTTTCTGATTATTATTTAAAAACCTAATTCAAAAAAAAAATTCTTTTTTGTTTTTTGGAAATGAATTTCGTTCTCTGATTATTATTTAAAAACCTATTTCAAAAAAATAAAATTGGATTTAAAATGGCGGACTTGAATGGTAGGCCTACTAAGAAACGTAGGTTACCTATAATGTAGCTCGACGAAAGAAAGGGCAAGGGAGGGGTACTAGGTGAATGAACCCTCCCACTCCTGTTACAGTGAGCTAGCGTTGCAGGAGGACAGCAGCGATGGCGGGCCCAACCTTTTCAGTACACCCTGCCGTGAATGGAGTGCGTTCCTTACCGCTTTTGCCACATTTGTTCCTTCCTCCTCCTTGCCGGATTCTCCCCCACCACAATGTTGAACGCTTTAACTCGTGTTTTAACCCACGCTCTCGCCCCCTCGCGCGAACGCAGTTTGTTCCTCTGGTTGGGGTTTGCTCTTGAATGTCCGTGATTCTGCAACAGTCAAGCATGGCTAAGCTTGGTGTTGTGCAAGATATTTCAACGAGAGAAACACAGAGCTTCCTTGCGTGTCAAAGCTCACAACAACTTGGTCTCTTGATGATCACCCTTGCATTTTCACACAATACATATTGTGTAAAAATCAAACTTATAACATATTTTTTTATGAATTATTTGTCCAACATGCAAGCTACTTGGTCACAGAGAACTAGCACCGCCTCTTCTTCCAAAACATGTATTTCAACATTTTTTAACAAAAATAGAAAATAGACCAGCCACAACTTATGGTAATCCTTGGTTACCACCAAATATAATCTATGCCTCAAATTCATGCCTTACATTTATATCATATGTAAGGTGAGTCACTATATTGCCAAAATATAAAAGATCTATGAGAAAACCATAATGGAATATAGGAGGGAAAGGGGATGTAATCAACTATCCTTCAAACCCAATTTTCTTTTGCATGTAGCAACATTTTTACAAGACTTGTAAACAAAGTTTGCTGCAATTGGTCCCATCCCACTAGAGCCACAAACACAAAGTTAGTAGATAATGAGGAATATCATGTGTTTACAACTCCTTGACTTGTTATTGATGTCCTACAAACTTGTATAAAATGTGCTTCAATAACCAATCATAGAAAAACCACCTCAAAATATGGTGATCCATTCACTTTTTCTATTTTCAATCCCTTTGGTTTAAATAAAAATCATACATCAAGCCTCTTGCAATGTTACATGTTCATTTATAAACATCTTGGCCAACAACAGTGTGTGAAACTTAGTAGAAGCTCACCAATCTTTAAACCTTTGGATACCATAGCCTTTTGCAATGAAACCAAAGTTTGCAAAATCAAGAGTGCACACTGCCCCCTTGCTTTACAAAGACCTTGTTTCAAGTTGCATAGACCAATGCACTTAATCAAATCCCCCACCAAATGTAAGACTTTGCAAAGGCTTGAGTAAATTGTTTTCCTATGATTATTTGAGTACAGGTTTCAGTAAAAGTAATTGCTTGGAGTTTTTTTGTTAGAGCCAAATGGAAAGTGACGACTAAATATCATAAACATTTGTAAAAACTAATTAATTCTACTTTGCACATCTTTGTTAATCACTCCTTTTCCAACATAAAGATTTTGGTAATGAGCCAACTTTGCTAACTGGAATTTAAGACTACCTCAAGTAGTACATAAATAATATTCTCAATAGTTCCAATATGTAAAGTAACAAAAATTATTGGAGAAAATCCATCCCTATGTAGAAATCCCATATGGAAATGTGTCTAAACTAAAGGCCTTAGTTTGCTTGATTTCGTAACCTTGGCTATTTTTTAAAATGCAAGCCATGTTCGGCTTGTAATTATAAAGATCAAACTGAATGTAATAAGGTGTTGGTTGCCTTTTTTTAAAAAACCTTTTGTTTGGTGACCGATATTTCTACCAAACATCCATACTAACACTATACATAAACTCTTGAGATATGTTACCCAAAGTTTTCCAAAGTATGGTCTAGCCTTGAATGTCCATTACTAATATATGCAAGAAGCTTAATAGGCTTGTGTATTTTTTATAAAAAATTGGCCCCTTTAGGTGCATCCAATTTTTTTTTTTAAAAATGTGTCCTTAGAACCTCGAGGAATGACCAAAAAACATATTCAGTGATTCCTAGTATGCACCCCTCCTTTTGTGCCCAATAGCCTTTGTGGGTTTCATAATTTTACTAATCCTTTGTTAAAAAACCAAAGATTGTTTTATGTTCAAACTATGTAAAAGAGAAGTAAATGCCTTTCTACTTCTAACTATCCAAGGTCTTGCCCAAAGAAAAATTTACTTTAATTACCATTAATTACAACTTAGAGGCCTTTTACGAGTAGGGTAAACATGCCCCCCACCAATCATCACCCAGTAACTAAACACCCCTCTTGTGTAAACCAACACTGGTGAATGGTTACAATCCTTTGTGCAAGTGTTTGAATGTGACCCTATGACCAAATGCCTAATCTTGAAAAAATATGTTTGGTTTTTCATTTAATTCGAACAAAATCTTTTTTGTTGTGTGCAATTATGGGCATGGGAAAAAACAATAACAAAAAAAAGGCATAGTGTCATATGTAATCATGTTTGGTTATGGGAAAGGATTAACATTTTGTATGTATAGTCATGTTTGGTTATGGTAAAGGACCAATCCATTATAATGCACATCAAATGAAGAAATTGATCACAATTAAAGTCAACAATGGAGGGAGGAATCTATTATTGCAGAACTTTTCCATATAGCTGAAATATCAATCCATCAAACAACACTTGAAGATCATCCTACCAACAAGTTAGAATTTGACCAATGTTACTATGTCGACATGTCTCAAAGCCCTACTATGTTAGAAGAGTAGCTAGACGAGATTGTAAACTTGGATGAAGTTACTTTTGATAGGTGTAGGAGACCAAAGTCCTCCAAATTTGAATCAAGAAGCCATGAGGTTGCACAATTTGCTTTCATTACCTCATTTACTTACAAGACACACAAGGGGAAAGGAGCCATTAGTTGATTATTCTCGGTCACATGTTGTGATGTCTATTGAATATCTAAACATTTTATATTAAAAACCATGAACAAGGTAACTATAGAAGAAATCACAAAAGGGGGAAAAACAAAAAAAAAGGAAAACAAGCCAAAAAATATCAAAATTAAGGATTGTAACAAATAGAACAATTATTAGAATTGTTGAAAAGCATGCTAAAACACAATTTATTGCAACTTGGACTCCACAACTATCACAGAGGTTAGTGATAGATTTCACCAAAACTTTCAAGCAAGCTTGTGAATAGATCCATGTAGGAACATGGGTGCCAATCTTGGATGCACAATTTGGGTTCATCAACAAGTTAGGCAGCAAGCACACACTAAACAACAAGCATGAGGGCATTGAGCAACAAGGTTGTTATCTTCTAATGATTAAATAAGATAGATACATATGGTCATCACTGGGACTAGAATTAGAGGAAAACATGATCTAGGATCATCGGAACACAAACCAAGTAAAAGCACCTCAAGAACACTCATAAGATTGAAAGACTAAAATAGGTTTCAACAATACTAAAATTTTGAGTTCAAAGTTTCAAAAACATGTCCAAAAAACCAATGCAAACCATAATAATGATGTAGTTTCAAAATGAAAGTTTCAAAAACATGTCCATACAACCTGAATAAACTTTAGCAACATTGAAATTCTGATTTCAAAGTTCAAAAACATGTTTAGAAAACCAGTGCAAGCTACAATAACAATGGAGCTTGGAGCTGAAAGTTTCAAGAACATGAAATAAAACCAAAATCTGCAACAACATTCATGCGAGGTCAAGTGCATCTTTTTATTAGTTGTCGCAACCCCACTTTGGGATAAGTGTGAGGATGAAACTCACACTCCCAAAAGTGGGAAGTTGGAGTCCTTCGAGATTCCCGAAAACTCAGAGCTCGAATTCAAGGGTCAAAACACCTTGCATTGAGATGTTCTCTATATCAATGGAAAGGTTTTGAAGTGTAGATGTCCAAAATGGCCTTGCATGCATCATTTGGACATCTGAAGCCCAAGTTATGGGCAAAAGAAGGGCCGGGAGTCAAACTACCAGTTTGACTCCCGACCACTAAAAGTCGGGAATCGACCTCTTTCCGACGTCTGCCGAAGGAGTGCGACATGGCGTTGGAAAGCTCTCGACGAAAGCTACAACTTTTGTTCAGACTTCGTCCCGATCCGAGTTTGGGGCGAGGAGTTATGAGCGTCCAAAATCCCAAGAGTCCAAATTGGGACAGTTTTGGGACTCCACTTTGGGAGTCCTGGGAAAAAGAGCCATTTGGATGTAAGTGCGGCGGAGAGTTGCAGAAAATATTATATGGGGAAAGGTGGTGGCTTCCCCCGAGTCTGGGCCGTGATGAGTCAAGTGAGTCCAAGTGCTCGTGGCTTGTCCCAACACTCAAGGGTGTTTCCGAATGTGAACTAACCCTCTTGTGGTTGGTTTTGGATGCAGATTCAAGTGAGATAATACTTGACCCTCTTCCTAGTCTAATCCCGGGACTTCTAGCACGCCCCTCTACCCCCTTTTAGTGTTGGAAATCGAGAGCGGCCCTCAAGTCCTAACTTTTTGTAATTCAACATACTTGGACCTTCAAGTGGGTCTAGCAAGGGGCTTGGGAGCGCGTCATTAATGATGTGTTATTCCTACTGGTGTGCTTCTTCTTCTTGACATTGTTATCTAGCATGTGATGCATTGCTTGCTACTTCTTCTTAACTACAAACCATTAAAAAAACTTGCACCCATTGCTCCTGGTGATAGATGTCCAAGAAAACCAACGTTTACTAGCATCAAACCTACAAGAACCATCATTGTGGTAGAAAGTGGGAGTAGAAAGCCCCTACTTCTACTTGACGATTGTGCAAGAAAACTTGTGCCTAGTGTGGAGCCACATTTCATAGTGATGGGTGTCCAAAAAATCTGGCGCCCACAAATGTGTAACAAGTTTGTTTGTTATGCCCACCATTGCGCCCACAAACTTGTGACAATTTGGTGAACAAGAGCGTCTACTCCCATTATTGTCGATTCGTAGCGCTAGCTTTTGTGAAGAACTTGGCCACAAGTTTAAAATTGAACTGTTATTCTGTAAATGTGTGGGTTTGAGACTTTCATCTATTTTGATGATAGGACAAAAGGCATTGATAAAAAAGGATATACAAGTACATAGAGAAAGGGAGAGTCACATGCATTGATCACACACTACTTGGAAAGAAGGAGGCTTTCGAGGAATAAACGAAGACTCTGTTCACAGGGTGTAATCCCCTGCGGCCAGAGCTTAACCCTATGTACAAAAGTGATGATGCAAGCCTGTGGGTTTTCAAGCTATTACAGTGAAGCAATGATAATCCACATCTTCATGCATATCATATGTACTCATACAGAAGTTCAGGATTCTGGTACCAAAGAGATTGATCAGAGATTATTGTGCTTAAGAGGATCTTGCAAGAGATTAATAATTGATTAGCTCAGATTGTTGTGCTTAAAAGAGGATTACAAGAGATCGAAATTGACTAGAGAATGTAGTTGTGCTTAATTAGGAGATTTGCAAGAGAAATTGATCAAAGATTGTTCTACTTTCAATAAGAGGATTGAGTGATTAGAAATCAATGTGTGCATGTGCTTAAGAGGATTGTGAGAGATTGATTGATTTGAGAGTGTGGTGAGCTCTTAAGAGGATTGCAAGAGATTGATCAGAGTTCTTAAGACTAATTATTCATGGGCTTTTGTTATTTTGTGATCATCGATCTGAAGCTTCAATCGAGATCCCTCTGGGACGTACGTATGTACGTAGTACTTACTAGGTCGATGCCTTGTTGTTGTTGTTGTCTCGTCTCTTGAGGGCCATGGTGAATGCCGGGCCTGAACTCCTGGTGTTCCATGAGTAAGCTCCAGGCCCTGGAGTCGAATCTTGCTCAGACTTGAGGTGTGTAGCTTTGGAGGTGAGTGAATATGCTGGAGCTGAGGAATGGACGTTGTTATAACAGTCGATGTTGTAGGCGCCTGGACCTGGCGTCATCGACTTGCTACTAGTACTAGTGTTGCTCACGTTCATGTAAGCTGCAAGCAACCACTAATGACTAATGTCGATCACGATCTATCATTTTGATTTATAAGCATTGTTGCATGGGTACATACATATGAGCTACATGCATCGTTCTATTATGATCCAGTTGCAAGCAGCGACAAGTACTCAAACACTCCGCGGGAGATGAGGACGACGACGACGAGGTGTTTATATTATTACGTACCACGAGCATGAGGAACCGCAGCTGAGAAGTCGGCGGGTCTCTGGCTAATGCTGAAAGCGGGACCTGACCTCGTGCTCCTAGCGATGTCGTAAGTCCCGGGTCCGGGGCTATTAGTGTTGTAGTTAGATTTGCATCTGCCTCCCATTGAGAAAGATGGTGCTGCTGTCTTGGTGAAGCAGGTGCTGACGGAATCATAAGCTCCGGGACCTGGTCCTTCAGACCGTGCGGCTTTGTACGTGCCTCGAATTCCAAAACTGTATACGGGCCCGCGCTTGTTCAACCCCTCAAAGATATCGTAGGTACCAGGGCCTCGCTCCCAGAACTCAGAAGATTGCGCCGTCTTTGTGCGGGAGCCCATGGAGAAGGCGGGCCCTTTGGCGATTGTTGGAGGCGGGTTATACGAACCTGGGCCTCGACGGTGGTCTCCCGCTTTCCATTTGGTTCGCGAGCCCATACTATATGCAGGACCCGCTGTCGATCCCATCCCTGGAACTAAATTCCTTTTTCTCTGTCGATATGTCAGAGGAGCCCCCACGACCCTCGAGCGATGACGCGGATCGCCGACCTGCTCGCTGAATCTTAACTTTCTCAAAGACTCTTGTACGTCTCTTCCATTACTTCTAGTGATGATTTTGAACCAGTTTGAGAATGCCATAACTTGGACAAGAAATCCAAGGCTTGAAGCTTTGCGTCATGGTCAATGTGGGCAATGATCCATACTCAAATGAATTCATGAGCTCTAAACCTCAAGGGACTTGAAGACTAAATATTGAATGGAGCTAGGAAGAACATTTCACGCAAACTAGACGTTGTAGTACAAAACTGCTTGAGAGAGCAATCAATATTTACCGAGATGTGTCCAGCAGTTTCCAGAATACATTATTGCAGATTTCTGCAGGAGAGAGAATCAACATGATCCGATGGCAGCAGAATAATCACTAAAGCAAGATGCCATAGGTAAATCCCATGCTCCAGCCACGTGCAGTTTCAATGCGAACCGTGAAACTCATGGCTCGCGGATGGTCCAGAACGCGGCCACAGTCTAGTACTATTGCCACGGGTGCTAACAAATTTGATCCTTGAAGTTCCTCCAATGCAGCAACCAAATAAATTGTCATAATTTGTGAATCCTGCTCAACATGATCATAATCTCAACAAATGTGTTACAGATTTCCCTCAGCGGTAAGTCTGATAACTAATGGGAAGATTTCTCCGCTTATGGTCTGTTATAGATCTTTGCCGCCATCAATGAAATGATCATCAAAAGCTTCTTGACCAGTATTCAAACTCTTTGACAAATGCTTGCTCTTTGACAAATTTCCAAACAAAAACTACATAGATAAAAAAATCACATCATGATGCAGATCTCTATGTATCAGATCCACAACCAGATCATCCAAGATGACTAAAGTCCTGGTCAGAGGAAGAATCTTACCCAAGGAGAGAAGCATATACATCAACCAGTCAAGACTTCCGCCAAACTGACATTACTCCCAAAATTCAGGTCCAACAGTTTTTGTACAAAACTCTGTCAAGATTATAAATTATTATTGTACATATAAGTGCATCATGGGTGCTTGACATTCTTTACACACTAGGTGCTGATCACAGCAGCAGATATGATCATCCTACACTTCCTTGAATTGAGAGAGAAATTGAGAGAGATATCGTCTATTGAAGCTTTTTAAAACTGTACATGTAGTAAGTACATTGAAGAGAAAAAATTAGTGATGTTTGCAAGCCTGGAACATCTACAGATCACAAAGCTGTTGGTCGATGAGGAAGAAGAGGTTGAGAGACAAGAAGCTCACAGATTCACCTTCAAAAAAGGGGGGAAAGGAAGAAAAGAACCTTGAAAGTTCCAGAAGAGAAGAAGGCCCGTGGCAGTTGAGAGTTGCACTTGGAGAAGCTAAAGTTTAGGGAACTAGCAACCAAGTTCAGGCATGCAGCCAGCTGCTTCAGTGGTTACAGGTCCAAGAGATGAAGATCTGAAAGTACCCATCTGTATCTCTTCAAACCTCTGTCCTTGACACCATTCCACAATTCTGAACGGTTGCCTTCACAAACTACTCTTGGAGGAGTGGGGGGAGGATAGGGGGGGCATTTTTTGTTTTTTTGTCCATAGTGTTTCCATCAAGTTCTCAATCTGTTCCCTAAGATGTTCTCAATAGCACCTCTTTTTTATCCCATATTGTTTGGCTATGGTTAAGTTTCTATGTATATAAATTGTAAAGAAAATTGAAGTGGTGTAAGAGGAATGTGTAAAAAAGTAGTGTGACTGTTTTTCAATGTTTTATGTTGGAGAGTGCCCAAATATATTTAGTGGTTTTTTCTTCAACTCTTTCACCAATGCATTTTTTAGGTACTTTGAACTCCTTTCCTATTCTCAACATGTGGTTTAAAATTATTGCAACAATGAATATCATTTGGAGTTTTCAGACACAGAAATGTATGGTGTTTCAAAAATATTGGTGATGGGCCAATCAAATGGCTCCTTCTAGGGAAATAAACAATAGTGGACAAGCCTTGTCGCTACTTCATAGAAGCATGAAATATACACCCATACTTCATGCCCCTGTGATCATTCATTCTTGTGTACCCAATGGGGGAGATTGTATGCCCCAGCATTGAGGGGCTCAGTTTCCTTTCATAGGGGAAGGGTTATCAAAGTCCTGTACAGCTTTATTAAAAAACACACTGCAAATTAGGGAAATGTACAAAGGAGTAAAATCAAGGAAAAGGGAGAAGTGACATGATGTCAAGTTGGCTCAAATTAGGGAAATGTACAAAGGAGTAAAATCAAGGAAAAGGGAGAAGTGACATGATGTCAAGTTGGCTCTAAGTAGTTGTGAAAATCTCTCCATGTTCATAACCAACCACCTGTCGTAGGTTGGTCATATTTATATGTAAAAATAAACAGCTTGCAATAAATCAGTCGTGGTTGGGAGGTGTGTTTTGAAAGGGTGGAAGTTGAGAAGGGGCTTAGCTTATGGCTACCACCACCCAAGAAGGGTTATTGTTTCTTTTCAAGACCAAAGAACTAGTAAGTTTGGTGACTTCATTAAAGACACCCCTTGTTTCACATTGCTCTTGCAACAATCTAAAGGAGAGACTATAATATTTTCGTTTTAAGCTTAAATGGTCAATCAAAGATGCTCACAACAAAAGAAAAAAAAACTAAACTTGGGGATCATCGCAACTAAATAATATGAGACACAATATATTACCATATAATACCATGTAGCCTCCTCATTTGTATGTCCCTAACATTAGCCTAGGTAAAACATAATGACAAAAAAATGTAAAAATAAAAAATTTTACTCAACCAATGAAGCAACAAGTTTGTTGTTCGAAGGAACTCACTTTTAGCTTTAACAAGAGCACAAAATGAAAGTGTTTCAAAAATGATGAGAAAAATGTAGGATATGGAAAGTTGAAGTGCCCAATTTCACAAATTGAAGAAGATTTGAATTTTATAAGAAATCCTTAAACTAGCTCCCTTTCCCAAAAAGAAAGCCACAAGGAAGAATGTAGTTGAAGTTGTCATGAAAAAGGAAGTTGTCTTTTCACTAATGTCCATGTGCATGACTGTATAAAATTATATTGTGGTTTGTATTTTGGTGAATTTTTATCTTTCACGTCCTTTAAAGGAAAATAAAATCATAATCACATTGGATAAGTGCATCTCCTATCTAATATATTAATTCACTACGTTTGTCAGTCTGTTTTGGGGGGTGGGGTAAGGAGAGGCCGGTGAAGCAGCGGGCGATTGGTGTCAATCTGTGACGAGGGTTGAACCACCACGATTTCCGTGTACAAACCGTCTCCACAAAGCATTATAACCGTCCGAAGGGTAGGAATGACAGTCGGATCGCATCCCTTTCCCACCGCACCAGAGGCGAATATAAAAACCTTCCC
>Ga0116227_10016156_pt1 | contig 10815 bp, 8 predicted proteins | sample S1TSphgellanicum_FD_89693 | JGI IMG/M metagenome (GOLD analysis project Ga0116227, IMG submission 89693) | Host-associated microbial communities from peat moss isolated from Minnesota, USA - S1T2_Fb - Sphagnum magellanicum MG | ecosystem: Host-associated > Plants > Peat moss > Unclassified...
CTCGACCCTCTACCCCTTTCTAGAGTTGGAAGCCGGGAGCGTGCTACCAAGTTCAACTTTCCGCAACTTGACTTTGTGAAACCCTCAAGTGGGTTTCACCCCGTGACTTGGGAGCGCGTCAAACCTCTTATTACCAAAACCTAACAAGACCATGTTCAAAAGCATCAAATTTGCTATGCACTAACATACACATGTAAAATCCATGGAATAACCACTTACAAGATGGTAGCTTCATGAATGTTTAAGCATATATACAAAAAGTTTACAAGTTTGTCACTAAAACTAATTGACAACATTTTTCAATCCACAAATTTAAAAAATTGAAAGTGTGTTCAACAAATCATTTGTTGTCATGGTGAGGGAAAACATTGAGGACTTTTAAATATAACATTTTCAACATACTTAAGGATGCACATTTTTCGAACCATTGTGAATTTAATTGTCTTCCATCTATTATTGCCATTACAACCTCCAATCACACCATGTATAAATGTCAATGCAAATTTGAATGAACCTTGGCTCTTTATCAAGCTTCACATATTATGAATCAAAAGTGTGATCTATCATATGCATATTTTTTATTTAAAGTTGAGTTTTATCTCTATTCTACATGCTAATGTAATGAAATCTCTATAATTTTGTTAATTTGGTTATTTCTTAATTTAATTTAGGGATGAATGTTTTTTGGTAAAGCATGGGATTTGTGATTGGAAAATCAATGGATGGACTTAAATCATAAAAAGCCATTATGAAAGTCAATTATGTGGAGTAGAATCACTTCATTGAAATAATTTTCAACCTAAGTTTGATTAAACACACATTGTGTCGCCTAATGTTTGTTTTGAAGCTTGACTTGGACTTACCAATTGAAACCCAATGTCATTTACAAGAATAACTCACTATAAGTTATAACCACTAATTGTAGATTTAGTTATGTTAGCAATAAAATCATTTCACAATGTGGTGGGTCCAAAGTTGACAATAGTCATCCCCATAATTTGATGGATAAACAAATTAACAAAAATAATGTAATTATTTCATTTCAAAATTCTTGCAAATGTTGTCTAACTCCATGGCCAAAATATTGTTGATTACACAATCTTCAAGGGCTTTGAAGTGAATGTAAGTTCTAGAATCTTTACTCCCAAATGTTCATGTTCATCAAAAGTTGACATCAAAGTTGTTTGAAAATTTTGAAACTTACCTTGAATATTAGAAAAAGGACAATGTGAAATGTTTTTTAATCCAAATTTTGAGGACATAGGGTTTGTGAAACACTATTGCTATTTATTTGTGGTGACAAGTGGCAACCCATATGTTAGGTGAGAATATTGAAAATAAAATTTATACAACATGTAAAACATTCCCCACATGATATAGACCAATGTTGTTTGGTTCTTGATATTAAAATGAAACTTCAATCTTGATTCTAATTTTTTTAGTTTTGTATGGAACCTCTAGTCTAATTCAATGACTAAATTTTAGGAATTCTAAAACCTCCAATTTGGTTATTTTCTTAGCAAATTGGAACTAGCCAATCTATTTAAGATTATGTCATCTCCATTACACACAACTAAACAAAAAAATCTATAATATTAATTTATTCAATTAATCCACACAATCCAAGATAGAGATTATGTAATTTCAATTATGTACAATCAATTAAAACTAGCTACTTGGATAAAAAGTAATGTTAAGTTTCTTTTTGAAACAATTAAATTTATCCACCTAAAGAACCTAAACATGTTTAAAGCTAAATTGGACAACACCCCAAGTTCAAATTCTAATTTGAATTATTTAAACAAGTTAGGTGCCCAATCTAGTTCCAACAAAATGTTAAACTTCCCATTTAAATACTCTAAGAACTTTGACATTTAAATCATTATTGAGTTTTTCATCCCAAGGTTATACATCACACAAATTAGCATATTACATTGATTTGACCTTCAATGCACCTTATTGTCATGTTGATAAAAGAATTCATAAGAAATAGTGTAATTTTGGCCAAAAATACATTGCATATGTTAAGATAATTGCCATTTAACAATAAATTAGCATTAAAAAATACAACTACATACATAACTCACATGATTGTATATGTATGATATAAACAAAACTTGTACATGAGACTAAAACTAAAATAATTATTAAGGATATTTTATCATTGAAAGTCAATATGAATAAATATTTGATTTCAATGAGCAACCAAAAATTTGACTACAGGGACCAAAAATAAAAGCAAGATAGATTTTAAGACTTAAGGAAATAATTTGCAACGAAATAAGAATTATTTTGCTTTCATTTAGTCAAAAACTAAAATAGTCACTTGGTTCAACCACACTAAATGAAGAATTTTACCACATGTCACTAAAAATTATAAGTTCATTTTTTGGGCATGTGGAACATGTCCTATATTAAACACTATTGGTTTGAATTTATCATAAGAGGGAAATCCATGATTATATGATGAGTGACTTGTTATAAGTTGCAATAGAAAACTAAGTACAAGCAACCAAAAAGTAAAATTTGAATAGAGAATCTAATTTGGTGTTCAAAGGAAAAATAAATAGATAAAGTTTACAACAAAGAAAAATCAAAAAATTAATATATGTAATTGAAACTCAAAGTCAAATTTCTGATTTTTTAAAATGTGTGACTAATATGATGATGTCATCATATACGTTCACTTTAATATGATGACATGGACATACATATTACATCATGTTTGTTGGAACTAATGTGACTTGTCTAATGTAACTAGTGTTGTATTTTTATGATGGGTTGCAAGTGGTGGTCCTTGCAATTGGGAAATGTAATTGCAATTCTAGTTGCAAAACCTTTTGTTTTTTTCATGATTTGAAACATAAGTACAATTAATTAAAATTTAGAATTCAAAAAACAATCTTGTTTATTTTTTACTAAGTCACTTGTAATTATGAGATTTAATTTTGTTTTAGGTAGCCAAAAATATTGGAATGAAACCAACAATGTGAACTTTCATTGCTTTACATTTATGATAAGGAAATTCAGCTTTGCTACCTCTTGACTAGGTTTTGAAGTCGCCAATTCATAGCTTCACAAACAATTAGACCTACATCTAATGCCACCATCCAAACTAACATAACACGGACACAAATGGGCAGTGGAAAAAAGAAAATAAGGAATACATTCAAAGTTTGTAAACATCACAATGCCAAAATGTGGTTTCTATGACTAGGGACATCTTATGACTATTGTCCAATTATAATCATGTAGTCATATTTGGATTTGAATTACTAACATTTTTTCAAATATAACCATTATTAGGACTACATGAATATAAATACAATTATAGGTAATTATATGACTATAATTACAACTGCACAACTAGTAGTCATGTTCAACATAGTTGATTTTCCTTAACCAATTATTTTTTAAAATACAAAATGATGATGTGGCTAAATTTAATTTAAATTGGCCTAAGTTAAACCTAGGTTTGGCTTTGGTTTAACCTATTTTAACGTTTAGATTTAATTTAATTATGGCCTCTAGGTTTAACTTTTAGGATTATTCTCTATTCAAGTTTAGTTTTCAAGCTTAACTTTTATACTAACATTTTTATTTGGCTTTTAAATTTAACCTTTGGGATTAGCCTCTAAAATTGACCTAGTTTAAACTTATAGGTTTAATGTACATTTAATTTAAATTAAACTTAGATAGTTTAGTTTAAATAATTAAAATTTCGCCATGTTTAACTTAAATAGTTAAAATCTTGCATGATGCTAGCAAGTTTTCAAGTTAGAATGGAATGTGCTTTGGGCAATTACAACAACTTTTCTATATTGGTATGTGCTTTACCTCTTAATTCTCATTATTGCTTATTTCAAAGTAGCAGTGGAGATGTTTCACCTTCCTCACCCTTTTATGAGTGCTTTTATGAGCTAAATGTAATATTGCCACGAGAAGACAGTTGGGCGAGATGTTAAACACCCCCTATAACGAGCAAGAAACCCTACAACTTGGTTTGCAATGGTCTATATGTTCTTTAGAAAAATGAAGAACAGTTTGCATGAAGTGTTCTTCATCCTGGTGTTCTTCGTCGCTCAGGCAGGCGCAGGTTTTGATCTCCGGGACTACTTGTGAGAACAAGTGCTTTAACCACCGGCATACCATCTAGCTATGATGGGGATGATACTTTTTTGAACGTCTACAACACACAACACAAAGTCAAGAAGGGAAAAAAGATTAAAACCCTGTAGTAAAACAACACAGTTCTCCATAGGGCTACACTGTCAGGCCCATCAAAGGCACCGGACAGAGCTCGTTAGGGGTATTTAGCTTCTTCTAATAGTTGGTGTTGGAATGCAGCATGGGACGGTATTTGACAGGCAAACTATAACCTTAGGTCTTTCAACACCAAATGTCTGCAAGTTGCCTCAAATGGTCAAAGTTGAACATAACCACAAGAGAAGAATTAGCTGACTTGGTTTAGGATTTAGGGTTTAGGGTTTATTAGAAGGAGATTATTGGGCACTCTTTGCACCTCTATTCCCCTGTGATATAATTGTGTCCTTTCATTTCCAATCCTAATGTTAAGTAAGTCTAGGAGCCCATTTTGAAGTGACAGATTGGTAAATTAAAATCTTTTCTGATTCCACTGTGCCTGTGAACAAAGAATGGTTGTGCACTTCTTTTGGTCGGGCTCACCTTTGGCAGGTTGATGTTCTGGGTGACATAAAACACTGCCCAATATTTTCCTTTGTATTTTTACATCCCTTACATGCGTGAAGAAACCTATTTTCATCAAGCGAGATCTTCCACTGTGGAAGGTACTGTCAGGCTGTACTGGGATCTTCTGGCCAGCTGAAGGTACTAGCCAGCTTGTCGATTTAAAATAACCAACACTATGCTTTACATAGGAAAAGGGCCTGATTGTAGGGCCTTCAATTATTATTTTTTAATAAATGCATTGTAGTTGCATGTGGCAATTATTTTAAAACTGTTGCAAATGTGCCACTAAAACAACAACTATGTTGCAATTAGGTACAATGTACATACATGCAATCATGACACGTGTTCACATTTTCACCACCCATTATGGAATACATTTGCAATGAGTTTTCAAATATGATTTTCATTCATATAAATAGTATAGCCATTAATGCACCATTACTAACGTAACAAAGCTACAAGCTTGGTCCATTTAGTTATTTCTATTGTAGTGTTGGAGGCATCCATAACACAATGAAACATCATGTGGGAGCTCACAAGTATAAAACATCTTACCTCCTTGATGGGAATAATATATCTCCCCAAAAAACATAGACAAAACTTCAAACTATCTTGATGTTATCAAGAAAATAAGACCTCAACCCACTTGGCAACGTGATTTCATAGACAAATGGAAGCCCAAAACTTGAGCATGCCATATTGCTCCATCTGAAAAATTCAAACAATGTACAAACAACATAGAAAATTAGTGAAAGTTAAAACTTTAGTCAATTGTCACAGGCCAAAAGATAGGAATTGAAGACTTGGGAAATAAGATTATAAGCATAGGGGGTAGAATATTGGTTAACTTTTGAATCCACATTCTCATTTATGTTTGGGTCGTCCTTTGCTAGTTATAGTTGCTACTCTTGTGTTTTTAGTTGTGGAAAGCCTTTTAGCAATAGCTACTTTTGGTTTCTTATGTTTTTTTGTTAGAGAATTAGTAGTATTGCATGGCATTATTAGTTCAATGTCAAGACCCTTGTTTGGCCCAAATGTTGTAGCTGTATTGTTTTCTTCCAACTTTTCAAATTCAGATTGTGTGACATCTTCCACATTATTTTCCAACTGCATGCCCATAACCACTTGAGGCATATCCAATGCCTTCTTGATGTTTCTTTTCTGAGCTTGTGGCAAAGGCAAATGTTTATTTACTTATACTTTGACTACCAATATTGCATGCACTTTGGCCCTACAATTAGGGGATGTCACCTCTTGAAGGTCCATAGTTTGTCCATGTTCAAAAGTTGGCATGATATTCCCTAGAGATAGGCTTACTATTTCAAATTTGATTGGTTGGGAAAGGTGGCACTTTTGTCGCTTGGTAACAAAAAAAGACATGGAAGTTCGAAATGGTTCTACATGAACCCAACCAAAGTTTAATTTTCTCACAAATTTGTTGATTATAAACTTCTAAGGACATGATATTGCCTTTGCTACACCTCAAAAAACTTTCAACATATATTTTTGGAAATCATGAACTAAGAATAGAACAATGAACTATGGATAGAATATGAATGAGAATGGACTTTGACTTTAGAAAATCTTAGATACTTTGGATTTAGAATCTACAACATAAATGAACTACATGGACATAATATCAATGGAGTGGGGACTTTGAAAAGAAAAACATTGGACATTATGGACTTAAAATAAAATAGAGATGGATTCATAATAGAATATGAATGGAACACATGGACTTTGAAGAGACATTATTTTGAACCTTACGGACTTAGAAGACAACATAGATAGATTGAAAATAAAATATGAATGGAATGCGGGATTTTGAAGGGAGAATTCTAGATTCTATGGACTTTGGATAAAACATAGATGGATTTAAGATGGAATATGAAGGGAGCACAGGGATTTTGAAGAAACAATTTTGGACCTTATGGACTTAGAAAACAATCTAGATGGAATATGAATGGAATGCAGGAATTTGGAGAAACAATTCTGGATTCTATGGACTTAAAATAGAACGTAGATGAACTGTGAAGAGACAATCTTGGACCTTAGGGATTTAGAAGAGAACATAAATGGATTAAATGGAATATGAAGGGAACATAGGCAATCTAAAGAGACAATTTTGGATTCTACATAAATTCAAAATAGAATAATATGGACTGAATACATTATATGAATGGAATGGGGACTTTGAAGGGACAATTCTAGATTACATGGACTTTGAAAAGTTCTTCAAAGATGGATTGATAACATAACTATATGAACATGAACAATTGGGGATTTTGAAGAGACAACTTTTGGCACCACATCCAAACTAATTACAAAAAAACATAATAGGATTTCTAGATTACTGGAATGTCAAACCTAGCTACATGAATTCAATGGATTGAATTTTATGAGATTTTAACTTGGAGACTTACACCATATTTGCAAGGAATTGAACATTTGAAAGACCTATGTATCCTGGACACATCCCAATGAAAAGATTGAATTGTTACAAAACACCATAGATTAAAGTAGTAGCTTATCTTCTCCCCATGTGAATTCCACCATTTTCTATTCCATCTCCAATTGTAGGCTTTCTAATTCCACTTAATATCCACCAATCTAGGTGCGACTCTTGGTTGCAACTTTTCTTTATGCGTTTGTAGGAAAAATTGAAATGTGCCATGGCACACCAAAAATGGTATGCACGATTGCAAAACAGAACCTTGTAATCCCAAGCTAGATCAAAACCTTGACAATAAAATGAATAGATGGAAATTGTGATAGTTTGACCTTTTGTTTCAAAATCATTATTAGCATTATAACATATCAAGAAAGGTTTTATGGTTGGTTCTTCCCCTCCACACTGCATCACACCAACTTGACAACCAAGAATAGATAATTGTTGCTTGCATTTGTTGCTCCTTTCAATTGCTGCAAGTCATGCCTCTTTAGCAACAATAGACTTTTTCAACATTGCCTTTTTTTATATGTCCCCTTCCGCTAGTAAACCTCTAAAGGCTTCCACCATACTAGCTTGATAATCACACTTACATTGCAATGCCCCTATACCCTTGACCACCTCATCCATCTACACAATTAGTTTCAGTTTTTGCAAACACTTCTAAGTTTTTCAAAACCAAATTTTGAACATTTAATGCAAGTTGTAATTCTAGGAGCTTAACATTTACATCATCAACTAACTTTTGACAATCTTTAACATGTTCATTATGTGTACCAACAAATCTACTCTATAGTCATCACTATGCCAAAACGTGGCATATATTACTTCATAGATTACTTTGTTTGTGGTAGTATAGGTCATATATTACTACATAGTCATGTGGTAAATCAAGACTCATGGCTTATGCCATTAGTAATATTTATGGTCAAAGTAATTTATGTCATTAATCATGTGACTTTTATAACTACAATTAAAAAACATAGTTAACTAACATATATTTATTGACTTATGAAATGAAACCACATGTTTAAACATAATCATGCCACATGGACTATATAACTACCTATTTATTAATCTAGCCTATAAAACTTGCATAGGTAGCAACCTACAACTTAGGCTAGCCTTAAAACTAGGCTACCAAGGTTAGCTACCTAGGTTAGATAGCCTAGGTAGCCTAAAAGCCTAAGCTAAAAGCTTAGGTAGGTAGGCATAGGTAGGTAGGCCTATTATAGGTAGGTGTGTACAATCCTATTTACTTTTTTGGTCACAAGCCATTTTTTATTGGCTCATCACAAGTGGGCCTTGCAATTTGAATATTAAATCTAATACATGTGTTGTATGTGCAACATTCTTTCACATATTTATATAGTTTACAAAGTGAAACTTTTAACAAAGGATATGCGATAAATTTAGTGAAAGGGAAAAATTCCAACATCATCCCACATCATCCTTTCTCCCCTACAAATTAAAGTAGGCAACTTTAACCAATGTTATCTTTTTCATACTTTGTCCAAATGAAAAAATTGAAACTTCATTTTTAAATATTTTTCCAAGATGTACACATCTATAGTGTTTTTAGAAAAAAATTATGTAAATTAATTTAACTGAAAATGCATTTGAATTTTTGCTATTTAATACACATCAACAATAATGATGTCTTGAAGATTTTTTTTCTTCAAAATGATTTGTAAATAAACCTATTTAAAATCAACATTGAAATATTTTTTTGGGAAATTTTTTTTAAAGTATTAAATCTCCCCGCCTTTTAAAGATATATTGAATCAATCAATGTTGTATTAAAATTATTTAAATTAAATTTAAATCTATGATATATATTTTATTAAATATATAACAATATGTAAAAGATCACACACACACACAAAACATATTTTAATATCATTAATTTTTCATTAATTTTATTATGAATAGTAATTTTCCATCTTTTGAAAAAAAGGTGTGTTCATTTTATTAAATTTGATTATATATATAATTTTCCCCAATTTTTATAGTAGTAATTTTGATAAATTATTTAGCAAATTATTTAATAAATAAGTTTCACCCTAGCCTTATAACTTGACCCTTGTTCCTTTTTTGCATTTTCTTCTTCCATTTTTTTTTCATTTCTCATAAATAGTGAAGAGGAAGGTGAAATCATTTTCCATAAGAAAATAAGTTAAAATTTTTTCATAAAGTTTTTTTTAAATTATAGGGATCAAGTTCTATATTCTTAGCTATTCATTATATGACAACTTTCCATTTTGGGGCACATTGTGAATTTCTTTTTAGATATATTGGATATAATTAATAGGATTATATATCATTATTAATGTCAAAGAGTTCAAGGAAGATATTCATCAAAATAACCCTTGAATGAAAGTCCCTTAATTATTTTTTGGGGTCAATTTTCACAATGTGGATTCAAATAAAATTCAAATAATTTCAACATTTTCTGTTCAAAAATAAATAAATTAAAAAAACTTCAAATTATTGCGAGAATCACTAAAGTTTCAAAACCACAAGCTTGAAATAAAAAGACCCAAAAAAACCATAGCATAATAAAAAGTTTCACATAAATTCAATGTTATAATAATATATGTAATATTTATTATAAAATATGTTAGACATATCATTAGATCAAAGGTAGGCTGAAATTTGGGGATTTAATGTTACACCATATTATATATATGAAATTTTAAATACATTACAAAACCCATTAGATCAAAGAAACATGATAATAGCAATGCATTATTTTTTCAAGGGTGAGCCAAGGTTTCAATTTGCAAATGTAAGTCCTTCATCATGGTGTCCAATTTTGAAATTTTGGTCAAATAAGGTCAATGGTACACCTCTTAATTTTTTTTAAATGACTATAGTCATAAAGCATTGTGTAGTCATGAAATGATTGCAATCATAAAGATGGCATAGTTGCAAGACATATATTATTCTAGGACTAAATCAAGACTCTAGTTATATATGATCAAGTCATGGATGCCATGTTTTGGTGTACTACATCTTTGCATTTCAAAGGAGAAAAAAAAGATGTCTCCACTTTAGAAGACTCCTCCCCTAAAACTAAAAACATCTTTTGCCATTCAACAAAACCCTCAATTTCTTGCCCCTTCATGAAACCCTTGATTTCTTGCCCCTTCACACCTCATGAAACACCTTTGCACACTGGGATTTGGTACGTGACCTCTGACAGTGATGGCATCATGTTGTCCTTTGATTCCACGTGCTCTTCTTCCACACCCCCTCTTTTAGTTCTAGCTTGTCCTACCTCAAACAAGTTCATTCTTTGAAGTTGATCCCTAATTGTCCATTCTACAAACGTAGCCCAATTTATAGGGTGATTTTTCCTCTCATAAACAATGCTTTAAGCTAAGGCTATGTTAGTTATTCATGTGGTTGGCATTTTCATGCGTTGATGGGTGATCATCCATAGTTTTTCAATGTGTTTCACCAACTCTAGATTGTTGTTAAAATTGTAGCAATAACCATTTTTGTTGGTCGGAGGTCCAAACAACTCCAAAACCTCCTCCTCTATATAATCTAACCCAAGCTTCAACTTTTTGGGAGATGGCCCAATGCTACATAACCCATAAGCCTCAGCAAACTATTTGTGTGTTAATGGAACCTTCTTGTCAAAAATGATC
>Ga0116227_10016157_pt1 | contig 10815 bp, 6 predicted proteins | sample S1TSphgellanicum_FD_89693 | JGI IMG/M metagenome (GOLD analysis project Ga0116227, IMG submission 89693) | Host-associated microbial communities from peat moss isolated from Minnesota, USA - S1T2_Fb - Sphagnum magellanicum MG | ecosystem: Host-associated > Plants > Peat moss > Unclassified...
AATCCCTTCCCTAAATATTTGAAGGGGGTAAATTTTTTAACCAAACACAAAAAGGGGAAAACACCCCACCCCCCCCCCCCCCCCAATTGTAGGCACAAGTATATATATTTTTATAATCATCATTTTTAATAACATATAAACATCACATTTGAATTAATTTTGTTTGTTTTAAGTATATTTGATTAACTTTAAACTAATATAATCAAAAATTTAAAAATCCAACAAAAATAAAAAAAACTTGAACATATGGAATATATTTGTGACAAAATAATATTCATCACAAAGTTTAAAAATTTGCACATATATTTCAAAACTAAGGTTGTGGGTGGAATTCTTGGGTGAATTTTTTATGGTGTATGATATTGATATACATTAATTATACTTAGGATCATTTAGAAGTTTAAAGGTTTTGAACAAAATTTCATTCAAAAATATTTTTTGCATTTGTTTAACAATAAATGCATAACAATCTCTTCTTTTTAAAGATAACACTACCATATCAAAGAACATTTTAGAAAGGAAGAAATTTTGTAAATGGGCATTGCATTTTTATTTTGTTTTTAATTTTTTTGGTAATGTTTCATGAATCATAAACATGAGACTTATGGCCATCAAATTTTTTGAATTATATACTCTATATACATTGATTTTATCCAATCCTCTTCATTTAACCATTAAATCAAAATTAATTTTGATTCAAAGTTCTTTGAGTTCCAAAAAGTTATCATGCAAATTCTAAAGTTTTTTGCTTGTGTTGAAGATAGTTAAATGATGTCATCAAGATTTCAGCTTAATGTGTGCCATCATATTTGTTATACATCAATTGTTTTGGTAAAAGTGATTCATCCTTAGTGCACCTTCACCTTAAACAACAATTTTACCTAGTAGATGAATATTGTACAAGGATGAAAGACTTGGATGAAATATGTCAGCATAACATTGACAAATAGGAAAACTTAAAACATTTAGTTGCTAGACCTTCATCACAAACATAACATTTCACAACTTAAAAATGGAAATCATGTAAATTAGTTCATTCATGATTTGTGTGTTTCACCCACTAATACCATGCATTGAAAACACATTTGACATACATATTATTGCAAGATGTGCAATTTGTGTGACATTTGTTCATTCATACGTTCGTACTTCATCCGTCAACACATTTATTTGTGTCAAACATGTTTTCAATGCATAATGTTTGTGTGTAAAATGTATGAACCTATGAATGAACGAACTTCACATGATTTTCATTATTAATCTGTTGCATGTTAAATTTGTGATGTTCATCTTGTGTTACCCAAGTTTAAAAAATAAAGTTTTAATGAAGCTCGAGAGATACAAATGGAAAATCAAAAGTGTGCAAAATAAGAATAACATGTCTCCTACAACATACATAGGCACATCAAAATCTGCTTATATGGAGTCTAAGTAAAAATAGTAGTGAAACAACATACTAATTTGATTCATTGTGATCTTCAAAAGTTAACAAAGTTTATTTAAGAACTTTTGATGAATATTTTGATTTTTATGGTTCATAAAACTATTTTGTTTAGGAATTTAAAGATTCACAAGTTGTCAAAACATGTTATGGACTTCACAAAAGTCAAGTAATTGGTTGGTTTATGTAGTTCACATTTATTATCCACGAGGAAATTATTTTTCAATTTGATGTTCAAACCCATGTTGGCCAGTTGTTGATTTTTACAAAAATCATTAGGTTTGATTCTATAGTTTTGTATAACATTAGTACAAATTTTGGGTTTCGCAATTGTCATTTGCAACCAAAATTTAGTTGCATGCAACACATGCAACTGTAAATTCGTGTAGTTGCTTAAAACAAGTTACACATGACATTTAATTGCATGGAACACTACGTATACAACATGTATATATGGTGTTAATATACATGTTCATCCATACATACCAATCCAAATGTAATTGCACCTTGCAACTACAATGCAATTATTCAAAGTAAGACACATGTTTAAAAATTGGATGACTTATTTGTGGACACGTGTCATTTAAAAAATTATTTTTGTGTTTTCAAAATAAAAAATTCATTGGACTAATTTCAATCGTTAAAGTTTTTGCCACTAGGATGATGACATGTGGCACACCATGGAACGTGCATTGACCATTTGACATGTGTCCATTTTAAAACACCAATTATATGGTGTTATGTGGCATTTAATGCCACCTTTTTTTAAATTTTAAAATATTAATTAATGAAATCTAAGTTGTCCAATTTAAAGTTAGTAAGATGTTGACACATGGTGTTTACATAGGTAGGTAATTATTAAACCCTACTAGGTAGGTAGGTTTACTTAACATGTAAATAGGTTAAAAAGTAGTTAGGTTTAAGCTATATAGGTAGGTTTAAAATGATACGATTTTACTTTTAGGTTTAACCATTTTATAAAGGTCAACCTTTTTTTATTCACTCATCCTCAATGGCACTTGGTATTTGGTTAGTACATAGCTATTGCCTTTAGTTATATACTATGCCAAATTGAATTGGAAGCCAAAGAATATGGGATAAAAAATTCCATTACAAACCTTAAGAACCAACTTAATTACACATTAGATGCAACTACTATATTAAAGTATACTAGCCTGAGGAAGGATCTGTTGCTTTTAGTGTCCAAACAAAACTTGAATCCTTCTCTTAGTGCATTTAACACACTAAGAATCGTTGAAAATGAATGAAAAATGAGAAAGTTATGGCCCCCCAAAGTAAAGGGGGTGAAAAACTCGAAAAAAAACCCATTGAACATTACAAAGGCCAGTTCTTAAACACCCAAAAAGTTCCTTGTATGTTGTTGTGTTGCTATTATAATTGAAAGATGATTTGCAGAACTTCAGGTGGTAGTCCTATAACACTTTAAATCGTTTAAAATGAATAAGAAATAAGAAAGTTATGAGGTTTGAAAGTAGAAGGGGTCCAAAGAGAAGAAAAAAAAAATTACGTTTCATAATTTGGAAGCTTTGTTTTTTTTTTTTTTTGGTTAATTTTGCATTACTCTTTTTCCTTTGCGTTTCAAAGATGATTGTAGGATTTTTTAAATAATTATAATTACTTATAATGAAAAAATTATTTTAATATTATTATCTAGTTTAAATTAGTAATTAGCTTAGGATGTTTGGGTACTAATTAATGTAGCCTATTTACCATAAATAATTTAACATAAATAATAAAATATAAATATATAATACATATTATATATACGATTATCATTTTAATTATAATTAACGTTTAATTAATAATTATGATTATCTATAATATTAATTTTCTGAATAATTTTTTTGTTTAATCAAATTTAAATTTTTTGAATAAATTTCCAAATAAAATAAAATAAAATAAATTGCCAAAAAAATATTTAAATATATTGGACAAATAAAATTTGAAAACTTACAACACATATTTAAACCATGGTTAGTTTAACTTAATTTAAATTAACCATAATTAGTTTCACCTAACTTAATTTAGTCATGGTTATTTTAGCCTAGGTTATTTTAAGCTAGCCTTAGTTAACATGGGTTTAATTTTAATGCTAGAGGTACATAATACTATTATACATAACCTACGTAGATATATTAAATATATTAATTTAAGTATGTATAAGTTTAGGCCATTATTTTTATAACACGTGTCCATGTTGTACATATTTAATTACACATTAGTTGCACAAATAATTTTATGGCCCAAAAATTACACAATACCAAATTTGTAATTGCAAACATGATTGAAATAGTTGTAAACAATTGTTAGTTACATGCCAATTGCATGATGTCTAGTTGCAAATAACAAAATTTCTACTAATGTAAATGTAAGACCTCGAGTTTTAGGTCTAAAGAATATTTTCAAAAATTAAAACTTGTCAATTCCAAGGCCATGTCAAAATCTTTTGACTAATGATTTCAAGTTTGGTGGGTCCCAACCTTTATAACTACTTTAGGTTTAGGTTTAGGCCAAGGTTGATTCCCTACTTATTCTTGAAAATGAAACCAAAATTGATTTTTGAATTTTTGAACTTTGACGTTATCAATGTGTTCCCACCAAATTCACCAAGTTCCCAAAAGATTCCCATGATATTTACATCAAGTTCTCTTAATTTCCCAATGGATTTCCAAAATGTTCCCCAATATTTTCCCAAGAATAACAATAGAGAACAACACATTGTGTTTGTGTAAAGACCATTTTAGTGTTACCATTGAAGATGCCTTTATATATTAAGTCTTAGAGCTAGGACCTAAAACCTAAGAACTCAAACCTAGGACCCTAAAAATTTACAAATGTATATACTTATAATAATAATTAATGAAAGTAACAAGACAAATATAGCACCAATTGTTGTGATTTGCATAGACTCATATACATTACCTAGAATGCACTAATCCAAGCAATTTGTTTCCCTAAGTATTGGCCTTTGTTGGAAATCGTGTCTAGTGGCATGTGTGATATGGGTAACTTCTACAAAAAGATAAGTTAGAAATAGCTAGCTTGTCACTCAATCCCATTAACAATCTTGTAAATGCATGAAGATCATTCTATCACATTTTAAATGTCACTTGACAATCTCAATGTTTCTAGGGATGGACTCTGAGAAATTAATATCCCATTTGACATTTCTATAGAAGGTTGTTGATTTGAGGTACCATTACCTCTTAACCATCACTTAATTTCTCAATTGTGGATATCAAAAGTTAGATTTATTGACCATTGATTGAATTAACAAAGTCTTGATATATGATGACATTGGAAATGGACACAATAGTTGAAGTGTGGCCTCATCATTAAGTAAATTACTTTGGTAGCAATTAAATGATTATTCAAGCTAGTTTTTTATAAAAATAAACTTGATTGACTCTTCTTCTCTTGTTGGAATTTGGTACTAGTGGCCCCCTTGTTGTTGTTGGCCCAAGCATCTTAAGCCTCCTATATGGCCATGCATCTCAGTACTATTTCTGCCAAAGTGGAATCAACTACAGAATTCTTTGTGAATTTCTTCTACAAAATTAAGTAATTTTTGTAGATGAAAATTATTTTAAATTTAATAACTTTTGCTCCATTGATTCCAAAATTGTGAAACAAGCAATGTGCACATTGCCTTGTCAAGAGCTTTACAATGGTATGGTACCAAACGCCAGGGCCGTACAAGGGCCCCACAATTTAGAATGGTTACAACATGGACACATCCAAACAAACAAACACCTTTCTTGATATATAAATTGTTCTTGATAATTTCTGAGAAAAAAATTAAAACCTCATTAATTATTCATACTAGACCTTACACTATCACACACCATTTGTGTGTACTTGGTTATTATGTGGGATGGTGTCAACTTGGGCATATTCTTTGAGGCAAATTAACAACAAATGTAGACATTGTAATAAAATTAAGAGGACATTCATTGTAATAATAATGAGCGAGCAGATAAATATTAGAATTTTATTCTTTTAATCAATGATTTAAAAAAATTCTATTCATTTGTCAACTCTTCTAAAGAAAAAACTTGATATGTAAATTTGTAATGTGAATGGATGATGTTACTTCTAATGATGAAATCATCACTAGTAATACGGAGCAAGTGAAGGGTCAACTTTGGTAAAGGTTTTAGACTACAAATTGTGTTTTTTCAGCAAAATTTTGCCACTTTTCTCTAATCAAAAAATTGAAAAAGAAACAAACTATCCTTGACCACCTGCAACATTACAAATTTACTAAATCTTTGTTGTTTTGAAGTTCCAAAGATTATTGTATATAGAAGGGTCTTCCAATTAGGGATTGGCATTCAATCCATCAGCAATTGATAGGAAATCAATTTCGATAAACACCACTTCCATTATAAATGAAACTCATTTGGAGCTTTAATTACCGTAGGCTTTTGACCTTGTATATAATTCAAATCTTATTGTGCTGAAAACATATTTACTTCCAAAAAAAAAATTATTTTTTTCAAATTGACCTAATATATATATACAATCATATCATACATTTGAACATGAAAATAAATTATATCATCTCTTACTATATCACTTTACCCTTTCTGCCTCTACAAAATCCACTATCCTTCCTCATCAATTGCTTCTAATTCAATAAGGTTGAACATGTTCATAACATTGTTATGATGCCATGTAAAATGCAATAACAAAGGGGGAAGAGGGTGTGAAACATAGAAATTATTTGATCTATGCGTCATATAGGTCCTTCATGTCCAAGGAGAGATATGATTTTACAAAAACTTGTCTCCAAATTTATAATTTCACTAAAATGGATGTCCAATGTGCACCAAGTAATGGGGACATGTTTCCATGTTTTGCACCTGTTTTTGGAGTTCTCCTTATTTGCTTCCCCAAGACATGCTTGGAACTTGAAAGCACATCACCTACATTTCAGCATCTTTCATCCATCAAAACATAAAATTATATCCATTCCATCTCAAAATGGTCTGTGGAAAACTCACAAAACATTTGTCTTGGTACATATAGACATGTAAAAATTCTGAACCAAAAAAAAATTCCCAAAATCTTTTCTTCGGATGCAAACCATGAATCAAGACCAAGTTCTCTTCTTCACATTCTACTAGGAACCCAATTTTTTGGGGGCTAGTGGGATGAGGATGTGGATGGTAATTGAAACTCCCTATGAAGTCATGAAGAGAGAGAAGCTTGGAATCAAATTTTTTGGGGGGCCATGTTTCTAGTTTGTACAGGTTCATCACCCAAGACAACAAAGGCCCACCATGTAAATATGTAATTTACATCTCTTTGTACGGGTTCAACCAAGGTGATTTGGTTTTTTGGGTTCCAATTCCGGATGGCCCACACTTTGGTACCCGATGATGGTTGATGGTTTTTTAGAGATTGAAGAATGTGGATGTTTGTAGACCAATAGATGGTTTGTTTTAAAAGGTTTGTTTTGCCCAAATTTCCTTCAGCCTTTCGAAGAAGGCCTGCCATTGTTAGCTTGAACAGACTGTTTTTCCCCCTTTTGCTTTGCTTATGGCACTTTTTGTGACTTGGTTTCTCCATGGAGCTCACAAAGGTCATGACTCTTTTTTCTTTAAGTACTTGTCTTTTTTAGTCGTGTAGTTTATTAGAGAGGCTGGCAAGGGGAGGCCACAACCCAAATTCAGTATGGGCAGCTGGCCATCCCAAATTAAGTTATGGTGACCCTACCCTACCCTCCCCCACCTGGATGCAAAAGGAAAATAGAAATCCTTGGCCATTAGGAACAAGTGTCACGCCCAAAAAGAGTATAAACGTTACCATTGCAGCCACAAGTTTGAGTCACAAACATGGTGCACTTTTGTGCAATTCTCCAAAAACTAGCTTTTGACGCATGAAGAAATGCACTTTTTGAGGTGTGCAAATATCACAATCTCAAAGGAAGCCCACATTTTAATTAATTTAGAGCAAGTTGCAACAAAAACTGGCTGACATATATACTTACTTATTCAGGAGCAAAATCAACTCACCGAGGTTGATGAAACTAGAGGGTCAGAGGTTTTATGAAAGTGTGGAATCTGGATATGGTGCATTCTGGGAGTCACGCACTTTGGACAATATGGATTAGTAGAAATCAAAGAGTATTTAGTGATAGTTGTATGAGCATTCCAGCAAATAAAGAGGTTCATTTGGACTCCATTCTAGATTAGCTTGAGACAAGATTTTGACAAGCAATAGACGACCATGTTGCCCCTTGTTCATTGCATGGGCTGAAAATTAGATGGTGCTACTGCCTAGGCATAGTAGTTTCATTAATTAGTAAGCTTTCCTTCCCCATTGCTTGTTGTGATGATGTTTGCCCGGGTTTGTTGTTCCATTTTCTCCATGCAGCAAAGTGCTTCTTCATTTGTGCTCTCTCTCTCCCACCCACAATTTATTTTTAAAAAAACAATCTATAAGCTCATGCATGAAATGGATCAAAAAATAACACATGATACAAAATTGGGTATAATAATTTGGGCTTGAGAATACCTAGTGTATAGTGTATACCTAGTGTTGATTACAAGATTATCATTATTGTTATTATTATTATTACCCTTGAAAAACCCAAAACCTTAAGACCCACTCATCATCACTGATCAGGATCAGAGGAATCAGGCGCCCCAACAGCAATAATGAATTCAAAAACTTTCTCTGAAACTTCAGCACCTGCAACAAGCCCTGCTTGTGGATCATAAGTTACATCACATGCCTGCACTGGTTTTGAGAATTTACAAGGTACTACTACTACTACTACTACTTGGAGAGTCCTGACTCCTATCCCCAAAAAATCACATTTGTGGTACCATGATGATGCAATCAAGCCAATCTAAAATCTCATCAAAGTTACAAAGTCAAACTTGTAGCCTATCATCCCACCAGTGCCACCACCCATCTATCATCCTCTTTAAACTTTGGCTCCTGAAAGTTTCATAAAAGGCAAAATTGAAATGCACAACAGCTTGCCATCCCACAAAGTTCTTCACTTTTAATCACTCTTTTCGACTATGGAAAGCTGTGAAAGCAAAAACACACACAAATTAAAGAGAGAAAAATACTATTGATGGATCAAGGAGCAAGCAAGCAATGTCAAGCAACCCACATGATTTATGTCACTCAAGTAATTCAATAAATGGAAGATTTTCTGAATGAATCTACCCTGAGTGCTTGAAATTTAACACATGTGAACACAATAAACAAACAAACACATGATTTTTGGCCATTGAGAGAGAATATTTGCCATAATTGGCATTTGAAAAGGATTCCGCCACATCATTAGCAACTTTATAGAGTATTATTTTCCTAGACCTCATGAATGTTGGATGTGCAAGTTGTCTGAATTTGGAAGATCAGTTCACTGACCCTGAGAAGCTTAGGGTGAAGGGCAGAATCTCTTCTGAATGACTATTATGCATGAATAAAGTCTTTTGAAGAGCCATTGACCCTCAAATCCTCAGGGTGAAGGACGGAAACTCTCCTGAATGACAATTTTATACATGAGAAAATTTCATCATGACAATCAAGATGGCATGGCTGGCTGATTCATTATACGACAAGGGTCCTTGTCGGTTTGTCCAAACAAATTGTGATTTGAACAATTCTGAGTGCACACAGAGAGAATGTAAGTTTGGATGAGAGAGCAGAAGTCAGTCAGTGAAACTGGAGGGTTGTCTTTTGTACAGATGAGATATGGAATTTCAGCACACACAAAAAATAAGCGCACACAAACAATCAAGAAAAAACAAAATTTGCTGGCATTTGTTAGAATGACTTAAAAAGGACTTTTCATTGCATTTTGATTAAATTTGACTGCAGAAAACAGAATATAATCTCAATTTTTTTCTTTCATACAATCTCACAATTAATGGCCTCCTCATGAACCATGGTCTTACATGCACACCGTAGTCTTACATGCACACTTGCACACTTCACGTGGTGTTTTGTGAGGTATTCTATTGTGATAAATTTGGAGTGAGATTTCTTGTCAGGAGCTCTCTGTGAAACTGTGACACAAGTATTTCTGATTTTGAAGAGGAAATATGGCCCATTTGGGTCTCACCCAAATTTCCAAAAAACAATAAGGAAAAAAAAGCAGCTCACAAGTTTATGGGGGGTGAGATGGCCGCTTCTTTGGGGAACACCCAACTCCTTGGCCGTTAACCTATCATGTCAGGCAGTTGAGAAATTTCAAGTGTGTTTGGAGGGCACCTGATTTCCATCAATTTCCCTCCTATAAAAGAAGAGAGATATTACCTATACTCCTTAGGAAGGAGAGGATGGCAGAATTCTCCCCTCCCCCCTCTTACAACTACCCTAGTAGCCTATGGTTGGTTAGTTTCCACATTGACAAAATGAATAATTATTATTTTTTCAAAAAATGAATTCGTTTTTAAAATTTTGAAATTATAATTTTTTCCATCATCTACTATAATATTTTGATTTACGAGTAGTGAAATTATTCGGAGTATATAGCCTATGATAATGATGATGATTTTCAACACTTTCAACTTCACATTATCACAAATTTTCATTTCACTATTTTGAGGGTTATTTAATGATGAAACCGACTGACCCCAGGGTAAGGTAGTGATCTAGGCATGTTTAGGTGCAAGGTAAAAGGCACAAGGGTGAGGTCATTACCAAAATAAGGGCCCATGCAAGGTGACAACGGAGTGCTACCCAATTTCAGTAATGCCTTTGCCCATGGTGCTTTATTGAGCATGAAGAATTGTTACCTCACTTTTGATTTGGCATAATGCCCAAGCACATATCACTCGAAAAAACATATAAAGATGTCAGGCTTTAGAAAAATAGAATGCTGGCAGGAGCCATTTTCAAAAAGCCAGGAGATATTTTACACTCTACAAGGGGGACTCTCTATGTACATGCACTAGAGAAAATCAGAGGAGCTCTTTACCATCATCATGAAAGCCTTTTGGGTCCTCCTTTACTATGGGTTAAAGCCCCTGGGTGGTAGGGCATTCCCCCAAAATGCAGGCTGGACTTGGCTACCATCCTCATCCAAGGCCCCTTATTATGTTGGGAATGCCCCCACCCTAGGCCTTTACCCTACACACACAAAAATTGAGGTATAACAATTTTGGTTGATGGGTGAAAATTGGTCATCTTGTTCATTTCAATATACATACATTCAATTTCATCCGATGCAATATAATTGAATTTGGTGGTGCTGCCCCTACCCCCCCCCCCCCCCCCCCCCCTTTTCGGGGTTTTTTTTTTTTTTTTAATAGCCAAATAATTTTTTTATTTTTTTTATAAAAAAAATAAAAAAAAAAAATAATTAATTTTTTTAAAATAAATAA
>Ga0116227_10016158_pt1 | contig 10814 bp, 7 predicted proteins | sample S1TSphgellanicum_FD_89693 | JGI IMG/M metagenome (GOLD analysis project Ga0116227, IMG submission 89693) | Host-associated microbial communities from peat moss isolated from Minnesota, USA - S1T2_Fb - Sphagnum magellanicum MG | ecosystem: Host-associated > Plants > Peat moss > Unclassified...
AAAAAAAAACAAAAAAAAAAAAACAAAAGATTTTGCATTGGGTTCACCATATTTAGAATGCCATGCTTGACACACCTTTTATGTTCTTCTCAAGGCTTATCATTGACACTATAATTGGATGTGGAACTCAAAAAGGGTTTCAATAATTTAATGCCATGTGCATTTATCATAAAATATATAGAGATTGCAAGGTCTTATAGCTTGAAATTGTTTTGTAGGTATTGAAATGTATATGTATTTCAATTTTCCTTTATACCATTAAATTAAAACTTGATTGGCAAAGCTGAATTTGGAAACCAAATTCTTCAAATATTTATTTACATAAATAAATAAATAAATAAATAAATATATATATATTTAAAATCAAAATATTTATTTACATATATATATATATTTAAAATCAAAATATACTTGTACATAAATAGATTTAAAAAAAACCAAATATTAGTTCATTTTATACATAAGTAAAATTTCAAAAGTCTATTACTAATACACTTTACACATTGAAAGATAGGTAAAAACTTTGAGGTTCAAAAATAAGATTTATTTATTTATTTATTTTTGGGAAAATTTCCCAAAACCCAAAAATGACACTCAAAACCAAAATTAAAAATTTTAATGGAAAAAAATTAATGAGATGAATTTTATTTTTAATAATGTTGAATTATTTTTAAAGGGGGGTTTTTGTGGACCCAAATTAGGTCACTATTTCTGCAATCGAAATTTCTAGCCAGAAATTCGACGGCCAGATATCAGAACTGACAGCAGCAAATCTAGACCGTTGGGTGCAGAATATTCCGTGGCTATTTCTGTTCAGAGGTGGGGAGTGGGGACGGCCGTAATTGGCCCCACGGAATCTGATCAGGTACTCTTGTGGTACGTAAAAGACAACGAAGAGACTTTTACGTAACCCTGGAAGGAACCAACAGAAGAGCCACAGGATTACCGTGTTCCCTAAAGGATAGCGCTTGATTCGCATCGGAATCGCCAAAAGAAATCTTTCCATTCCGTACAGTTACCGCTCCAGCTATGTAAAGGAATGTGCCTTCGTCGACGTCGTCGTCGTCGTCGTCGTTTTGTCGTCATCGTCGTCGTCGTCGTCGTCTTCTTCTTCTTCCCGCAGCGAGTTTTTCGTCTGTTGTGTTTTCGGGCCTTTGTCGCTCTCGCTCGCTCGGTCGATCGATCGATCGCTCGAACGCTGGTGTTTGGAGCTTCCGCGACGAAAATTTTCTGTTATAAATATATTTGTGGCAACAAGAATTTGCGGGAATTTGACTGAGAGAGAAGAGGACCAATTTACGGCTCGTTTTTTGGTGGCGATTTTCGGTTTCTTTTGGTTTTCTTGGCTGGCAGTTTTGGAAAGGCAATTCTCTCTGCTTTGTCTTTTTATCAGCTTCGAGACACCAGCAGGTACTAGGGATGACAATTGGCTGGCGAGTTCTGTGTTTCTTGTTTTCCACTTTTATCGGGGCCGGCAAGTTCTTCTTCATTGCGGATTGATATCTGATGGAAAATTCGGACTTGTGTTAGGAGGTGTTGGGAGATCGATACATTATATTAGGCGCCGGAAGAAGAACTTTGTGTTCTCTCTCTCTCTCTCTCTCTCTCTCTCTCTCAGAGAAGGAACAACATTGGTGAAAAGCGAGAAATCTGTTCTCTTTTTCATTTTTTTGCTGCTGTGTGCGGAGTTTTACGAGTGACGGTAGAACAGGCTTCGGTAGCAAGAATGAAGCTGTCGTCGTGTTGGCTTGGAAAAGCATCAGCACTGATAGCATTTTGGTCTTTGGGATTTTTTTTTTCATTGCAAGAGTCCGGTGATGGAATTTCGTGGAATTGCGTTTCTGTTGAATCTCAGAGGGGTGTGAAGGGGGTGGGGTGTGGGGGAGAGAATTAGACTTTGGAAGAGTAGGCTCCCTGAAAACTAATTCTGTTTTGCAGGAAAGATTTTGGGCGCAGTTTTGATAAGGACTTGGACACAAGCTTCGTTTGCCCTGAATCTGCCTGCAGTATCCAGGTAAGGAAAAAGCAATTGTCCATCGTTGTTCTTTGGATTTCTTTTGTCATGAAAGCTTTGTGGAATCAGCTTTTCCAAGAATTTGTTTTATGAGATGATCTGTGGGAATTAGGTTTTGAGTTCTGTTTTATTTTTTTTGGAATGGTGTGGGAATAGAGGTGAGCAAATTTAGCACTTGTGAGAAGTAGTTGCTCTTGTTGATCTTTTGCTGGAGTTTCATCTTTTTTCATCTTAGCTCATGTTCAACCTGTTGCTGTGGTCTTGCACCTTCGGGAAAAAGGTGGGTGGGCCAAGGGGGTGGGGTGGGGTAGCATCTTGGAAGACCACAGTGGAATGGCTCGTAGACCAAAAAAGAAATTTTACAACCAAAAAACTGAATTGAATTCAGCAGATGATGAGAAAGATGCAACCCTGTCTCCATCTTCATCTTCTCCTCCACCACCCAAGCGATATGAGCCACTTCCATCTCCTGTTGCTGAGGAATTCAGTGATGCAGAGCATCCTGTTCGGGTATATGCAGATGGAATTTATGATTTATTCCATTTTGGACATGCTCGCTCCCTGGAACAAGCAAAGAAGCTGTGAGAACCATTTGTTCATACCCACATCTCTTGTTCAACATTTTATTCTTCTCATTGACCTGCTGCGTCCATGCTCTCTTTACTGTTGTTCTCTTTTGAAGATTTGCCTTATCATTGAAGTCAGTGGTGAGACTATTTGGGTGTGTTCACCTGCTAGAAGGTTTTTTTTTTTTTTCTTTCCCCAGCATTTCTGTCTGTTTCTGTCTGTTATGACTGCTGATCATCTTGGAACAAAACAAGCAACATTATTCTTCTTCTCTGGCTCTTACATGTGTTGACTGTTGTAATAAAACTTTCTATCAATCACTCCACTGCATTTTACTGTTTCTTGTTAGTTGTTACAATTTTGGTTTCAAATTTTGTATGAAGAGATATTTGTTCAAATAGACAGTGTGTGTCAGTTATTGGACAATGTTTGTCATGCATGTGAAGGAGGATTTGGTGTTGATGTCTCTCCTCTGTGTGTGCAGGTTCCCCAACACTTATCTCCTGGTAGGTTGCTGCAGTGATGCCTTAACAAACAAGCACAAGGGCAAAACTGTAATGAATGAGGCTGAGCGCTATGAGTCACTCCGCCATTGCAAGTCAGTTCCTCTGTAGCTACTTCCAGATTCATACTGTGACTTGTGAGATATTAGAAATCAGGAACAATGGATATTAGAAACAAGTGACATGAATGATCAGCATGAGTTCATTTCCACATGACAAGTAAGATTCTGTGTCAGTGCTAGTTGCCTTTCATGATACATGCCTTGAGCTTGCCATAAAGCGAAGGTTTAGAGAGTTTGGATCAACTTACGTTGCACATGGAATCTTGATACATATAGACACGGATGAGACACCATTGTCCCAAAGTGGGTAGGACAACCACAGGGGCAACCTTAGCTGGTGATTGTTGTTGGCTTGATGGTCACTATAATCATCATGTTTGTATAGCTACCAGTCACAGACCCCAACTAATCCATGAGAGGGTTTTCAATAGGAAACAGAATCTTGGTATGTAGAGTAATTCTGAGGACTGCAGAGTCCAGCCTGATTGAAACATAAAAGGTCCCAATGTGAAGATACCAAATAGCAGAAGTGGACATGTAAACTGTTGGTCTAGGTCCCAGTCTATATGTTGGAGCGGGTTGATGAAAGATGTACTGCTGCTTCAGATTATGGCTCTATTGAGGATCCTCATTTAGATTGTTGTTGAAGTTGGGACATGGCAGGTGGGTGGATGAGGTGATTGAAGATGCACCATGGGTGATCAATGCAGAGTTTCTGATCAAGCATTGTATTGACTATGTGGCGCATGATGCTCTCCCGTATGCATTTGCACCTTTTCTTCTGGTTTTTCTACTTGTGAGTCTTGTCCTATTCCAATTGACCAGCATATGATCCTAATTGGACAATTCTTGCTGCCAGTTATGCAGATGCGTCTGGGACTGGCAAGGATGTCTATGAGTTTGTGAGTTCACCTTGCTCTATGATATTTCCACCTTGCTGCAAGCCAGTGCTCCTTGCCATATGAATCAACCCTAAGTCTTGGCTTGTCAATCTGTTGTATTCTGGGACAGTGGGTTTGTTGAGATCCTTTTGACTTCTACAGGTTAAGGCTGCGGGGAAATTTAAAGAGACGAAGCGAACTGATGGAGTTTCAACCTCTGATCTGATCATGCGAATAGTCAAGGACTACAATGAGTATGTTATGCGAAATCTGGCACGTGGATACACCCGCAAAGATCTTGGTGTCAGTTATGTCAAGGTCACTGTGTCCTTCCCATGTCCATCATCTTATGGTTTGAATGCTTTAATCAGGGGTTAGAGTAATGGGTTGGAAGCTTCACCCAAGCAAGTTGAGATATTCACCACTGAAGACAGTTGTGTGATCATCTCTTGCAGGAGAAACAACTGCAAGTGAACATGGGCATCAACAAGCTCCGGGAAAAGGTGAAGGAGCAGCAGGAGCGTGTTGGGCAGAAGGTATGAGGAAGTTGCAACATCAGCCACAGGATGCCTTGCAACTTCAAGTTGTGGGGGTGTTTCTTGGCATATTGACTTCAATTATTCAAGTTGGAAGGGTGGGGTTTTCAGGAAATGGCAACAATCTGTCCAAGAGTAGCTGAAACATTGCACTTTCTGTTCATGCCTAAAAGTGCCACTCAATGTCAATAGGAAACACCTGATGTGTGCTGGTTTTCTTTGACTACAGCTCAACACCGTGGCTAGTGCAGCAGACCTTACAGAATGGGTGGAGAATGCCGACCGTTGGGTCAGTGGCTTCCTTGAAATGTTTGAAGAAGGGTGCCACCTAATGGTATGATTTAATGTCTTAGGCACTAACCTTTTGATCACATTTTAGCATGCTAGTGCACAAGGCTTAGTTTGGTGGAGATGAAATGTACTTCTGCATTGGAAGGCCTGTGCAGAGTGACCTGGGTTACTAGCAAAATTCTGTCCTTTAATGTTCCCTAACTGATGTATCAGGGTTGCGAGTATTATCTGTTGTTCTTGAAATACATGTTGTTTGGAAGGAGGTGTTTCCACACTAACCTTCTCTGCACCTTCCTGTTTTTTTTGTTGTTTGAACCAAGAAGTGAACCAGCAAGTGCTTTCTTCTTCTTCCTCTGTCGAAATCACCCCTTGCATTGCATGCTCATCAAAAATCACAATTTACCTGGGAGTGGGTCATTCCTGACTGCAATTGTTTTGTGATTAACAGGAATCTGCCATTAAAACCCAAATCCAGAAAGGTCTAATGAGACAGCAGTCACAACTTAAGGCACGGTCCAGCAAGCTATTGGCAAATGGTGAATCAAAACTAGCAGGCAAGTCAATCGAGAGCAGCTCCTATGCTCCAAAGAGAGGCAGTGCAATCAAGGGTGAAGAAATGAAGTCTTTGTCATGATAGCTGAGGAGCCATGGGGCGGAGATCGTGGAGAATGTTGGGAAGAACTTCCAAACATGATATGCTAATGCAAACACTCTTTAAGGGTTGTGACTGCAATCTCACTCATATACTGTCTTTAGCATTCTGTGCATGCTGGTATAACATGTCCCACTTTGGCTAAGCTATTCTGATCTCATGGAGACCCTGTTCAAGATACCGGTTAAGTCTGTCTTCAGTGCCCTAGCTCCAAATCTTCTTCTTCTGTTGAGATTTTACATCTCTTCTTGTTGGCTACATATAACAGAGTCGCTAGTCCTCCCCTGTATATTTACATGAATTGTTTTCATAGTTTTTATTCAAGTTAGTGTAGCATTTCGCAGTATACTCTGTTCTCCTGTACAGGTTCTGTTTGGATCCTTGTGCTCTGTAAACTTGAGTAAATCTCAGATTTGCTAGTTTTTAGATTGTAGTCCCTTGTCTGCAGTAAATGTCCCTTTACATGATTCTCTTCTCATTGGATTATATTCGGTTCATCCTTGTGCACTTTATAAGATTTCTAAATTGGAAGACGTTGCTAGTGTTACAGGTAACAGGCTTGAGTGTCGTCATATTCAATTGAGTAGCTCAAGATTAAGATGCAAAAGGGTTCAGTTTTTTCTTTGGGGATGGTCTCAAAGCTGAACTTAATGCATAAAACCTGAAGTTTTCTCGGTGCTGACAAAGATTGGAGCATCTATTTCAGCTGGCCACTGTTCTTGGATGTTGAGAATACTCTCAGATGAAAGATAAGAAGTGGTAGAGCTGCAAGGTACATGAGCTCACTTCTCTCGGTTTCACTCCTTCAAAATCCTCTCTTTATCAATTTGTGAACAGTCTCTTTTCTCCGCTTAGGATGAGTGATTGGCTCTGCCAAATACTGCATCGTTCACAGATTGTTTGCTACTTATTCTGGGAATATTCTGTCCTTAATTGGAGTCAGCTTTGGATTTCTGTGGGACCCTTGAATCTTAGTTACCAACCTGAAATGGTACCCAAAGGTGAACAAGATCCTTTATATAACTGTTTGTATTTCAGATGGGTTTCCACAAAGACATGCTCATGAAGCCATTCGTGCTGCTGTTGGAGTGCTCAAACACCCGCTAAAAGCTCATGAAATAGCTGGTAAGTGATCACAAACTGATACTCTACAAGGATTATGGGTTTTTGTGGCGCTACTGCATGGTCTTGTTTTCTTGAGCTCCAAATTGACCTTAGTTGTTAGAGTTTGCAATACCCAAGAGGTATCCTGTTATAGGAATCCCCCCAAACTCTCAGTTTTACCATATGCTTCGTGAATAGGGCAGCATGGAATTCCATTTGCATGTTTTGTGCCAAGCATTGTTATGCGTCCAAGGTGGTTTTTTTCTTGTAGCATAGAACATGAATTCATGTTAATTAATCATGACAAAGTGCGCACATAAAACACTGAGGGCTATGACCTTTCAAAGGGATGCACTTTCTAATTGTCACAATGGAGTAGTGACACCTTGAAAAGGCTAGAATCACCGGTGCTGGTTTCTTTGAAGAAAATAAGTCAGAATAAAGAAAACCCGTTGGATCCAGTTATTTTAAAAAACCAGTTGGTTTTCATGAAAGTGCCAATAAAGAACTGGCAGGTAGAACTTTTGTAGTTTATATCAAAACCTGGTTTTGTGTTCTTTTGTGAGGACCATGGTTATGAGTCCTAAGAACCCGTCCTGACAACTGCCAAGGGTTTGTTCTTGTTTCTGATAACTGTCAAACACTGAAAATATGTCCATCTATTGTGACAATCTTTTATGAGCAAATGGTAGTTGGAGGCCAAACTAGAGCCAAGATTTCTTATGAAAAAACAAGCTCATCATGATTGAACCTTTGTTGGAAGCATTACTCTCTTGCATCTAGGATGTTTTTTGTTTTAGGTCACCGGAGGGATTCAAAAATCCCAACATTTTTGATGTCATAGAACTCCAAAGTTTTGATCAAATTTGGGCATGTGTGAGGTTAATTTCCACATTCATCCTACTATTGGTATGATGAAAATATTATAATTAAATAATGGAAATATATGTTTAAAACCCAACTTAATACTACAATATCAATATACATGAAAATCATATTTGTTGAAATTTAACAAGCAAGACTTTAGAATATGGCCTTGGGATATTTCCTATTCTTGCTCCTATATCTTTGGGGTTTATGTTTCATTCATCATATACTATTATCAAATATTTTAATTAATTAATGAAAGTATATATTGTCTAAAGTCAAGTTAATAATAAATTAATAATGTACTTGAAACCATATTTTCTGAATTATAAAAATTGATTTAAAGATGTGGTTTTGGGATGTTTCCTATTCTTTGGGCGTCAGCTTATTTCACATTGATGATTAGATATTCTCACGTATTGTAATTCAGTAATTTCACATATATGTCTCAAGACAAAGTTAATAATAAAATATCTATATTTCTGAAATCATATTTTTTAAATATAATACATTATGTAATATGGTGGGGGTGATTTGAAATTTTTTCTTTTATGTCGATTTTTTTTTTTTGCTTGAAATAGTTTCATTTCTTATGTAATATATTGTAATATTTCATTTTTAAAATGACAAAATATTAAATAATAAAGGTATTGATTTTAAATTATGCATTTTCAAGAATAAATTAGGTTTTTTCTTCAAGGGTTCAATTGTCTATTTGCATAAGAACATTTGAATGGGAAACCTTCGAACTTTAATTTATGACCCATGGAATGCACGTATGGATGTATAGACAAATTGACTGAATATTAATCATTTTATTTTATTTTTAAAAAAAATTCACCTTTAGTTTTTATATTTGTTTGCCAAGTATGGAATGAAAAATGTTTATGTCTATTCGTTCACAATAGATTTAATGTAGGTGCCTTGGGTTGCTTTTTGTTTTGTGGCATTTTATTTCATAATAATTAAAATTTTTTTATCAAATTTATTTATTTATATATAGAAAGTTATGTTTAAAAATAAAGGTAATTGCTAATAATATATGTTATGTTATGAAATATGAGGCATCAATGCATGGTAATATATAATTTCAGCATATGACTTTGAATGAATATCATTTTGATCAATAATAACAAGTTTTTTCTTACACTTTATAAATACATTTTTAAATTTTATAATTCATCACCAAGTATGGAACGAGGATTCTTTCAATTATGTCCATTCATTTCATTATATTAAATTTCATGTGTGATGCACCCCCAAACTTTTGGATAGATTCAAATGCAAGTATAAATGTGAAAATAACAAAATAACAAGGAGTTAAGGTGTGCTCCTTGGGTTGCAACACTTCGGGGGTAAAGGGGCGTGTTGTAGCTTCGAGATGGGGATTAGGATGAGTGACAAACATGTTAATTATTAACATGGATTTGCATAAATTAAACAACAAGTTAATTAGTGCGTAATTGAAGCATTTTTCGTGCATGGACAAATCACAGATAAACACGAACGAACCATAGACAAACATCGATAAACACGGACTCATAAGACTCATCACGGCCTAGACTTGAAAGAAATCACCACCTTTTTCCTTATAGTATTTTTTGTGCTTGGCCATAGGGCTAACAATTAAATGTTATTTTGTCTCAGGACTCCCATATTAGAGTCTCAAAATTCTTTGAATTGGGTCTCCTGTGATTTTGAAAGCTTATAACTTTGTGTGTAGACATTCGATTAAGGTGAGATCTAAAGCAAAGTTATAGCCCTCGTCGAAAGCTTTCCAACAGTATGTGACACGCCACCTACACGCAAGGAAATTAGGGCGATTCCCGACTTTTAATGGTCGAGATTTGATTCCTGACTTTTCTTTTAGTCATAAATTATGTTTCAAATGCGCAAATGGGTCATGTGAGCCTATTTTAAACATTTACATTCCAAGAGTTTTCCAATGTTATAAGGAACTTTTTAATCTAATGAGTTTTGACCTTTGTAATTGCATTCTAAAAATTCACGAGTCCATCGAAATTCCATCAATACTTCATCTCTCAAAGTGAGACCTCACTTAGGAGTGTGTGAGTTCATTCTCTCCCACTTTCCTTCACTACTAAGAACATGAAATGTGACTCTCGAATTTCACTCTTGGCCCACACCTTTGCAAACCATTGCTTTAGTCACAAGCCCAAGGTTAAGGTTGTGACAATGTGGGTATTTTGGAATGTTTTTGATTATACGTTTTTTATTATTTCACATATGAAAATTTGTGTTTAAAAATATAATTAATAATACATTAATAATATGTTTGAAATCATGTTTTCAAAAATTTAATAATATATTTCAAAATATGGCCTTGAGATATTTTTTATTATTATTCATATGGTTTAGGGATATGTTGTATTCATCGTATACTATTACCAAATATTTAATTAATTAATGGAAATATATTGTCTAAGGAAAAATTAATAATATATTTTAAATCATATTTTTTGAATTATAACATTTGATTTCAAAATATGACTTGGATATTTTATATGTTTTGATTTTTAGACTTGAGTTTATTTCACGTTCATTATATATTATTTTCAAATATTATGGTTAAATAATTCAACATATGTGTTTCAAAAAAAAGTTTGTGATAAATTCGTTATATCTTCAAAATTATATATTTTAAAATATAATAGATCTAATAATATGGTTGGGGAGGGGGGGGGGAAAAAAAAAAAAAAAAATTTTAATATTTAAAAAAAAATAAAAAAAATGTGTGGTGGGGGGGGGGGTGTGGTAATGATTTCAAATTTATTTTTTTATGTCAAAATTTTTGGGTCAAAATAAATTATTTGTTATGTAATACAACATAATGTTTGATAAAAAAATCATAAAACATTAAATATTAAATGTATAAAATGAAAAATATGCATTTTCAAAAATAAATTAAGTTTATTTTTTGAAGGTTCATTTATTAGTTCACACACTAACATTTGAATTAGAAATTTCATTGTGCTTTAATTTTATGACCCATGAAGAAAAGGGTTTTAATGGAGCAATAAACAAATGACCTATAAAAATATGAACTATCATTATAAAAAATGGTGAATTAAAATTTTAATGTCATTCATGTAAATTGAATAATTAATAGTAAACGCATGTTGTTATTAACAGATCTTTAAAACATCTATATAATACTATATATTAAAGCTACAGTGGTGTCTATCTGTCTGTTTGTCTGTCTGTGCAGTTTCCAAGCACTGCTCGAACCTTTGTTTTTTTTTTTGATGAGTTTTGTTTTTTGTGACAATTATTACCCAACTGACAGGGGGGGCCAGCAGGGGGGGGGGCTAGCACG
>Ga0116227_10016159_pt1 | contig 10814 bp, 5 predicted proteins | sample S1TSphgellanicum_FD_89693 | JGI IMG/M metagenome (GOLD analysis project Ga0116227, IMG submission 89693) | Host-associated microbial communities from peat moss isolated from Minnesota, USA - S1T2_Fb - Sphagnum magellanicum MG | ecosystem: Host-associated > Plants > Peat moss > Unclassified...
CTTTTTACTCTTTGACTGAGATCTGTAGAATATGTGAAAAAATTTTTTCAGAGTTCAGATAAAAAGTTTTTTCACTGTTATCTTGGAAAAATTTTTACCCTCTGTTTTGGGGTTATTCACGGGTTTTTTTTTTTTTTTTTTCCTCCCTTCATTTCATTTTATTGATGTCAAGAATTGGAAATTTTCAACAAAGAGAGAAATTAGTCGACTGTATACCAGTTTTTAAAAAAAACCCAATTTCTTCCCAATTTTTTATTTCCAAAAGATGACAAAGAATCTTCAAAAATAACAAGCAAGATTGCACATTTCAATTTAATTTGCAACAACAAGATTGGGGAAAATTAATCTAATTCCCAGTTGGACCTTCAGAAATAACACCAAATTGCAAGGACATAACTTCATTCATAAACGCCCATAAATAATGTGCAGCCAATGACAACAGCAACTGGAGGCCAAATGGAGGGCCAATTGTGCACCCCAGTACATGACTAGATCTTACCTAATGTGCATTGAAGTCATGAGAGCTATGTTGCAACATGTTTAGGTGCAGCTGCTTATACAATGTTCTAAGTGTTCTCAGATGAAGGTTTAGCCTTTAGGCTAGGGTTAGAGTTTAAGTATTTTAGGAAATTAATAATCAATTAATTTTCCTTTTCATATAATTTTTTATTGTAATGGATTTAAAATTATAATCCTAATCAAAGAACAAATTTCACCTATCTGACTTCATACTTCATATCTGGTTTGTAGCCAGAGTTGGCTAAATGTTATTTAGGATGATTGCCACTTCTTCTACATCTTCCTATGGATGATTACCACGATGGCTACAAACAAAAATTCTTTAAGAAAACACTGAAATCTGGAAAGTAGAAAATGGGTAGCCAAGGCACCAATAATCCAACCTAATTGAAGGTCATGAGGTTGTCGAGATACGGTATTGGGTGTTCATTAGGTTTTGTAGTTCATATGTTCATACAATCCTGGCACACATACAAACTGCAAGACTTAAGTGCACGTGGTGGTTCCACCCTTGCTGAGGCAACTTGTACTTTTTAGTTCAAGATACGGTGGCCTCTGCTTCTATAACTGGAGAGGGAAAGAGACTTTTGAGTATAATTTTTAGAAGGCCAGAAAAACACAATTGAAAAAAAAAATTTGACCAATTTCATGGGTGATAAGAACCTCTTCCTTGGCCCCATGAGGGATATTGGCTTCTTTTTAAAAGGGGTGGAAAAGGGCAGCGCTACTCTTGGGAAGTCATTTCTATTTTTTGAAATGGCACAGAAAAAAAAAAGGTGTAAAGCTAATTCATTCGGAAGTAAAATATATAATTTACTGAAAAGTAAATAGGGTGCTTAGAATTCATTATGAATATATACTTAGAATATAGTTAGAATATTTTTAATTTAATGAAATATTCTAAAAATATTTCACTATTTGATAGCATACCAAAAATACCTCTTTATCTCCATTTCAGGAAATATACAAAGAGTGACCACATGAAGTGACCATCCTTAGTGTAACCTCATCTCAGAGCTGTGGGTTATTGTGTACATAAACCTTGCTCAGAATGCGGAGTGGGTCAGATATCAATAGAAAACAATATTGCCCCCCACTTCCTTTTATATTAGGAGCTGACTTATATTAAAGTCCATTATTCTAGCTCCTTCAAAAAAATCCTTCTGACAAACTATTTACATTGGATTCAGAATTTATGTTGAGAGTTGGTTCTTTGGTATATCGACTTCAGGAAATTTTTTGATTAGGATCTAGAGCAGCAACCTTGATACAATCACAACACATATTATAGCCTTACCTATGAAAACATTCAGTCAGATATGTCGACTCTCAGAAGGCACTTAGTCTAACTCACAGTACGGGAGTCAAATCTCTTGAGCCATTGTAGCTTTGTTAATAGTCAGCTATAAGATCTCCGGGATGTGTGATTCACGTTCTGTCTGTTAGACTTGTACTAAGTATTCCAGCGGTGTTGCTAGTCAACCTGTTGTTGTAGCTTTTCAAAACTGTGAATGCTGTTGATTCTACCAGGTTTGCCAGGGCTACAAGTTATGCAGGTAAGGTAAATCAGTGATCAGCAGCACTGGAGTCTGCACTGGTGTGTTTGGCCAAGAATTAAATTGCAGTGTCAGTATTCCTCCAAGATATTATACTATTGATCCGACTACCGAGACTACCCAAAAAAAATGTTTTTTGGGTCATTATGATTAGCCTCGATGCAATTCTTACACAAAATATTGTAATAGTCCCTGACTAGCGCCCAAACTGGTAATGCAGTTTCTTGCAGATGGTTATACATATAAGGATTTTTTTTTAAATCTTGTCAAGCTCTCCCTGCTTTCACAGTAAGCAGCAGCTCAACAGAGAAAGGAATCTTAGTTAGCACAGATGTGAAGGCAAAAAACCTGGTGAACAGCAGGATTTTTTAAAAAGAATTTTCTAATGTTTTGGCGAGAGGAATTAGCCGAATTTGGTTACGAGTCAGAAAGGAATGAAGAAAAATTGAAGAATCCTGCTATGTTTTGGTGACCTGCTGGGACCCATTGTTTAAACATGCTGATTTCAGAAAGAAAAATTCCTCGAAATCTGATGACTTTGGCACTTTTTCATAAAAATCCTTTTTATGAGTTGCACTGAATTTATTTTTTTGGTGTAGTCAGGTAGTGAACATTGGCCCCAAAAAGAAAACAAACTGCTGGTGGACAGGTGTCATGTGTGAAGAAGCATGCATAGGTCAGGCCACAGCAGTCTGGGCCATGGACATTTTCAAAGGTCGGGCCATCTGAATCAGTAGTTCCATAGACTTTGCAAAGATAGGGCCGGCTGCCGATTTGCTCCATGATGAATTGTGTGGATATATAACTTATAGTCGTGGTTAAAACTGGGAGCAACCTGCTATTCAAATTGCCAGAGACTAATTTAGAAATCCTTGAAACTTGATTCTCTAGTTTTAGTTTACATACATTAATACAAATAGAATTGATGGCACAAATCTGAAACTGATTGTTTCCTGAACAATCTTCTTCTTCTGATTCAGTCTATAGTCAGGTAACGTAAGTCAAACAAGAAATTTGACAACAGCACTGACATGGGGTGGTAGTGGTGGTGGTGGTGGTGGTAGGCATACCAGTAGTCAAAGATTGTTGTGTTTGAGTCCTTCAAAGTTAGATCCTGGGGAAGAAAGCATGGCACACCATCTGCTGAAACTCTTTAATGCCTGAGCTTAGACCTAATAAAAAGGAAGCTTGGGATGGATAAGAGAGATGGGTTGTTGACACATCAATACGCAATTTTGCACATGTAAGTAGGCTAGTCCTAATACATCAAAGCTAAATAATATTCTGGAACATTCTGCAACAACAACAGCAGCCCAACATTCCCTGCGATTACATGGAAGGATACCTCACAGATACAAGCTTAATTTTGGCCCGGGTGTTTTTCAGTGTGAGGGGATTCTTTCTTTGAGGGCAGTTCCAGTTCTTTGTGGTTTTCAGACCAGATATATATTTGTAGGTATATCATTCTTGGTTCCCATTTTGTGAAACCCCTGCGCCTGGAACTGATCCAGCAAATAATCTTTTTTGTGGTACCCACCCCCAGAAGTGACCTGGCCAAAAATAATTTAATCAAAGAACCAGGAAAGAACCGGCGATTCTTTCATGAAAACTGTCGGGTCTTTGGAGGGGTTTGAAATACCCAGAACCAGTTGGTTCTTTGTTTCTGATTTCTTTGATTTTTGATTTTTTTAAAAAATATGTAGAGCTAGCAGTTGTTTGAAAAATCAAAGAAATGCACAACACTGGTATTTTCTTTCAGTTTTGTGATGTAGCCATACTGGCAATCATGCACACGAGGCATTTGGCTACAGGTCAGATAGGAAAGTCCAATTTTGTAAAGAATCATGCTACATTTTGGCAACCAACCTGCTGAAACTTATTCTCTAAATGTGGTGACTTTGGTGCAGTTTTTCCATTTCTCCGAGTTGCACTGGATTTTGTTTCATTGCCAAGTGGCAAGAATTCTCCCAAAAGGAAAACAATGCCCTTCATGACCCAAGTGCTGTTTTTGACCCGAGTATGTAAGTTAGGTATATTTCCATTGCACACAGGAGTCTCTTCCACAAACGCATTAGAGGTCTCTGTACAGAATCCCCAACTGAGTGTACTGATCAGCCCCCAATTTGCCAGAACTGAGGACGAAATTAGAAGTCAGGATGAAAACAGTACACAGCAAGAAAGGAAAGGACCAAACCGGTTTTCTGACTTGGATTCGTCCTCAGGAGATTCACCCCCCAGTTTTGAATTTCCCGTACTGACACCTTCGCTGGTGCTCATATTCTTAATTAAATCAAGTCTTGTGATAATAATAGAGTTATCTGTAAAGTCACCATGTCTTCACCCTGTCTTTGGGCCTGCTTTTACCCCCTATCCCCTCCTTAAATGGTATCCATCTAGTATCTATACCCTTTCTAGTTTCAAACTTTATTTATCTCTTCCTCATTTTTAGTCAGTTTTGAATGATATAAAAACCTCTGGATGCGTCAACTAGGGACTTACAAAATTTCTGTATACTCCAAAGGATATGGTGTAACCAAAAAGAAGGGTGTAGAAAGAAGAATCTCTTGTGTAGGTGTAACTCATAGTAGAAACACAACTCTTGAAAATCTAAACACCATTAATTCCAACAAATTACATTACCAAGGCTACAGACCCGGTGCTACCAAAAATTCCATTGGTGCTATTGAATTGTTAGAATAAAGTTCAATGTTCTATGTGTCAATTGCCAATTGGTACACACGTGATGATTGTTCCCTAACTTGTCATAATGGCAACAAATAGTTTGGACCATGTACAGAACCATACATCAAAAGTATAAAATCTATTAAGGTATAGCTTGAGGTTAGAACCCTCAATGTTTGGTCAATCCATGTGAGTTGCTAACCCATCTCCAACAAATGCAACAATGCAATGAAACATTGAATTCCCTATTTGATAAGCCTTAATCTTAGAGACATTTGAACTCAATGTTTGAACCCAAGTACTAGTGACATATACCAAGTTGACTTAGAATCACTTAGAAAAAATAGATTTTTTAATGCAAATTTGGACTACAAATATGTCTCTATCAACTTCCCACTTCTGTTTTCATTTCTTTCATTCTGCCCAACCCAAGGACACCCCAATTGAGGTTTTTAATGTTCACCAGATACCTAACCTATGACATGGATTAAAAAGAAACTCAGCAAATATCTATAGTACCCAATTCAAATGCATATTGATTCTCTACATGCCCCTTTTTCTACAACTCCAACTTCCTCCTTTTTGTCATCAATCTTTAGCATCAACCCCTTATAAAAATCATTCCTACCAATGTAGTCACTGGTGTAGTGGAAATCAAATACAACACCTACCAATTACAACAAGGTAAAATCTACCATTTCCTAAAACTAATCATGAAAGAAGAAAAAATGCCTACATTGCTTATGAATTCCCCTTCTTATCCTGCCTTCCACCATCCAAATCTCCAAACCTCCATTCAATGCCGCACCTTCGGCAACCATCCATAGTTTGGTGTCGATCAATTCTACATAATACAAAAATAAACAAAACTTCCTACTCATCTTCACAAGTTTTCTTGAAACAATTTTTGCTGCAGCTATCTTAGAAAAACATAGTGACGGAATAATTTCCGTCGTTAACATGTAGAAAGTTGACAGCCACTAAAAAAATAAAATTTAACCCTAAAAACTTGCTATGTTCACATGAAAATATTATCATATTCAATTCATGTTAGGTCATAATGGAACAATAATAAAAAAACTTAACCTTGAAATGCAAAATTGTTCTAATAGGCCTATCGTAGAACATAAACCCTTTTAATTCAAACAACTCATTTTTTTTTCATTCTTTGACTTAATTTAGCGTTTTTTGTGGCATTAGAAGCATTAGGTGGAAGGTTATAATTGTTCTTGAAACATCGAAAACAAAATAGAGATGTGTGAAGATTCAGCCTCCTTTGAATCCTTAAATGTATGGTCGTTGGTTTGTTTACCTTAAAGTTATATTATGTTGTGATTCTTTTTCATTAAAATTTATCTCATATCATTTGTCAACAAATTCAATTTTGTAAAGTATATATTAAGGTGAAAGAATGGATTTATCATAATTTCACTTTAAACATTCAAAATGCATGAACCATATTGGATGAACCAATAAAAAAGGCATGTACCAATGAAATAAATTTGGGATCTTACTTACCTACCTACCTATTTATGTACTTAGCTTATGCTAGGTTGCATATTCTAATCTAACGTACACTAAGATAGTTGCCTACCCTAAGCCAAACCTATACTAAGTAGTTGTCATGATTATACTATTTGTTATTTTTTTTTAACTTATTATTTATTGCAATGTGTACATCATCTAATGGACAATCTTTATCCAAATCTAATGCACAATGTTTTCCCATGTGTATACGTCCTAACTCTTTGTCATATGTGACTACCCATTTTAGTCGTAAATTGAGTTGCAAATTGTCATGCCACATAGGCATATGTGATTACACATTGTAGTTGTAACAACAAGTTGCAAATAACGATGCCATGTCATATGGATGAAAAGTTGGTGTTAGTCACATATTGATGTGATTATCTTTTTGATTAGGTGCCACATATTGTCTTCTGCAATTGAAATTTTATGTGATTTGTCCAAGGTGATTAGACATTATAACAAATCACATGTGTCATTTATGATTAAAAATCAATTGTAAATTTAATTGTTGATTTGCAAATTTGTTATACTATAATGACAATATGGAAGGATCCCTAGACAACTAAGGGGTAAATACCACCTACTAGTATCATTTTCAATGGTGAGAAAATGAATCCCAAGTAGAATGTTCCAAAAAGGAGGAGAATGAAGTTTGTGTTTCTCATGTTTATAAAAAATCAAAACAACAAAAAAGTAGCAAGTGTCATTTCTTAGTGAAAATTTACTACCAAGTTACTCTTAAAACAATTATCACAAACAATAATGGAACAAAAAACCCATAAACATCAAGATTGCAACATGGGGATTTTGATCTTAGGTTAATAGACAATAAGAGGGTAGTTGAAGGGTTGTCATAGTGTCCATGCATCCATCAAGATGTCATGTGTTCATTTGGACACATGTGATGCCCAACATCATGTCAAAATAGGGGTCAACATATGTCAATGCCAAGATCAAGCTATCCGAGCAAGGTTTAGGGCAATCAAAACTCATATTGTTTAGTCACCTTAAACATTGTGGCAAATGAAACAATGTGCGGTTGCCAAATGCACCCAATGATTAAAGTCGTTTCGGTTGCCACAAGCACCAATAACTGAAATAATTTTAGTCACCACAAACACCCAATAACTAAAATTAATTCGATCTTTACAAGTAGTTAGTGACTAAATTTATTTGGTCAATGAAGATTTCGATCGTTGCACTAGAACCATTATAAGGAATTTGTAAATAAACAACTAGATTAACAACTAGTTTTTTATCATAATTACCACATTCCACTTGTTGTAAGGCCTAATTGCTTTGGATAAGTTGCATAAAATTCTAATCACAAGATACAATACATGGCACTAAATTATAGTGACAGTTGCATAAAGATGCGACTTACATGAACATTCTATTCATCCAAACCAGCTTATGTGGCATCATCATTTTGCAACTAATTTTATGACTACGTAATATAATTGCATCATTTATATATATTTAAATATCATTATATAGATATTAAAATAATATTTTTGAAATTTTATATATTTATATTAATTCTAATTTCATTAAATTCAACTAGTACCATGTTGACACATGTCATTACATAGCCTAGGTTTAAAGTTAGTTTAAGTTGCTAGGTAGGCCACCTATTATGCCTACCTAAGCTCACCTAATAAGCACCTAGCTTAAGTAGGCTAAGTAGGAAGGGAATATTGGGTCAACATCCCACTATTGACCACAACCCATGTTAGTTGTGAGAATTGATCCTTGAACCCCCAAGGATGGAGATCAATTCTTTTACCACCAAGCCACCCCACTTGTTGTGACAAAATGGTAGTGTGCATTTTATTTAGCATATTTTGTTTAAAACATTACACAAAACATAATCTTTGATATCTAATTAAGATTTTGTCTAAATGACAATATTAAAGTTTAAACTTAATTTTTTTCAATAATGTACACAAATATAATTTTCTCTTCTTAAAAATATAAATTGATTAAAAAATGTATTTGAATTTCATTATTGAATACAATTTCAACAACCATTTCGTGCAAAATTCAATCACATGATTTATAAATGGATAATATAATTATAAATAAATAAATAACTTTCATATTAAAAACCTTCATTGATTTTTAAAATTATATTTTATAATTTTTCTTTTGATATATCATAGTCTTACCTATAAAATTTAATTTAAATGTGTGATATATAATGTATTCACATATAATAAAATATAATAAAAGCTCTTATTATATTTAGCCATATTATTTTGATGTAAAAGATTAATCTAGATATCAATTTTAATTTCTAAATATTAATTAATTTTATTATGTTTACACATATGATATTTCAAGTTTTACTTAAAATTATGATAAAATTTTATGTAAAAATAAATTATGTTTTTTCACATCTCAAGCCTTTATTTAATTCATAAAAAATTATACTATACAATTTTGTTTGTAATAGATCATAATTGCATCAAAAAATAATAATTTAAATGTATGATATATAACATATTCACTATATATTGTTTATAAATGGGTCTAAATTCCTTTTACTACCTAGCCTATCAATAAATGAATTACATTGCCTACTTAATTAATTAAAAAATATTATGACATATCAACATGAGAAAATACTTACTACTTAGCCACATACATATTACTAATTACCTAGCCATATTTCTACCATTAATTGCCATGGGTCCTTTGAAATTTTCACAACCCCACCAAACCATACTATACATTTAATGGTCAATTCATTGAAGAAAGTTAAAGGAAAACTATTAGACCACTAAATCCAACAATTTCATTGGCTAACTTTTTTTTTCACATTTAGTTACATGTGCATTTGCAACTAAGATTTGTAGTTACAAATCAAGTTGAAAAGATGCCACGTGGTGTCCAATGGCCTATGAACCACCTTTCAAGCTATAGAATCAACTACAATTTCATCTATTTTGGGATGCCACTAAAATGAATGACATAAATGTATTTTTCATTTCATCCAAATCAACATTAGTCACAAATATAAGTTGCATATGTAACTATAAACCACTTTGTAGTTGTTTTTACTAAGTGCCACAAAAAACAATCATATTTATAGTTGCAAAAATGATTGATTTGGACAAAAATTGCAAACACAAAGGTTGAAATGGACAAGATTCCTCGTAGTGAACTGGTGATTGAACTATGGCAATTTAAAATATAGATTTTTAACGTTTTTATGGGTGAAATTTCTTTTTTTTGGACACAAAAATTGGGAAAATTAAAGAAAATTTTGAGTTTCAAATGCAAATTCAACAAATTTTCCTATATTTTGGCTAAATCTCATAAAAATCTTGAGATTGATTTTATAATATATATTTATATTATAGAAGTTTTCCATTTGCATCAATAATATTGGTTCAAATGAATATTTATTGATTTTATTCCATTATTTGATGTGTATTACCTTTTATTAGAACATTTTGTATTTTGACATGGGCACATGGACTTTTTAACTTGTCAAAATATTGGCAAGGAAATATTTTGGGGACATGAAATGATGTGATATATTTCACTATTTATGCCTTTAACATGTGCATAAGGAAAATCATAATATCAATGCAAATGAACCAAAACTTGTGAAATTCTAATTTATTCAATGAAAATCTGAGTGTTATTCAAATTTCAAAGATAATCACACATGACATCATGATTCCTTGACAAAAATAGTTCATTTTATAAAATCCAAAAATCCAAAACACCACTTTTGACAATTCATATATGCATCTATTATAAACAATCTATGGCTACCGTTGGTAACATTCCTTAAGTAGAGTTGTTAAAGGGGTAGGATGAGTATTTGATTTTGGATGAACAAGGCAATTAGGATAGGGACTGATCAGGGAACTTTGTTAGTTTGAATTTTTAATTATTGTTGTTTTGATCATGATGATGTGACTTGGGATAGTTCAAAAGGTTAGAGTTCGGAAAAACATGAAAGAGAGAAGATGAGACACGAAGTTTAGAAAAAGTAGGAGTTGTAGGTATTTGCAATAGAAAACTATAGATTTTGTTTTGATATAACATAGATTTTAAGTGTTGTCTTGGATATTTTTCAAAAAAAATGGGATTATGCTATAATTTGGATTCATGTTTTCAATAATACAAAGAAACACAAACTTCTATAGTGAATTCTATATACATCTTTTGTATGAATTTTTTGTAGTATCATATTATGGTGAGATGAATTGTGTACTTGTTCGGAATTTTTTACAATGCATTTTAAATTGCAAAGTTTGGTTATATGCAATAACCATGAATCTGATGTTGGAATGATGGTAGTGTTAAATTTGTTGAAATTTAAAACATGAATAGTGAACATACGCATGTGAAATGCAAATCTATTATTACAATAATGTGAAATATTTTGCAAGAATATAAATTTCATTTATACCATTTGGCAACCATCTTGTGGGGAATTGTTTTTTTAATATTCTTTCTTTCAGTAATAGGAAGGTTTTCTGCAAATTTTGTTGTATACTATAGATGAGA
>Ga0116227_10016161_pt1 | contig 10812 bp, 7 predicted proteins | sample S1TSphgellanicum_FD_89693 | JGI IMG/M metagenome (GOLD analysis project Ga0116227, IMG submission 89693) | Host-associated microbial communities from peat moss isolated from Minnesota, USA - S1T2_Fb - Sphagnum magellanicum MG | ecosystem: Host-associated > Plants > Peat moss > Unclassified...
CTGCTCATCACCCCTACCTAGTTATCTGTTGTTCTGCAGCTGGATGCATAGACAAAATTGAGCATGAATCCAATGTAGCCTGTCCAGCAACATGGCTCGTGACAAGACCAAACACCCTTACTAGTTTGTATCAGAACTGGCCTTCTATGATCTTCTTCAAGTCCTAAACAGAGTTGCTAATGAAAATCTTACGCCAGGCAACAAGAGGTGTTTTCTTCCTGTCCTGTTTGGTATGGCACACGGACGGCATTTTCTGGCCTATAAATTCAGCGTAGATTTACAATCGCATACAGCAAACTTGAGAGCCTACGAACATCAAAAATACGAAAGAATGCGGCGGAAGGAGTTTCATCGAAGGCACAATTGCGCAGGGAGAAAGATTTCGTGACACAATAAAACTCTCTGCAACGTCTATCCTTCTGTAACAGATAACAAACAAAACGTTACTACTAGTCGAAAACATACTACTCCTCTCCTGTCCATCAGCCCCTGCCGATGTGAGCCTGTGTTTCTACCGGAAGCATAATCAAAATCGACCATCCCTCTACTACCATAGCGTTCAACAGCAAAGTTCAAGAGATAGAGAAATGAAAATACCTTGTTTGGAATCAGAATTGGTCTTCAATCTTTATCAGGTCCTCAAAACAAGCTCCTACTGCAACATCTTGTTCACTAATCCTGCTTCACAAGATGAGTTTTCTTCGTGTCCTGGTTTGGAAAAGTTCCAAACACCATCGCTGATCTCTTGCACACATGGAAGATGAGGAGTCCTTTGTTCCTTCAAGCCCCAAATTAAATTTTTTTATAAAAATTTCAAAAAAAAAATCGCGCTCCTGTATGCAGACTGAGCTTACAAGATTGCTGGTTAATAAATCACGAGCACCGAACCGGATCCGTTTCGTTGTCGAAATGCCTCGCGAGTTCTTCCGCTCTGTGAAGGTGCGTCCAGATACACTAGAATATTTATGTAAGGTTTTTTAAGTACAGGAGAAGGTTCCAACGATAAAACTGAAACTGAGACAGTAAATAGGTGGGGGAGTACTAATAGCAAACCACCTGGACCAATCATTATGATGGGCCAATCAGAAACACTGAGCCAGCAGTTAGATCATATTTATTACACTCTTTTCTGCAGGTGTACGGCGTGGCTGTGCCTTGTACGAGCCACCGTACGCAGTGCAATTATATACTAAGTCAAAACCATTATCGTGAGCCAGACCGCCATATTTGGACTTTATTTGAGAATGTTCAGTTCTGGTTTAGGAAGCATAATTTAAGAACCAACCCGGTTCTTTTGAAAAAAAAAAAGTCATTTTAGAGAATCAGTCAGGGTTTCAATTTTTAAAAAATATATAAATCCATCCGGTTCTCATGCAAATGATTCTCATAAATGTGAGAATCATCGATTTTCAAAGGCCGTTCTCTGCTATAGAATATCAAAAAATTATATTAATTTTTTTATTTTTAAAGTCTAATTTTTCAATTAAAAAAAGAATGATTATAAATTTTATAATAAATTTTAAGGATGGAAAAAAAAAATGGAGAAAGAACAAGAAGAACCCATTTCAAAGTTTGGATTTATTGGTTATTGGGCATGTTGGTTTGAATGAGATAGGGAAGCACTTGAGAAAATCATTGAGTAGTGATCATTGTTCGATGCTTATGTGGAACATCAATTGTAGTAACAACAATTATAGCAACAATAACAATAAAAGAACCAAGTTATCAAATTTCAAGTATTTCATGCACAACATATGTAACATTGAGGAAATCAAAAATGTTTTTTTGGGTTTTTTGGTTATGGTGTTGTGTTGTGGATTAATTGCACATGAGCCCAAAATCCATTTGTAATTTTGTACTCATAGAAAATGAAATTTTAGAATTTTTATTGCTGAGTTAATAATTTCATGGGGTTTTTGGTTGACATATGAGTTTAATGCGAGTGGTGATAAACAACAACAATTGCAAAATGTGGATTTCAACTTAGACATGAAGGTTGATGCCACCAAGGCAAAAACATGATGTAAAGATTCTTGCTTTTATTTTGGTGTCTTTATCTTGTCAATTGTTCCTCTAAATTGTGTTTAAGTTTTTGATTTCTTTTGTTGGAAGAATGTGACATCTTTTTTGCTTATAACTATGGTGGGTGCAAAGTCATTTTTATTACAATCAACGAGATGTGTGGTTCTAGGTGCTGATGTGATAGGAAATTAAATATTGTCATGTTTAACAATAACTCCAACAACAATAACATGTATTGGAAGTGATAGTTTCTTCCCAACTAAAGCAAGTTCTATCCCCATTTCTACAAGCTAGAAACATCTTGGAAAGCAAGTCAAATTTATTAGTGTCATGTAAAGTATGTCATGTGCTACCATATTAATGTTTACACCTATCATTGTTCAGACATCACATAAAATAACATATAGACATTCTAATTGATGCATCATACTTAAATCAAATGAAAATTCACCTATAACAAGTAGAAATCCAAGCTTGAAACACAAAATAAAAAAACAACACAAAATTGTGTGCAATTTTTTTTGCATAAAACACAAAAAAAACCTACAAAACAAAAAGCACACTATTTTTGGAATTTGAAATTTCCAAAAGTGATTTGAGAACCCCACAACTTGAGATTATAACTTAAACACCAAATAACCCAAATCATGTTTACAACTAAATTGGCTCCAAGCTAAAAACACAATTAACTATGTTAACCAAGCTTATTGTTAAACTAATTGTGACTTAATTCAGTAGTTAAACTAAGCCTCTTGACAAGTACAATAATATGTTGCATGATGAGAATTAAATCTTTGATCATTTTTCATCACAACCTATTAACACATTAAAAACATGTTCTGAAATTACAAGAGATTTGAAGCAGATTTGAAGCTATGATTTAAGAAATGAATATTGGATCAGATATTTTCATATTACATTTAGGCATGCTTCTAGATGAAATAACTATTAGGATAGTTACTAATAATGCCTAACTAACTTCCCATAATAGTTTCTACAGCCTTTAAATAGGAGAGGACCACCATGCATTCTAAACCTTATTCTTCTTGCTTCTTCCTTGTGTGAAAGTCTATGAATACAAAGTTAGTTTTCTTTGCATGGAGCTATGTATGTTTGGGGATATGTAGAGTAAGTATAGAACAAACAATCGATATGTTTTTTTCATGAGACAATTGCATATCAGTGATGCTAAGATAATCCAAGCATTGGATTATTGTGACAATGTAACATTATTGTTTGCTAAGCAATGTGATATTCTTTGAAAGTCTCTGATCTTGCATAATTACATCTCTTTAATTAATTCTTATTGATCAAGTATTTCCAAAAATGAGTGTCTCACCACTTGGTTCATGTGGCTTGGAATTTCCAACAAAGTTTTCTCAAAATTCCTAACTCAACTCAAGGCAACACTATGGAAAAAACATCTTACATATATTGGTTGAGTCTCTATTAGATGCAATGGTTGGATTTCCAACTAGACCAAACACAACAACAAACCCTTTTTTTTTCTTTTTAAATTTCCAATTATGTCAAACCGGTGATCATCAACAAGAAGATTTGACCAAATATGGCTACAGACCAGATATGAAAGTAAAAAATTACAATCATTTTGTATTTTGGCTACTTGCTAGATGTTGTAGATATCCAGCAATTTCTTTAAAAAAATTTAAATCTGGCAAATTAGGGCCTTTTATTCCACAAAAATCCATACATGTGTTGAAATCATATTTTTCAGGTCAAAAAGTTGCAAAAATTCACCTCAAATAAGAATTCACTGCAATAAACCCTTTTCAATATTGTTGCTTTTGGTTCCTTTCATTACTTTCATTAGTGTAAATGCCAATATTTCCCTTGGAGTTGTTTCCCATCTTCCCATAACAAGTTATTCAAGCATTTTAATTTAAAGGTCCCAAAATATCTAAGGAAGTGATAAGCACACTAAAAGCAAGAAGGGCAGTTCTAAAGTATTTAGGATTGAAGGTCCCTCTACACCTGATAGTTTATCACCTCCTTTGCTTTTGATGAAGGACATTTACATATCAAATCATCATATTTGTGACAACGGTTCATTTGCCTTACATTTCCCCAAGGTTTAACCCAATCACTCCCCATTCTCCTTTTGATGATATGTTTAAATTGATCAAAACATACTTATGTCAGTCAATGTAAGATGTATGTGTTTCTTTTTTGAAGTTTTGGTGTTAAGCTAACATCAACTTAACACCCACTTAACATTGTGTGCCACCTAGGATTCAATGTTAGCTAACATTCTTGAAGTGAATGCAACAAAAACAGAAAACTTGTCTCTCTTAACATCAACTTATAATTAGGTGTAATTGCAGCATAAGTCATGTTTAACATGTCTTCATGATTAGTTGAATCCACAATCACTTGCAAGTTGATCACAAGTCCCAACCTGTCTGTCCATTGGTTCCATGTTCCACAACACCTAAACAAATGAATATCGATTTTGCCATTAATTGAAAAGAAAATTTTTAACTCAAAAGTTTGTTTACCTCAAGTCAAAATAAATCCAAGGTTCCAAACAAGATTTTAGTGAAACAAACAAGAAAAAACACAAGGTTTACATCTGCTGTCCCACAGAGCATCCCTTCTAGCTTGTTACGTTTCTGAGTTACCTCACTCTGCTGAGTACTTATACTACTCTTTATTATTTGCAGGCTATGTCATTGCACTCAGCATCTATGTCACTATGATCCTCAAGTCCCCACACTCTCCTTGTTATAGCAGAATGCCAACTATGGCATTTTGCTTTCTCCCCAAAATGGACAAAATGGGAGACATGATCATGTGACACCTTATGTTATTCTTATCCACAATAAGGGATATCCCCTACTTCCTCAATCAATGGTCCCACATATGCAAATTGGACTTCACCATACCATAGTTGAAGCCTTCATTACATATGAGGCAGCTCTGGCATGGTAGGAACGTAATGGAAAATTCATTCAACATCTAGAAATGAATGTTAGGGAGCCACTATTAAAAGACCAATCTAAATATCATGCTCACCACCACTCTACCAGCAAGTGTGAACTGATGTTGATATGTGCAAAGTTCAAACAGCTACCTATTGATTTGCCCAAAAATATTCTAGCATTTGGGTCATTACAAAATAAGAAAAGACCAGTAAATGTTTGCCAAATTGTCCTCATGAACTTGGACCCCCTGAAGTTCACTAAGAAAAGTAAGCAAATTAATAATAAAGCTTGATGAAGTTGCAGAGAAATCTCCACAACAACAATTATAGGTAACACGACAATGAGTGCAGTCATAACCTCATGAGAGTCGCTCACAAAGTGACAGACCATCACCTTCATCACGAACAGCAGTGACAAGCTGCCATGACTACCCACTGAGTTCATCAGCTCCCAACAGTGGGTGCAGATAAGCATATAATAATCTTCCCAAAAACTTGGGCAAACCATTATACACAATCTGCATCCTGAGTTTCTGTTGCCTTTCCAGAAGCAATGGGAAGACTCAGACGTGATGTTGGCTAGCACTCAAGAGACATTGCTAACCAAAAAAGTCAAGAGTATCCTCATTCAAGCTGCAACAAGCTTCTGAAGGTAAGAGCTTTTATTTCAGTTTAGCATGTCCCTGTATATGCAGCATCTAGAGGCCTATATATAGGATAGTAGTTGGGGCCTCCTGCACCCTGAACATATCCTTCAAGCACACAACTGGTGACTACTTGGATGCAGAACATCCACTAAAGCCACTAGAAAAAAGCTTGATAAAGTTGCAGAGAAATCTCCACAACAACAATTATAAGTAACACGACAATGCAACAGGCTTATCTGGTTCCCCAACTCCTACTCTCAGTTATATTTCTACAGAAGCAATATATATATTAGGGATAGATCATGGCTGTTGCACTCACCAGTGGGTATTGTGATTGTAGTTCGAGTGGATCTGGCAGAGAAATTGCTATGGTGTTCAAAAAATCTGCCAATGTTCAATGTCTGCTGGTGCCTGGAAGACACTCACTCAGCCAACCATTCCATCCTCAGACTCTGGTGTTGGTGCATCTTCCTCCATCTGGATCAATTCTATCTTTGCCAAGTAAATCTCGAGGCAACATTCTTCTGAATCTTCCAGCATATGGGTTTCATTCCGGTCATACACACCTGGGGTATTTTGTTCCCCTTCCTCTGTTCCTTGAGAATTTGTCAAGTACGCGTCCTGAGGAAGATATTCAGCAATGACTGGAATTGACTCTGGGTTATAGTTTGAAGGCATTCCTGTCAACAGACAGTTCAAAGCGCTTTGTTCTGAATTTGCACCCTCTCTTCCGCTTGTTGAAGCATTCTCATTGCCATCAGTTTGGCGATGTCCTGCATCCCATTTTCGCAACAGCCCTATCATCTCCTCCAATTTCTTCCCAGCTTTCCGGTTGCAAGTAAGCAGCTCATACAGAAGATGCATCCTTTGGCTTGTTGAACCATTCTCATTGCCACCACTCCAGTTGCATTCTGCCTCCAGTTTTCTCAACAAGTTTATTGCTTCCCCCAATTTGTCCCCTGATTCCACATTGGTTTCAAGCAGCTGGGACACCAAATCCAAGATAACAATAATATCATGTGAAAACCTGCAAAAGCAACAAACAAGTGAACATGAGTTGCAAGTGTCTAGCTTGAATGGGGTCAATGAAAAAAAAAATTCATGAAAGGTGAATACATTCATGCTTGTTGACATGCCATCCATGGTTGTGCCCACTTGTTCAATTTACCCCTTCAATCTCCTTTTGCTCTTGGGAAGCCAGGCTGGGAAATAAAAGGCCCCAGGCTAACCTAGGTAAAGTACTGCATGACAGAGAAGGGATTTCAACCCATACTTCTTGTGACAAGCCATGAATCCTAGCAGATGGATCCTTTATATCCAACCACATCTTCTATTTGTTATGAAAGCAAAACATAAACCTGTGATAGGCAACCAGAAAGTAATAGAGGATAGCCGCCACAGGTATGGCATTGACCATGGCCATCACTTTCCAATGATTTTGTCATGTGCCAACAAGGGTGTGTACATACATAGGTAGTAAATATGCTCAAAATACTGGGCTAACTAATAAAAATCTTGATATACAGGTTGTGGCACATTTCTGGAATTAAAAAAAAAGCTCAGCAATCAAGAATCATAGCTAATAAAATTGAAGCCATACCAGGGTGCTCTGGATAGCAGTCTAGTCTGCAACCTTCATATTTTGGTGAATTAATGGTCTTCAACTTGGGTGAGAAGTAGAGTAGAGCATAGAAGCTTCTTAAGGTGCATTATCAAAGAGATCATAATATGGAATTGAAAATCCAGTCAGTCTCATCTGTCCATTTGCTTGCCAATCAGAGTGTCACAGACAGACCCATTTGAGGTAAGACTCTGGACTGCCATCAAACATGTTCAACATTGTCTTCCCAGATAGTAGAAATAATGGAACACTTGACTATTCTCAGTCTCTACCTAAAAGTGCCCACAACAGGAAGTGAAACTGGAAATGATTGTACTGATCAATTTCAGCTCTTTATGGTCTATTATGTATCAACAACAGTAAGCTTCCAACAGCAGGGGTAGATAAGTATGTCAGAATCTGCTCAGAATTTCAGGCAAACAATTAACCAAAAATGTGTGTCTTGAACTCCTATCACAATATCAATAGCATTCAAGAGGCATAGCTGATAAAAAAAAGCCAACAGTAAGTTTTGTTTCATGTTAGCTTGCCTCTACACATGCAAGCATCCAAACCTAAGGCATAGAGAGGACTATATAGAGGGTAGTGGTTGCAGCCTGCTGCACCCTGAACATATCCTTTGACCACACAACTGGTGACTACTTGGAGTACATCTGCTGTAGCCACTGGACATCATATCCAGTGGCTGCAGTGTATCCAGAGAAAACTATAGATAGCACTTTGAAGGCCTGTTCTCTCAGTTCCCACCAAGCCAAAACAAACAAGAATGAGTACAGTCATAGTGTAATCAGTTGTGAGTGACACTGACAAAGTCTGACTGTCACCTTCATCATGAATGGCAGTGACTAGTTGCCATTACTCCCCCGTTCACTGCATCAGCTCTGGCCAACATTGTTTGCAGATGAGGGTGTAATAGTTTTGCTAAACGTTCCAGACCAACAATTATACAAAAATCTGAGTCCTCAGTTTCCCTTGTACTTCTGGAAGCAACTCACCACATCACTACCACTCAAGAGGCATAGCTGCAGAGAAAATTCAATAGTGTATCCTCATTCAATCCCTAACAAGCTTGCCAGAATAAGCTTCATTTCTAGCTTGCCCCTTTACAAGCAAGCATCCAAGCCTAATGCATAGAGAGGCCTGCATAGGGGGTAGTGGTTGGGGTCTCCTGCACCCTGAACATATCCTTCAAACACACCACTCGTGCAAGACAGTCTTCAAGGTTCATACCGCAGTTTCTTTATATGTGTCTGTTTTACAAGAGATGCCAGGGAGGGTCTGCAGGTCTTCAGTATGCTCTGGTTTATCAACCTTCAGATGACATACATTGGACAGACCTAGGATTAAAGAACTCTTTCACCCAGCAACCTTCAGATAATTGCTGACCACACAAAAATGACAATGAACAGAGAAGCTGAGAGTTAATTCTAGCTCAGGTACTCACTGCACAGCTATCACTCACCACAATTCCCTGCCAGGAGCATATTAAGATTTGTGTGATTCCAAACAGAAAAAATCAGGGTGTCATCTCTGCTCCAGCCAGTTGCAATCATATTCATGGTGACAAAATGCACATGAATCAAAACCACTGAAACAGAGGGGTAATCAATCAATAGGTTATCCATCTGGGTTAGATATTTACTACTTTGGAGAAGCAAAAAGCAATAAGAAGGTTTAACTTACACTGTTGTGTGGTCTGTGCCCTTATAACAGGATTTACCCTTGTCTGGCATAGTGACCTTGCGGGGCCTCTGTTGATCTGCATACAACAAAATTCCTTAGACAGAGCTCACAAGTTGCAAAATCCCACAAACATGAGCAATTCAGGCCAACTTGCTACATACAACACACAATTGACCTTTTTGAAAAATGACACCAAAATTTGAAACTTCTGGGTAACTAAGAGCTCTACAGAGGCTCTGGATACCACCATTGTATATCATATCAGAAGGGCAAGAAAGGAACCCCAAAACCTCTGGGAAGGAAGAAGTTTACCAATGGAAATGACACTAATCAGATTCGGGCACACTCTAGCAATGCAACCCAGAACCAAATTCACCAAGAAGTTGTAAAGAAACTCCTGCCCACTAAATCATATTATGCAACCCACAATGCACTCCACTCCACGATTATGCAACCCACCAAAATAAAGTAATAAAAACTCTCACATGAGTATCAAGAAATCTCCATACTCACATTGAAGGTAAACCTGACTGGGCGAAAAAGTTCTCCTGTAAGTCAAAGAAAAACTCCCTGATAAGGACTGAGGAATGAACAGGGCAGAAGAAATAAAACAAGAAGAATAATATAGCTACTGGCAGTATGAACAGCACTGACAGTCTCTCAGTTATTCAGGGACGATCAACAACACTAATACAATGTATGATAGTGACACTTTTATGACAACTTACCCAATGATTTCATCAGCTTTCTATAGTGGAATATACAGGCCTGTATACTGAGTTACTTACTGTTGCAACTCTGGAAGCAATGGCAAGACACAGCCATGATACTGGCTAGCACCCAACACCATACAAGGGAAAACAAAGAGGCAAAAAAACAAACAGCAAAATTAGAGGAGACACACTAGGAAGAAAGTGTAGGGTAAAGCTGTCCCAGACTGTGGGTGTGGGGGACATTCCCAAAATGCAGGACCAGACAGCCACGTTATTTGTTTACAAATAAACAACAGTTCTGCTAGGAGATTATTGAACCGAACCTGCAGATCCGTTGCAGTGTCCTTGCAAAATGTTGCCTGGCCTGCAGTATCTTTCAGACCTCAATCCAGATGAAGTAAGATACTCATTGATCTGCTGGACACCTGCAAAACCCTCACATCCTGCAACATGTCAAGCTCTGTACAGGCCATGGAGGGGGTCAACAAATTCACTAGGAAAAGTTCAGGAATTTCAGAAAAGCTCCAAGATTGGCCACACACAATGCAGCTACCACTCGTTAAACTTCTTCTCCCTGGCCACTCATCACATTCCATCTAAAGTGAGAGTTTGTTTCGCTAAACAAAAAAATTGAACATCATTGTCTACCTTGTATTGTTCAGCAGCCAGAATCACACACAAGGGGAGAATGGTAGTCTTTGCCTCCTATCAGAAACTATCTTCTGTCTTCATCAAGATTGATGACCTTGCTTCCTTCCTTTCAGAAACTAGTCTTCTTCTTCTTCTTCTTCTTCTTTTTCCTGCTGCTGCTGCTGCTTCTTCTTCTTTCCTCCAAGGAAGAATGATGACCTTGCTTCCTTCCTATCAGAAACTAGTCTCTAGTCTTCTATCCTCATCAAGCACTTCTTCTTCTTCTTCTTTTCTCCAAGGGAGATTGATGACCTTGTTTCCTTCCTATCAGAAACTAGTTTCTAGTCTTCTATCCTCATCAAGCACTTCTTCTTCGTTTCTCCAAGGGAGATTGATGACCTTACTTCCTTCCTATCAGAAACTAGTTTCTAGTCTTCTATCTTCATCAAGCGCTTCTTCTTCTTCTTCTTCTTCTTCCTTTCTCCAAGGGAGATTGATGACCTTGCTTCCTTCCTATCAGAAACTAGTTTCTAGTCTTCTATCTTCATCAAGCGC
>Ga0116227_10016162_pt1 | contig 10812 bp, 7 predicted proteins | sample S1TSphgellanicum_FD_89693 | JGI IMG/M metagenome (GOLD analysis project Ga0116227, IMG submission 89693) | Host-associated microbial communities from peat moss isolated from Minnesota, USA - S1T2_Fb - Sphagnum magellanicum MG | ecosystem: Host-associated > Plants > Peat moss > Unclassified...
CCTGGGACAGGCTATGCAGGAAAATCCTGTATATGCTGGATCAATGACGATCCAGGAAGCTCTAGCTTTTAGGCGATGAGTAGTTCACCTGACTATATAGATAATCACACTAAAGTAAAAATTATTTGTACAGAACATGGCGATAGATATGGATATGAACTTGTTAAATATATTAATATCAATACTCCAGTAGAAATAATCTGTAAGAAACATGGTAATTTTTGGCAAAAACCAGAATATCATATTGATGGATCTAATTGTCCAACTTGTGCTTTGTCAGGTATTTCTCAAATGGAAATTGATTGGTTAGATTCTTTGGGGATAGAACTACTTCGTCAATATCATATTAAATTAGGAAAGAAAAAAATTAGAGTGGACGGGTATGATCCAATAACTAATACAGTTTACGAATTTCATGGAAATTATTGGCACGGAAATCCCCAGTTGTATAATCCTGAAGATATTAATGAAGTGACTGGGACTACATTTAGAGAATTGTATAAAAATACTTTAGAGAAAGAAAAATTAATTGTAGAAGCTGGTTACAATTTAGTAGTAAAATGGGAAAGTGACATAATATAATTATTTTGTTGTTATATTATATTTAGGATAGTTTTATAAAATTTGGAGTATTTATGGCTAGTTTTGATAGTCCTTTAGGAAGTAAGAAAATGTCGGGTCAACCTATGAGAGAATTTACTGTACCAGATGAAAGTGGTTTTGTTCAGGAGAGTGTTAATCCGGCTTTTAGGCGTCAGCAAGGATTATCAGAAGAGTCTTTTCAAAGAATGCCTAAATCAGAAGAAGAGTTAGTAGCGATAGAAAAAGAAATGCGAGAGGCTAGAAAAGCTAAAGCTACAGGTAAAGAGAAGTTGAATGATGGAGCAAAGAGAAGATTAGAGATGCTTCTTAATATGACTAAGACAACGCATTCTGTAGATCTTGATGGAAACACATATATGATGAGAACAATTTCTTCAAAAGAGATGAGGGAAGCATATATGGCTATATCTGAGTTTGATCTAACAGTGCAAGCATCACTTGAGGCGAGAAGGCAATTTTTGGCAAGGTCTTTAATACAAGTAGCGGGAGTAGATTTTGAGCAATTTATTGGGACGGATTCTTTGGATGCTAAGTTAGAATTTGTTGATGCTTTGGATGAGGCTTTATTAAATAGATTATATAGTGAATATTTAGAGATGTCTACAAAGGCAAAGAATAAATATGCTATTAAAAGTGAAGAAGAGGTAAAAGAGGTTATTGAAGATCTAAAAAAATAATATTTGAACCTGATCATCGTTTTCATTGGTATTTGATGAAGATGAAGAATAGTATCCAAATAGACGATCCAGAAATTTTGGATATGGATCCGGTTCAGAAGATGTGGATGTATGAAAATTGGGTAGCGGATCAGGGAGATAATATAGATTTGGCTAAAAACCACGCGTATTTATTAGCATCATTTTGGAATCCTGAGGCGGTTAAAAAGATTCTTGGAGATACTGAAACATTTGTTTCGACAGATGAAGAGTTTGAAGAATCTAGTGCAATGGTACAGCAGATTAATAAGGTAAATGAATTGAAGAAAAAAAATGAAGTTGTTAAAAAAAGAAAACGTCGTACATTAAAGGACTAAAATATGGTGGGTGATAATCCTGAGAATATTGCTGATAATGCCGATGTTGCAAAAGCGGCTGCAGATGCTATTAAATCTTTAACAGAATCTACAGAAGCGTCTGCTGATAAAATTAATATATTTAATAATTTTTCTATTCAAACTGGAAATATATTAACTCAAAATGGGAATATAGTAACAAAATTAGCATCTACTTTTACAAATTTGGCTAGTTCTATGAATGCTAGTCATATGGCTTTAGATAAGCAATCTCAGGTTATTGGTTTAGTAGGAAGTGCATTTATTAAAATGAATGATAGTTTTAGTCATTTTAATGTTCCTACAGATAATTTAAATACTTTTACAGATCAAATACAATATTTTACTGCCAATATTAAAGATTCTGGTGTTCTGACTCAAAAATTATCTGAAATTGCGGAAAATGTTTTTGGCAAAGTTGTTCCAGATAGCATTAAGGGCAGTGTGGGTGGTGTCAAACAATTTGTTTTAGATTTGGCAGCAAATGCAGATGCTGCATTGAGGGTACAAAATGCTTTTATTAATTTATCTGGTCAAACAGGTAATTTAGGTAGAGTTTATGATGCAGCAGGTCCCAATTTAGAAAACATGAATGCTTTAATTGAGAAGCAAATGGGATTAATGGTAGATGCAGGAAAAGCGAATCTTGGAGAAGATAGTAAAACAATTGAATCTTATTATAGTAGTTTAGGTAGTATTCCTGGAGCATTAGAATCAGTAGTTAAAACAGGAAATAGTACTGGTGAAACGATGAGTACGTTGGCTGCTAGCATTAAATTAGCTACAGGGCTAGGTCTTTCACAAAAAGATATGTTAGATGGTTTAACAACTGCTTATAAAGATTATAATTTAGTGGGTGAACCAGCATTAAAATTTACTGCACAAATTAGTGAATTAAGTAACAAATTTGGAATAAATTTAAGTGCTGTACGTGATGAATTAACAAAAACAGCTAGTACATTTAGAATGTACGGAAATGAAGCTGAAGGTGCAGCTAAGATGACAAATAGGTATCTAGATGCTTTAAAAGATACTGGTTTAAGTGGTGAGGCTAAAGTAGATTTGATTAATCAAATGACAGAAGGTATTAGTCATTTAACTATTGCACAAAAAGCATTTTTATCTGCCCAGACGGGTGGTCCTGGTGGTTTAATGGGAGGATTTCAAATTGAAAAGCTATTGGCAGATGGACACTTAGATCAAGTAATGGAAAAAGTTCGAATGCAAATGCAAAAACAATTTGGAAAAATTGTTTCTGTAGACGAAGCTGCGAATAGTCCTCAAGCTGCTGCACAATTAACAAAGCAAAGAGCTATTATTCAACAAGGTCCTTTGGGTCAATTTGCTAGAGATGAACAAAGTGCTCAAAGAATACTTGAAGGTTTTAGAGCTATTCAAGATGGTAAGTCTAAACCTCAGGATTTAGCTACAAATATTGTCCAGAACAGTGTTGATAAAGGAACAAAAATACAAGAAAAAAGTTTTACTGAATTAGCTAGAATTCGGGCTACTCTTGAAGAGATGAAGGCTTTAACCGCAAAAGGTTCTTTAGATCAAGTTCAAGCTATGGCAACAGCAAGCAAAGGTAATCGCGGAATTGATACTCCTGCTCAAGCGGCAATGAGAAAAGGTTTAACAGGTAGTATGGAAAAAGCTACTGCACAAAGTGGAAAAAACGCTCTTAATTTAAAAAATCAAATTAATGCAAAAGCTGTTCAAGATGAGACTACTTCAAGATTTGCAGAATTAGGAAATGATTTTAAATCTATACTTGGAGATATACCAATAGCAGCTAAATCTGCAATTGATGGTGTTAAATCAACAATTATGAAAGCTCAATCAGGTAAGGCAAAAGAAAGTGATTTTAAAAAATCTTATAAAGAATTAAATGATTTAGAAGAAAAATCTTCAGATTTACCCAAAGAAAAGCGAAAATCTCTTCTTGAATATATTTCAAAAATGAAAAATGCATTAACTAATGCTCGTTATGATGAGATGTCTCCTATTAAAAGTTCTGGAGTAGATTTTACATCAAGAGCAAAACAAGCTATGGGACCAAGTAAATCTCCTGCTATGGGAACAATTAATAAAACAGCTGCTAGTACTCCTACTAAAACAGAAGCAACTGTGTCTGGCGGACAAAATAAAGCTGGAGCTGGTAAGTTAGGTGAAATTATGGTACATGTTACAGGGTATTGTATCAAATGCAAGAGAGAAATTGAAGGTAGTGATCAGGCAATGTCTATAAACCCTGCTAGTAGTGCCACATAAGGAATATTATGTCAATCTCTGATATACTCAATAACATAAATAATGTTCAAAATTCAATAAATGGAAATTCACCTTTAACTTCTTCTCAAGCTAGTCAGTATCAAGCTGATGGATTTACTGTACCAGCCCAATTTGCTTCAAGTGCAGCAGTAGGTGCAGGTTTACCTTCAAGCCAAGTTCCTCCTTATAGACCAGCTACTTTAAGAAGAAATATTATAACTTGGTTTGTTCCTAATTTTGGAATTGTATCTATGTATATTAATCCTTCTGCTATTACCTATAATTTTAAAAAATTAATTAATCCTGATAGAACAAAAGGTGGATACACATTACAATATTGGGGAGAACAATTAGATGTTCTTAATATTAGTGGTACTACTGGTTCTTCTGGTATTGAAGGAATTAACGTTCTTTACGAAATATATCGTGCTGAGCAATATGCTTTTGATGCTACTGGATTGCTTATTGCTGGAAATAATGCAACAACAGATCTCTCAAATTCATTATCTGGATTAGGCGGAGCTTTAGGTGGTGCAATTGGAGGTGGTGTAGGAGCTGCTGTTGGTGGAGCTGTAGGAGGATTATTAGGATTAGCTGCCCCTAATACAAATTTGTCTGCACAAAATATTCCAAGTATTGCTCAATCTGCTTTTTCAGTAGAAATGTATTATAATGGCTGGGTTTACAGAGGATATTTTAATTCCATGACAGTGAGAGAACGGGCAGATAATTTCATGCTGGAGTATGATATGGAGTTCATAACTACATCACGCCAAGGATATCGACTCAATTATTTTCCATGGTCAGTCTCTGCCAACTCAGGACCTTCATCATATTCAACACCTGAATCGTTTAATGGTAATGTTAGTGAAGGATTTTAATTGTTTATGTATAAAACTTGTAAGTTATGTAGCTTTATAGGAGAGAAAGATAAATTTATTAAATTAACTTGTAAAGTTTGTTATAATAGGATTGGTAGAGAAAAATATTATGCTAAGACTGGCAGATTACCTCCGCCAAAATTAGAGAATAATATTTGTACAAAGTGTAAAATTGTTCAAGAAAATTTTTATCGTGGGAAACGTTGCGAAAAATGTTTTAAAGAAGATAAAAAACAATATGATAAGTCATATCAAAAAGAAAATAAAGATAAAGTTAACAAGAATAATAAAAATTATAAATTAAAAAATAAAGAAAAAATAAAAAACAAAGAAAAAGAATATAGAATTAAAAATAAAGAAAAAGTTAAAAAAGACAGAAGAAGTCGTTTGTATAAAGAATATAAAAGAATGAAAATAAAAAGGATTGAAAATCCTTCTCTTAAAATAAGAGATTTATTATCAGCTTCTATTAATCATAATTTAAAAAAATATGGTGGATCTAAAAATAGTTATTCAATATTAAAATTTTTACCATATTCAATGAAAGATTTAAAAAATCATCTAGAATCTTTATTTGAGCCTTGGATGAACTGGAATAATTGGAAAAAATATAATCCAGAAACTTGGAAAGATAATGATCAAAGCACATGGGTATGGAATTTAGATCATATTATTCCACATAGTAAATTTAAATATTCTTCTATGCAAGATGAAGATTTTCAAAAATGTTGGGAGTTAAGTAATCTAAGACCTTATTCTGGGAAACAAAACATTATTGATGGCAATAGAAGATAATTTAGAAAGATATTACAGGAGATAAAATTGGCATTTTTAGGAGATTTGGCAGGAGCAATATCCTCTCAATATGGAGTTGGAGAAAGTAATAATACTACTTTAAACAATGTAATTTTGGGACAAAATCAAAATTATGGACAATTAGGGGAATTTCCTACAGATCCTTCTGCTACACGAAGATACGTAGAAGAAGGATATTTAAGAACCGATCCTTTTCAAATTGATTCAAAGCAATTTGAAGTTCTTTTTCAAGAACCCAGCGCAACAGTTTTTATTAAAAAAAGAATGTTTTCTTCTCTTGCAGAAAACTATAGAACAGATTTTATGGATCAAGATGAAAAGCTTTATTTTAGAGCTATGAAGACTCTGTTCCAAAATAAATGTGCTGTCATTGCCGCTCTTGAAAAACTTTCTAAAATACAAAAAGTTACCAGCGTTGTCGGTTCTGTTAGTGAACAGTTATTTCCAATTATTTCTACACTCTCAAATACCATTACTTCCAATGGACCACCAAGCCCTACTAATAATTTATTTGGTGGATTAGGCGCAAGTTTATTTACAGGTAGTAGTGACCCTACACAATTAGCCAATGTAATGAATAAGATTAATAAAATTTATGCTTTTAATACAACTAATTATTCAACTACATGGCTGACTGATACTTCTAGTACATTTCAATCTTTATATGGTCAAGGAACTGGTGTCATCGAGATTACTAATTTTACTGATTTAAGCACTACAACTAGATGTAATGGAATTAAAAATGATGGTGGATCTTTTAATTTGAGCATTGTTGATCCATATGAATCAATGTTAATTACAGATTGGGATATTGAAAAAGCCATTGCAGATGCCACTAATATGTGGTCAAATCAAAGTATTTTCAATTTTGCCCAACAAGCTGTTGAACAAACTATCGATGATGCACAATCTCAATTAAATCAATTTAGAAGTTCAAGAGGTGCCTCTCCTATTTCTATTATGATTAATGATAATACATTAACGACTTCAAGTCAGCAAGTAACAGCAATTATTACTAATTTAGGAATTGAATTAGTCTTTACCTATAATTCTGGTTTTGGAGGATTGGGAAATAGCGTAACTGTTTCTCCTGATTATTTACAAGGCGGGGCAATAGCTGGTAACGATGGATTATCTTCAGGAAATGGTGTTGATTCTTCTGGAATTAGATATACAACTTCTGAGTTAACTGCATTTAATAATTTAATTTCATCAATATATAGCAAATTACAAATGGATGCAAATTCCAGAAGTTCTTTTCAAATTACTAATAAAAATACCAATTATGCTAGAAAAAAATTAAGATTTAATTTTTCTGGACAATTAATCATTCAGCCAATGGATGTAGTTCATATTTACATGCAAACTAAGAGTAGGTTTGATAATCAAATTAGTACTGGTTTTACTAATATGTTTGATGGTCTTGGAATATTGCAAAATACCGCGAACACTATAGTTAATTTAACTAATACAGTTAGTACATTATTTAATCCATCTGGCAATGTAGATATGCAGGCAGAGAAGCAAGTTTATGTTGGATCTAGTTTTCCAAATTACTTATGGTCTTTATTAAGATCGCAATTTGTAAATGAAAAAGAGGGAGTTCATGTATTTGCTGGTTTAGTAGATAATGTTGGTGATTCTTGGTCTGACGGTAAATTTCTTGCAAGTATTAGTGGTAGAGATAATTTAGCTTATTTTGATTTAGGAAAAATTAATTTTAAACCTGGAGTTGATAACTTTTTAGGATCTGCTTATGATCCATTGACTCCATTTAAATCTAATTTTGATACAATTACTAGTACAGCTAAAAGTGTTACTCCTCAGCTTTTAGATGAAAATGTTATTTTACTTGGAACATCACAAAATCCTGGAATATTAAAAGCAAAAGCTGGTCCCCAAGCAGGACAAAAAGTTACCAGTGATACTATTTTTCAAGGAACATTAATTAATAATAATACCGATCAAACAAGTAAAGAAATTTTTGCTCCTGATGGATTAGTTTATAAATGGAAAGAAGGAATTGGAGTATTTACTCAATTTGGAAATTCTCTTGAATTAAATGATCCAAATAAGGTGGGACAACCAAATATTGCAAATGAACCTTTTGCTGGTCAAGACGTGCTGAATACTATTTCTTTATTAATTACAGGACAGCCATATAATTATGCTAATTTTTGGAAAGCCAGTGCTAGTTTAAATGGATTTAATAATGATCCACAAACAGGACAAGATTCTGCTTTTAATTATATTAGTTCATTAAAAAATGATTTAACTAAAAATAATTTATCTTGGGGTAATTTTATACCTTTTAAAAAATTATCAATAGATGAACAAAGCTACGCTCAAGCAATGCAAGCTCAATTTAGAATTAATCAGAAGAATACAGATTTAGATAATAAAATACAACAAATATCTGTTCTTAATCAACAAGCAGCTATGTTTGGAGCCGTCAATATTTTAGGAACTCCTGCCAGCGGCAACTCTGCATTAAATCCTGCTTTTTTGGCTTTGCAAGCTCAAATGAAAAATTTAACAAATTCTATTACCCAAGATATTAGCAATATTCAAGCCCAAGATGCAAGCTTTAATAAACTTGCCAATGCTTCTGGACCTGATGCTTCTTTTGATTATTCTGATTTTACAAATTCTTCTAGTGTTTCTTCTAGTGTTACAGATGCAAATGTTCGAAAAACTTTAAGAAGAAAATTAAATTATTTAACAAGAAGAATGTCTTATGATGTACGCGCTAACCAAGATAAAAATTTATTTATTGTAGATGATTCATATGATAAAGATTATGATCTAATGGCATATAATCAAAGTTTAAAAAATGGAACTAGTTTATACAGTAATGATTTTTCTTCTGTTAGAGAAAAAATTAGACAAGCAGCAGATCTATTAGATTTAGAAGTATATTGTGATACTCAAGGACATATTCGTGTTCGTCCTCCGCAATATAATAATATGCCAAGCTCTGTTTTTTATAAAATGCTTTATTTAAAGCAAGCCTATGGTATTCAAATTTTTCCTCAATTTCTTTCAGATATTTTTGGAGATCAATTAGGAAATTTAAAAACTCAATTGGAAATATCCGAAGATATGATTCGATTATTTTGCGCCATCCTGGGTTATAATGATGATGGAAGCGCTTCTAATTTTATTACAACCACCGGACTTACCTATAATTCAGGATCCTCTTTTTCTTTTATTTCAGATACCTCTGATAATATCTCAAATATCAGCGGTATTCTTGGATCTGCTAATTTTGATCAAACTCAGGTTCAACCATTTTTAAATACTCTTCAAGAAAGCAGTAAAATTGGATTCTCTAATTCTCAAAAATATGCCGCCATAGTTTCTACTCTACAAGCTGCTGTTTCTGCTAATTCAGGAATAAATACATCTTTATCTACTTTAAATTCAAATACCTATGTACAAACCTTGATCAATAGAATTAAGACTAAATCAGGAAATAGTATTATTCTTTCAAAAGTAGATTATGTGACTTCTAATTCAGATGGTCAACAAGCTGTAATAACTTCTGCTTCTACAGGAGCTTCAGTCGATATCTTTAAAGTAACTAATGATTTACAATCACAAATTCAAAGTAGACAAAAAACAATAAAATTATTTGCTTCTGCTATTAAAAATGCTGCAGAATATAGATCCTTAGACGCTACTAATGCTCTTTCTAGCACTTCAACTGGAAACTCTTTGGTCAATCCTCCAACTTACAATAATTCTAATATACCAGAAGTTTATCAACATATGATTGAAGATGAAACATATGATGATTTAGGTGTAGGTTCTGGTAGTAGATATATTATACAAAGAGCACAAATTAAAGGTATACAAATAAATGTTAATAAACCTCAATACTCTACCGTACAAGTACAAGGTCAATTAAATATATATGATAATGATAATTCTTCTCTTCCAGCAGGATTAGCCTCTTTTCCAAATAATGGCAATGGTTTAGTTACAGCTCTAGCCGTTGATTATGATACCTGGAGAAATTATGGAGTTATCGAACCAAGTGTAATTCCTGTTCCATTTTTAAGCGATCCAAATAGCCAATGCGCCCCCTATGCTAGTATGCTTCTAAGTCGAGCTAGAAAAAATATTTTAAGAGGAAGTGTTACCATCTCTGGCAATGAATATATGCAGCCTGGAGAAGTAATCTTCTTAGAGGATCGACAATTACTCTTCTATGTCGAATCTGTTAAACATAATTTTAGATATGGACAGTCATTTACAACTACCTTAGAATTAACCTATGGTCATTCTCCTGGAGATTATATTCCTACAGTCTTGGATGTTATAGGTAAAATGATTTATAATAATCGAGATATTGGAAGTTATACAATTCAAAGACAAACAAACTCAGGAAATGAAAAGGATTTAGGTGTTGTTCTCCAAGATCCTAGTGGAAGTAATACATTACAAACTGATAATAGCTCTCCAACAACTAACTATTCTTCATTTAATAATTCAGTAATAAATAATATATTATATACGGCTGGACCTACTATTAATGCTAATAATACTCCAGGAAATAATGTAACTGCTAAACTTGAATTAAGAATATATTACGATAATAATAATGCTATTAATTCTAATTTGCAAGCTTTTGCCAATAATGTACAATCTATGTTAACTGGCGGAACAGGTTTATCTTTATCTGTTCAATCTAATACTCTTCCAAATTCTAGTGTTTCTGTTGTTCCTGTTAATATAGATGATAAAACAGTTAGAAAATCTCCATCTCAAAGAGCTGTAGATGCAGCTAGAAATCAAGTTACTACTACTAGTACAAGTGGTGGTGTTGGCTTTGTTGCTAGTACTTTAGGCGCAACTACATCAACACCTCCACCTAGCATTAAAGCTTTACAACAAGCTTTATATGGTTATATAGTAGATTGTTGGCTAGTTTTCTCTCAATCTACCGGAAGTTAAATGTCTCATATATTTGATCAACAAGTCGGATTATTAAAAACTGGCAGCATCGTTGGCTATGATGCTGGTAGAAATATTTTTAAAGTTAAATTAGCCATCACCGCTTCTAATCGAGGACAATCAAAACCTATTGATGTTCCTGCTCCTCCTTCATTATTTTATAATAATGGGTTATTTATTGGAACCTTTCCTGTTCCAGGTACTCCAGTCGTAGTCGGGCAAGGATTAGGA
>Ga0116227_10016163_pt1 | contig 10812 bp, 9 predicted proteins | sample S1TSphgellanicum_FD_89693 | JGI IMG/M metagenome (GOLD analysis project Ga0116227, IMG submission 89693) | Host-associated microbial communities from peat moss isolated from Minnesota, USA - S1T2_Fb - Sphagnum magellanicum MG | ecosystem: Host-associated > Plants > Peat moss > Unclassified...
AGCATCCTGACTCAATTTAATGTTTCGGCCAATGGCTTCCATGTCGGTCAGGAAACCGACAAATTTATCGTACATACTGCCACTTAACCTGGCAATTTCCAAAACGTTTCTATTTTGTCTTTCCTGTTTCCAGATGCTGGCAATGGTACGCAGCGTAGCTAATAATGTGGAAGGACTAACAATAACTACTTTTTTATCCCAGGCGTAGTTGAACAATTCAGCATCCTGTTGGACTGCGATTCCAAAAGAGGATTCTATTGGAATAAAAAGCAATACGAAATCGGGTGAATTGATTTGATGCAGCTCGTGGTAATTTTTTCCGGATAAGCCTTGAATGTGGTTTTTAATAGAAATCAGATGTTGTTTCAATTGGATTTCGCGTTCTTCATCCGTTTCTGCAGTAACCAGTCGCTCGTAAGCCACCAGAGAGACCTTAGAATCGATGATAATGTGTTTGTCGTCTGGAAGGTCAATGATTACGTCCGGCTGCATCCTGGAGCCTTCAAATGAGCTCAAACTAGTTTGTATTCGATACTCTCTGTCTTTGATCAGACCAGAGCGTTCTAAAACCCTTTCTAAAATGACCTCACCCCAGTTGCCTTGTTTTTTGCTGTCGCCTTTCAAGGCCCTGGTTAGGTTGTTTGCATCTTCCTGGATCTGTTTGCTCTGGTCCATGAGTTGAGAGATGACACCCTTGAGGATATTGCGTTCATCAGATTCAGCCTTGTACACGCGGTCTACCTTTACTTCAAAAGCCTTGATGTTTTCTTTTAGAGGATTTAAAATGGCATCCATACTGTTTTTATTGTGCAGTGTAAATTTTTCTGTTTTGGCATCGAGTATTTTATTAGCGATATTTTCGAATTCCATTTTAAACCGCTCCTGCAGTTCGGCGATATATTTTTCCTGTTCCGCTTGCTTTTCTTTTTGGAGCAGGACGGATTCTTCGGCTTTAATGAGCTTACTGCGTTCATTCATATAATTTAAACGCAAATCGTTCAATTCATCTTCAATTTTTAACTTTTCTTCCTTGAGCCAATTCAAGGCTTTTTCATGCTCTTGTTCTTTGAGCTGAAGTAAGGCCAGATGGCTATTGTCATTTGCTGGTTTTTTGAAGAAAAGCAAAATAAGTACTACTAAGATTATGATCAAAAGTGATGCTAATAGATATTCCATACTAAAAATTTTATCAAAAATGAGAAAAATGGTGGACTATAACAAGTGTATGTATGGGCTATGCTCCGTTTTGCGGACCTGATCATTTATTTGGGATAAAAAAAATGCAGCTGAGCACAGCCCTGTATTAAGCAATCAAGCCATTTTTTCTGTTAATTAGAAAAATATGGATTTTAGATTGGCAATTTGGGAACGCTTTTTGATTGATAATCAGTGAAAAACATACTTTATAAAAATGGGAACTTATTTTATATTAATAATTCCAATTCTGATCATCAGCATGTTTGTGCAGTGGAGATTTAGAAACAGATTTTCAAAATATGCCGAAATGCAATTGAATTCAGGCTTATCTGGAAAAGAAGTGGCAGAGAAAATGCTGTATGACAACGGAATATTTGATGTCAAAGTGGTCAGCACGGATAAAGCCTTATCTGATCATTACAATCCCGAAGATAAAACGGTGAATTTAAGTACCGATGTTTATTATGGACGTAGTGTTGCAGCAGCAGCTGTGTCAGCACATGAATGTGGACATGCGGTTCAGCAGGCTGTATCTTACCACTGGCTGAACCTTAGGTCTAGTATGGTTCCGTTAGTTAGTATCACATCCAATTTGCTGCAATGGGTATTGATTATTGGGGTCATGTTGATCTTTTTTACTTTCAATCCGGTTGTATTTGGAATTGGTGTAGCTGGATTGACCTTAATTACTATTTTTAGTCTGGTTACTTTGCCTGTAGAATTCGATGCCAGTAAACGTGCATTGGCCTGGCTAAAAAACAATAAGAATGTATTGTACACTGCAGAGGAACACAATCAGGCTAAAGATGCCTTATGGTGGGCTGCCATGACCTATGTGGTTGCTGCTTTGGGATCGCTAGCCAATCTATTTTATTATGTTTCTATTCTTTTTGGAAGGACTAAATAAATATCAATTTAACCGGTAAGGAGCGATGAGTTCAAATTTTGGAATATCTACTGTAAAATCAGTTTGATCTGCCAATCGGGTCATGAGGTAATTTCCCTTCATGCTACCTATCTCTGTATTGAGATTACAAACGGATACATAGGCATGTGCATCTCCGGGATTAATGATTGGTTGTTCACCAACAACGCCCTCGCCTTCTACCTCCCGTTGTAACCCGTTGGAATCAAAGATAAACCATTGCCTTCTTTTAAGCTGAATGGTGTAATCGGATAAATTTTCAATTACGATACGATAAGCAAACAGAAAATGTTCAGTTGCAGGATTTGAATCCTGGTCCTGATACATGGTTTGTACCGAGATTTTAATGCCGTTTGTGATCGCTGTAACCATTTTAATCTATTTTGTAAGGGTAGATTTCAAAAATCAAGCCATTTCTCCCTCTGGAAGGATGTATTGATATTTATCTGCCACTTCGTCTAAAATACTGTGGATTGTATCTATATTATCTTCTTTAACCAATTGCATTCTGTAAGGTTTAAAATCAGGTAAGCCTTTAAAATAATTCGCATAATGGCGTCTCATTTCAAAAATACCTACCCTTGGGCCTTTCCATGCAATTGACTTTTCAAAGTGTGTGCGGCATACCGATACCCGTTCTGCAACAGTAGGTCCCGCTAAACGTTCGCCAGTTTTGAAAAAATGGCTGATTTCACGGAATATCCATGGATAACCGATGGCCGCGCGGCCAATCATAATTCCGTCTACCTCATATTCCAATCTCCAGTCGGCCGCTTTCTGGATGCTATCAACATCGCCATTGCCAAAAATTGGAATTTTAATCCTTGGATTTCTTTTAATCTCGCGGATCAGCGTCCAATCCGCCTCTCCTTTATACATTTGAGCTCGTGTTCTGCCATGAATGGTCAAAGCCTGTATCCCAATATCCTGTAGTCTTTCGGCAACTTCTTCCACATTTTTGGTAGTGTCGTCCCAACCCAGTCTGGTTTTTACGGTAACTGGTAAATGTGTAGCTTTCACTACTGCTTCTGTCATTTTAACCATTTTGTCAATATCTTGCAGTAAAGCAGAGCCAGCACCTTTACAGGCAACCTGTTTAACCGGGCAACCGTAATTGATGTCCATCAGATCGGGGCCTGCCAATGTCGCAATTTCTGTAGCCTCCCGCATGTGGTCTATTTCACTACCAAATATCTGGATGCCAATCGGCCGTTCGTACTCAAAAATATCCAGTTTTGCCCTGCTTTTAGCTGCATCCCTGATCAGTCCTTCAGAAGAAATAAACTCAGTATACATCATGTCTACCCCACTTTGTTTACAAACAAAACGGAATGGAGGATCGCTTACATCTTCCATTGGTGCAAGCAATAACGGGAACTCTCCCAAATCTATATTTCCTATCTTTACAGACATTTCTCTATCTTCAAACCAAAATTTAAAGTACAAAGGTACAAATAATACAAATAATGAATTTAAGAACAGCAAATCAGCGAGAGCAGCACCCATATTTACAATTGTTAACATTGCTTTTTTATGCTGTATTGGGCTTATTTGTAGCCATGCTGATCGGTTTGTTCCTTGTTTTTTTACAATACGGGGAGAAAGCAATTTTAGACCTAAGCTGGATGGCAGGCACGGATCCTGCGTACTTAAATGGGCAGCGGATTCTAATATCGTCCCAGCAAATTGGTTTATTTTTGGTTCCGGCGGCCTTGTTGGCTATTACCCAGGGTAAAAACGCAATCCTCTTTTATGGTTTTAAAAAGCCACAGGCTAATTTGGTTTTGCTGGTTTTGTTGATGATGATTTGCTCCATGCCCTTGCTGGAATGGGTTGGGCGGTTAAATCAGGAAATGAGTTTACCACCCTTTTTAAAAGAAATGGAATTGTGGATGAAAGCGGCAGAAGATCGGGCTGCCGAAACCACAGCGGCTTTGTTAAAAATGAATACTGTTGGTGCTTTTTTGGTGAATATGCTGATGATCGGCATGTTACCTGCAATTGCGGAGGAGCTGATGTTTAGAGGAGCCTTGCAACGTACAATGACGCGAATTTTGATCAACCCGCATGTGTCGATTTGGTTTTCGGCCTTTATTTTCAGCGCCATACATGTTCAATTTTATGGTTTTGTACCCCGGTTACTATTAGGTGCTACTTTTGGGTATTTATATTTCTGGAGCGGTAGTATCTGGTATGCTATGTTTGCACATTTCATTAATAATGGATATGCGGTATGTGTAGCATGGTATATGCAAAAAAACAATATACCTTTGTCGCAAGCAGATCAGACCCTAAGCATTGCCTGGTATGGTTACCTGGTCAGCTCAATGTTAACCGTATTGTTGTTTGTCTATTTTAAAAGGCAAGCAAGCTTTACTTTTAAAGAACAGCCGGGCGAATAAACAATTATATAATAGATGAAAACAAGAGCGATAACGGCTTTCTTTTTTACCATTGTGATGTTGGGATCCATCTTTTTAGGTGGTTATACTTTTACTTTTTTTTACCTGATTTTGAGTTTGCTGGCCTTACTTGAGTTTTTTAAACTGGTGCAGACAGTTGGGATCAAACCGCATAAAAGTATTGGATTAATAGCAGCTGCAGTTATTTTTTTACTGGTAGCCAGCAATCAGTACAATCTACTTACTCTGAAATCATTGCTGGCACTTATTCCGCTGACAACAGCGGTTTTTATTGCAGAATTGTATAGTAAGGAAAAGAATCCCTTCCTCAATATTGCGCTTACTTTTACCGGTATGGTATTTGTAACCATGCCCTTTTGCTTTTTTTATTCCCTAGGATTTTTGAATTCAGCGGCTGTTAATGGGCCTGATCATTACAATTCCCACCTTCCCTTAAGCTTTTTGTTACTGCTTTGGGCCAGTGATACCGGACAATACCTTTTTGGTGTAAAATTTGGAAAAACGCCTTTATTTGAACGCCATTCGCCAAAAAAATCCTGGGAAGGCTTTTTTGGCGGGGTATTTACCAGTGTGTTGGTTTCCTATTTGTTATCGCTTTGGTTTGTAGAATTGAATCCCTTAGTATTGGCTGGAATGGCTGTGATTATTGTAGGTTTTGGAACGCTTGGTGATTTGGTAGAATCGATGCTCAAACGCAGCTTAAACGTTAAAGATTCTGGGAATATATTACCTGGACATGGAGGTTTTCTAGACCGTTTTGATGGCTTATTGATCGCTGCTCCGCTGGTTTATGCTTATCTAAAGCTGGTCTTACTTTCGTAAGGGTTTCAATAAATATTCCAGCCCATTCAATTTGATTTCATATAAGGTAGCGATCATCTGCCCTAGTTTTCCTGGTGGATAACCTTCCTGATGAAACCAAACCAGGTAGGATTCCGGTAAATCGCAAATGATGCGGCCTTTATATTTTCCAAAGGGCATTTGCATGGTAACCAGGTCATTTAATAGTTGTGGATTCATTTTTTATCGGATTAATTAGCGACCATTTCGAGCATTTCTACGGCTTCGTCAACGGTATTCAAATTGTCAAAGGCAATGCGTAAAGAGTCTTTAACTTCTTTTAGATTGCAAAGACGTGGGTGTATTTGTGCAAAGAGCAATATTTTATTGAACATGGTAGAATCAAAAAACGAAGATTGCTTATCAGCTATGAAATAACCGCGCAAAGTACCTTTCTTGAAGCTGAGTTTTTCAAAAGCTAGTTTCTTAGCTACCCACTGTAACCTCAATACCTTCAGCATGGTTTTAACAGGTTTTGGAACTGGTCCAAAACGATCTTTTAGCGACAATTCAAAGGCTTTCAACTGCGTTTCATTTTCAATTTTAGAAAGCTCTGTATAGAGGTTATACCTTTCGGTAATATTGGTTACGTAATCGTCAGGAATGTATAATTCCAAATCGGTATCTACCTGGGTAAAGGAAACAAATGGACGGTTAGGTTCGTCTTTAAATAAATCTTTAAATTCATCCGTTTTGAGTTCCTGTATGGCCTCATCCAATATCTTATGATACATTTCAAAGCCTATTTCGGCGATGAAGCCACTTTGTTCTGCGCCTAAGAGGTTTCCGCTACCACGGATGTCTAAATCCCTCATCGCGATGTTAAAGCCGCTTCCAAGGTCTGAAAACTCTTCAATGGCGCTTAAGCGTTTTCGGGCCTCGGAGGTTAAGGTAGATAAGGGCGGGCTTAAGAGGTAACAAAAAGCTTTTTTATTGGAACGGCCTACTCTACCACGCATTTGGTGTAAATCGCTCAGGCCAAACATGTGCGCATGGTTGATGATGATTGTATTGGCATTTGGAATGTCCAGGCCGGCTTCTATAATGGTGGTAGCTACCAATACGTCCTTTTCACCATTGATGAAATCAAGCATTACATCTTCGAGCTGATCACCATCCAATTGTCCGTGTGCAATACCGATCCGTGCTTTAGGCACCAGCGTTTTGATTAAACTACCCAATTGTGGCAAATCGTTTACGCGGTTGTGGATAAAGAAAACCTGCCCACCACGATCCAGTTCAAATTGAACGGCTTCCTGGATGAGTTTATCATTAAATACATGCAATTCTGTATTTACAGACTGTCTGTTTGGTGGTGGGGTGCTCATGATCGATAAATCACGTGCTCCCATTAAAGAGAAATGCAGGGTTCTTGGGATTGGTGTGGCTGTGAGGGTCAGGGTATCTACATTGACACGAAGGGCCCTTAGTTTTTCTTTAGAAGTCACCCCAAACTTCTGCTCCTCATCAATGATCATGATGCCCAGATCTTTGAATTTGACATCTTTACTGAGCAAACGGTGCGTGCCGATGACAATGTCAACTTTACCTTCGGCCAATTTGGCCAAGGTTTCCTTAATCTGTTTATTGGTTTTAAAACGGTTGATGTAATCCACGGTACAAGGAAAATCCTTTAAACGGCTGGAAAATGTTTTAAAATGTTGTAAGGCTAAAATGGTTGTTGGTACCAGCACAGCGGCTTGTTTGTTATTGGCCACGGCTTTAAAAGCTGCACGGATGGCAATTTCAGTTTTACCGAAACCCACATCACCGCATACCAGGCGGTCCATGGGATGAGGTGCTTCCATGTCCTTTTTCACGTCCGCTGTTGCTTTTTCCTGGTCTGGGGTATCCTCATAGATGAAGGAGGCCTCCAACTCTGTTTCCAGATAGCCATCAGGACTAAAAGCGGTACCTACCTGAGATTTTCTTAAGGCATAAAGCTTAATCAAGTCACGGGCTATGTCTTTAACTTTTTTTTTAGTGGTCTTTTTAAGTTTGTCCCAGGCTTCGGTCCCAAGCTTATTCATTTTTGGTGCAGTACCATCCTTTCCACTATACTTCGCAATGCGGTTTAGGGAGTTGATGTTGACATACAGCAGGTCATTATCAGCATAAACCAGCCGGATCATTTCCTGTGTTTTGCCATTGACCTCAACTTTCTCCAGTCCGGCATATTTTCCAATACCATGGTCAATATGGGTTACAAAATCGCCAGGTTTCAGATCTCTTAGCTCTTTTAGGGTGATGGCCTGACTGCGCTGATAGCCCCTTTTAAGTTTATATTTGTAAAAACGGTCAAATATCTGATGATCGGTATAAAAGGCCAAATGTTGTTGCCCGTCTACAAATCCTTCCCGAAGCGGAATATTGATGGGTGTAAATTTTGCGCTCTTGTCTATATCGTCTAATATGGCATATAAACGCTCCGTTTGTTTGGTTGAGGAGCTAAAAATGAAATTGTGGATGCCCTGTTTTTCATTTTCTTTCAGGTTATGAATCAGGAGGCTAAAGTCTTTATTAAACGACGGCTGGGGTTTAGTTTCGAACTGGAATACATTTTCTGTTTGATAAAAAAACTGTTTTCCAAATTCTACCAGGGCAAAATCCTGGAACATATCTCCCATCATTTTTTCATCAGTGAAGGCAAATTTAGGATCAATCCAGTCGGGATTCTCTTGTTTTTCTTTTGCAGGAAGTGCTTTCCAAAGCTCCAGGGCCTTTTTATAGCCAGTTTTAACGACGTCTAAGGTAAATGCCACGTCTTTAAACCAGAGCTGGGTATCTTTCTCAATATAATCTAAAATACTAATGTTGTTTTCTGTCAGGTATTTGGATTGTACATTTGGGATGATGGTGAGTGTTTTGACATCTTCAACAGAAAGCTGGCTTTCGATTTCAAAAGTCCGGATACTTTCGACAATATCGCCAAAGAATTCTATACGGTAAGGTAAATCATGCGAGAAAGAAAAGATATCTACGATACCCCCGCGAATGGAGAACTGACCGGGTTCGTAAACAAAGTCGCTACGGTTGAAATCGTAATCAATTAAAAATTCATTGATGAAATCAATCCCTAATTTAGCATTCAGGCTGATCTCGAGGGTGTTTTTCTCCAGTACTGTGCGGTCTATTACCTTTTCAGCCAGGGCTTCAGGATAGGAAACCACAATTTTACCATATTCAGAATTGTGGTTTAGTTCGTTCAATACTTCTGCCCTTGCCAAAACATTGGCGGTATCTACCTTTGTAAAATCGAAGGCTTTTCTAAAGGAAGAAGGAAAAAACAAAATTTCTTTATCCAGGATACTTTCCAGATCAGAAAGGAAATAGGATGCTTCTTCCCTATCCGGGAAAATGAATAACTGAGGCTTATGTAACAGGAAATAAGTAGCGGTTGCAATTGTTGCATCGGCAGAACCAACTAACCCTTTTAGTTGAAGTTTGTTACCTTTACTCTTATTAAGAGCTTTAGCCAATGCTACAATACGCTCATCTGTTTTATATTTATTGATCAGGTCGCGAATGTTCACCTGACAAATATAAGAATTTATGAGAGGCTTTGAATGTAACAAAATGTCGTTTAAATGATCTATGCTAAAAAGGGTAGGTATCAAACCCGTAAAAAGTTAAAAATGCTTAAACTGCTGAACTATATACCGCTTGAGCTGCTTATTTGGCTTACGGCATTGGTCTTGCTGGGTTTTACAGATCCGGAGGTGAAAGGTGACCACCATCATTTTACACTTTGCCCCCTGGCAAACCTGGGTTTAAGCTGGTGCCCTGGCTGTGGTATTGGACGTTCCATCACGCAGTTGATGCATGGCAACTTTTCAGGAAGTTTTAAGCAACATTGGTTTGGCTTACCTGCATTGCTAATCATCAACTGGCGGATTGTGGTTTTGTTCCGTTTAAATTTTTTTAAAGATAAAGTAGTAAACTTAAGTATAGGGAGGAATAAACATGTTTAATTCACCATTTATGGCGTTACCTGGTATTACACCCCAGGAATTTTCTTATTTACAAATGGCAACTACAGGCTTTAATGAGCAGCAGTTACATGGCTTTTTGATGATTTATGGCGGGAGGAGAAGAAATCCGGATGACATGCTTTTGTATTGTATTCTCGGTTTTTTTGTGCCGGGATTGCCTCGGTTTCTATTAAATCAAGTTGGTATGGGAATCTTGTATTTTTTTACTTACGGACTTTGTGCGATCGGGACCATTATCGATCTGGTAAACCATAAAAGTTTAGCAGCAGAATATAACCAACGTATGGTTTTTGAAAGCTTACAAATGGTAAAAATGGGGAGCATTCCACAGTAAAAATTGAAAATCTGTTGTATATTTACTGCATATGAGGTTATCTGTTTTATTGAAACACCTGGAGGCATTTGCACCTTTAAATTACCAGGAGGATTATGACAACTCTGGTCTGATTGTAGGCCAGTCTGATCAGGAAATAAGCGGAGCAGTAGTTGCTTTGGATTGCTTGGAAAGTGTTGTTGATGAAGCGATTGCGCTGAATTATAACCTGGTCATCACCCATCATCCGATTGTGTTTAAAGGATTAAAAAAGATTACCGGGAAGACTTATGTAGAACGGGTTATTCTGAAGGCCATTCGCCATAACATTGCTTTATATGCGATACACACCAATTTGGACCATGTACAGCATGGGGTAAATGGCGTGATTGGTAGTCGACTCGGTTTGCAAAATCTTAAGATTTTGAGTCCGAAGGCAGGTGTTTTAAAAAAGCTGGTTACTTTTTGTCCGACTTTACAGGCGGACCGTGTTCGGAATGCTTTATTTGAGGCTGGGGCAGGAGACATTGCCAATTACAGTGATTGTAGTTTCAATGCAGCTGGTTTCGGGACATTTAAAGCGGGGCCTGGGGCAGATCCTTTTGTAGGTGAGCAGGGCATTCAGCATCAGGAACCTGAGGTACGGATAGAAAGCATTTTCAAGATTCAGGACCAGCGTAGGGTTTTATTGGCTTTATTTGAGGCACATCCTTACGAAGAAGTGGCTTATGACATCTATCCTTTGGAAAACAAATTGGCTAATGTAGGTGCAGGAATAATTGGTTGGTTACCAGAAGAAATGGAGGGTAAAGCTTTTTTAAATCTGGTAAAAGATCGTATGGATGCTGTGGTGATCAGGCATAGCAAATTGTTACCCAAGCGGATTAAAAAAGTAGCGGTATGTGGAGGTTCGGGTAGTTTCTTACTGAAAGATGCCCTTGCAGCCGGAGCGGATGCTTTTGTGACCGCAGATTTTAAATATCATGAGTTTTTTGATGCGGATGAAAAAATAGTGATCGCAGATATCGGACACTTTGAAAGTGAACAATTTACCTCAAATTTGTTGATAGATATTATTCAAGAAAAATTTCCTAACTTTGCAATCCGTTTAACGGAGCATAA
>Ga0116227_10016164_pt1 | contig 10812 bp, 11 predicted proteins | sample S1TSphgellanicum_FD_89693 | JGI IMG/M metagenome (GOLD analysis project Ga0116227, IMG submission 89693) | Host-associated microbial communities from peat moss isolated from Minnesota, USA - S1T2_Fb - Sphagnum magellanicum MG | ecosystem: Host-associated > Plants > Peat moss > Unclassified...
AAACTGCTCAGCAAGTACGCCAAACTTTACAAAAATATAAGGAATTACAGGAAATTATTGCAATTCTTGGTATTGATGAACTATCTGAAGAAGATAGAGTGACAGTAGCAAGAGCTCGTCGAATTGAAAGATTTTTATCTCAACCATTTTTTGTAGCTGAAGTTTTTACAGGTCTAGCAGGAAAATATGTTTCATTAAATGATAGTGTTATAGGTTTTCAGAAAATTTTAGCTGGAGAGTTAGATAGCTTACCAGAACAATCTTTTTATTTAGTTGGACCGATAGAGGATGTTGTTGAAAAAGCTAAAACTTTAGTAAAATAAATATTTAGTAAAATAGAAAGCTAAGCATGTAACTCAGAGGTAGAGTATTAGAGTCCGAATCTAAAAGACAAGGGTTCAATTCCCTTCATGCTTAGTTTTAAAAATTCTTACTATGCACCTGTGGCCGAGTGGTGAAGGCAGTGGACTCATAATCCATCATCGTAAAAACGCACTGGTTCGATCCCAGTCAGGTGCAATTTTTTAAAATTCTCGTTTTAATCGAGTTGACTTTCCATTTAGAAATCTCATAAAATATAATTTTGAACGACGAACTTTAGAAGATTGTTTTTTAGTAATTTCAGTTATTTTTGGTGAATTTAGTAAAAAAATTTGCTCGATTCCTATTCCTTGAATTGATCTTCGTAAAGTGAAAGTTTTTCCTAGTCCACGATTTTTTATTGCAATTATTAATCCTTCATAAGATTGTATTCTCTCTTTATTTCCTTCTGGAATAGAATAAGAAACTTTAATTATATCACCAACTTTAATTTTTTCATTTTTAATATCTTTTAGTTCATTTACTTTTAAATATTTTGATTCAACAAATTCTACTAAATTCATTGAAGTTTTTTTGTCTTTTATCTCTTTCATAATTTCAAACTAAATTTCAATATTTTTTATATATAATGATAGTAAATAATAATAATTAAATAAAGAGCAAAAAATATTTAAACAAAAATTTTTTAATGTAAGCTTTTATATTTAATAAAATAAATCAAATTCTATGAATACGACTCTAGCAATTAATAAAAAAATTGAAAATGAAAAACGTCGACGTAATCAGATATATATAGTTTTAGATTATTTATTTTCTGGATTAACTTATTTTGATTTTTTTTCAGTTGATTCTTTTGAATTAGTGAAAATATCAAAAATTTTATCTGCTTTGTATAAAAAAGAATTTGTAGGTAGTGATTTTTTATTACTTTCCTTTTTTTTAAATTCCTCTCAAATTTCAATTTTTAATGAATTAGGTATTACTTCAAAAAATGCATTAAATTTAATATTAAATCAAGAATCAATTAAAAATGATTTTCTTTTTTTGAAAAAAATAAAATTTTCATTTATTTCTTTAAGCTTTCATGAAAAAATATTTTCTTATGAAACCAATTTTATTTTTGAAAAATCTGCTGAAAATGCTTTAATTAGATTTAAAACTCCTATAATTACTTCAGATATATTATTAGTTACAATTCTTGAAGAAAAAAATACTAAAGCATACAAATTATTAAAAAGCATTTTAAATTCATCAGTAAAATTGTATTTATTAAGATACAAATTGATTAAAAGGATTCACATCCAAGAGTCATTTATTCGAAATGAAGTTTCAAAAAATCAACATTATTTTGCTTATCTTTTAAAGACACAATTAAAAGAAAATGAGTTGGATAAATTAATAAAATTTAATAATTTTGTTTTTGGAGTTTCATCATTTCGAAATAGTTTGGTGTCAAAAATTTTAGAGATAAATTTTTTTAATTTAATTTCTAAAGAAATTAATCAATCTCTTATCTTTACAAATTCTCGTAAATATATCTATTGAAATTTTTTGAAAAATTTATACTATAGTGAATAGTATTAATAGGCGTGCGTAGCCAAGTGGTTAAGGCAATGGGTTGTGGCTCCATTATGCGCGGGTTCGATTCCCGTCGTTCGCCTTTCAACTTTTTTGAAAAATTCCAAATTCCAAATTCCAAATAGTAATAAAGAATTTTGACTCATCCTAAATTCATTGGTATTTTTAATTATATATAGAGAATTATAAAAACGAGAAAAATGGCTAGATATATTGGTCCAAGGTTAAGGATTATAAGAAGATTAGGACTTTTACCAGGATTAACAAAAAAAAGTCCAAAAAATAGAACAAAAACTCCAGGGCAACACGGAAAATTACTTTTTGCTAAAACAAAACGTTCATCTCTTTCTGACGACTATAAAGAAAGACTTTTTGAAAAACAAAAATTACGTTTTAATTATGGAATTACTGAAAAACAATTAGTTTCCTATTATAAAGAAGCAAAAAAAAGAAAAGGTTCTACAGGTTTAACTTTACTTGAATTATTAGAATCAAGATTAGATTGTATAATTTATCGCTTAGGCTTTGCTTCTACAATTCCGGCTGCGCGTCAAATTGTTAATCATGGGCATATTTTAGTAAATGATAAAGTAGTAAATATTCCAAGTTTTTCATGTAAAATAGGTGATATTATTAAAATTAAAGAAAAAGCTAGCTCAAAAAATTTAATCTCAGGAATTTTTGAAATTCAACAACAAAAAAGAGAATTGATTCAAAAACGAATGAAAAGAATAAATTTAACTCGTTCACGTTTTCATAGTTTATTACCAAAACATTTAGAAATTGATCATCAAACCTTAATTGCTAAAGTGATTTCTACTATTAAGAGAAAGGATGTTTTAGTGAAAATTAATGAACTTAAAGTAGTTGAATATTATTCTGGTTAATAATTAAAATTTATTTAAAAATTTTTTCTTATAATATGTACATATAGAAAGACAGAATGAGGTTATTGAATCGAAAAAATAAAATATTTTATCGTTTCTTAACATTTAATTAAAATGGATAATTATTATAAATTTTCCATAAAAATTTAGTAAAATTTTAGAAAAAACAACAACAATGAACGACGTATCAGAAAGAACGCGTATTAAATCAGAACGTTATGAATCTGGAGTAATTCCATACAAAAAAATGGGTTATTGGGATGCCGATTATAGTGTAAAAGAAACTGACGTTCTAGTTCTTTTCCGTATTACACCACAACCTGGAGTTGACCCAATCGAAGCTGCTGCTGCAGTTGCCGGAGAATCATCAACAGCTACATGGACTGTTGTATGGACAGATTTATTAACTGCATGTGATATTTATCGTGCAAAAGCTTATTTTGTTGAACAAGTTCCAAATTCTACAAATGAATTCTTCTCTTTCATCGCTTATGAATGTGACTTATTCGAAGAAGCTTCAATTGCTAACTTAACAGCTTCAATTATAGGAAACGTTTTTGGTTTCAAAGCTGTAAAAGCACTTCGTTTAGAAGATATGCGTCTTCCATATGGATACTTAAAAACTTTCTTAGGCCCTGCAACAGGAGTAATTGTAGAACGTGAAAGATTAGATATATTTGGACGCCCTTTATTAGGAGCGACTGTTAAACCAAAATTAGGACTTTCTGGAAAAAACTACGGACGTGTTGTTTATGAAGGTTTAAGAGGTGGATTAGATTTCTTAAAAGATGATGAGAACATCAATTCTCAACCTTTCATGAGATGGCGCGAAAGATATTTATACGTTATTGAAGGTGTAAATAAAGCTGCTGCGAAAACAGGTACAGTAAAAGGATCTTACCTTAACGTAACTGCTGCTACAATGGAAGAAATGTATGAAAGAGCAGAATTTGCAAGAGAAGTTGGTTCAGTTATTATAATGATTGACCTTATTATTGGATACACAGCTATTCAAAGTATTTCTTATTGGGCACGTAAAAATGATTTAATTCTTCATTTACATCGTGCTGGTCATTCAACATATACTCGTCAAAAAAATCATGGTGTTAATTTCCGTGTTATTTGTAAATGGATGAGAATGGCTGGAGTAGATCATATTCATGCCGGAACAGTTGTAGGAAAACTTGAAGGAGATCCAAATGCAGTAAAAGGATTCTACGATACATTATTATTACCTGTATTAAAAGAAAATCGTAATTTAGGTATTTTCTTTGATATGGATTGGGCTTCATTAAGAAAATGCTTACCTGTTGCTTCAGGAGGAATTCACTGTGGACAAATGCATCAATTAGTTCAATTATTAGGAGAAGATGTTGTATTACAATTTGGTGGAGGAACAATTGGACATCCAGATGGAATTCAAGCAGGAGCGACTGCAAACCGTGTAGCTTTAGAATCAATGATTTTAGCTAGAAATGAAGGACGCAATTATGTTGAGGAAGGTCCAGAAATTTTAAAAGCTGCTTCTAAAGACTGTCGTCCATTACAAGTAGCTTTAGATTTATGGAAAGCTATTACGTTCAACTATGCTTCTACAGATACATTAGATTACGAAGCTACTCCAACAAAATCAGCTTCATAATTAATTGAAAATTCTTTAATTAAAGTAGTTTCTAATATATATATAAAATAATTATTATGATAAGAATTCAACAAGGATCTTTCTCTTTATTAGCAGATTTAACAGATGACCAAATTAGAAAGCAAATCGAATATTCTATTAAAAAAGGATTTGCTGTAGGAATTGAATGGACAGATGATCCACATCCTCGTAATTCTTACTGGGAAATGTGGGGACTACCTTTATTTAACGTTCCAGATGCTGCAACGATTTTATATGAAATTAATGAAGCTAGAAAAGCTCATCCAAATGTTTATATTAAAATTAATGCTTTTAATAATACTCGTGGAATAGAAAGTACAGGTTTATCTTTCATAGTACAACGTCCTTCATTTGAACCAGGATTCTATTTAGTTCGTCAAGAAGGAAGAGGAAGACATATTGTGTATACTTTACAAAGTTACGCAGTACAAGCTTCTGCTGAAGGTTCTCGTTATTAATTCTAAGAAATCAAATGAATTTGAAAATATACTTTCAAATTCATTTGATTTTTTTTTAACCATTTTTTATTTATTAAATTCTTATAAAAATTGATAATATGTGTAAAAATTTACGTGATTTAATTTTAAGTCAAACCGATACGATTGATATAAAAGATTGCTATAATCAAACAGGAATTCAAAAAATTCTTCAATCATTAGATGAAGAGCTTATTGGATTAAAAAATGTAAAAAGTAGAGTACGTGAAATTTGTTCTGTTTTATTATTTGATAGAATTAGAGAAATTCAAGAATTATCAAGATTAAATTCAAGTTTGCATATGTCTTTTACGGGCAGACCGGGAACTGGAAAAACATCTGTAGCAGCTAAAATTGCTTTAGTTTTAAGAAATTTAGGATATCTTACAAAGGGACATATTACTAATGTAACAAGAGAGGATTTAGTTGGTCAATATGTTGGTCATACAGCACCAAAAACAAAAGAACAATTACAAAAAGCTCAAGGTGGGATTTTGTTTATTGATGAAGCAAATCATCTTTATAAGCCAGATAATGAACGTGATTATGGATCAGAAGCAATTGAGTTATTATTACAAGTTATGGAAAATCAAAGAGATGATCTTATTTTAATTTTTGGAGGAAAAAAAGAAAAACTAGAAACTTTCTTCCATTCAAACCCAGGTATTTCATCTCGTATAGGAAATCATATTGATTTTCCAGATTATAAATCAGAAGATTTGAAAGAAATAACAAAATTCTTATTACATAATCATAATCGTTATAAATTTAGTAATGAAAGTTTAAATATTTTAACATTTTATATTGACCAATTACTACATTTTCCTGCTTTTGCAAATGTTCGAACAATTAAAGTATTCTTAAATCAATTGTTTGCTTATCAATCCATTCGAATCGAAAATGAGCTATTAAAAAATGGTTCTGTTAATTATGATTCATTAGTTGAAATAAAAAAAGAAGATTTTCTTCATTTTACACAAGATGATTTTGTAAATATCATTGGCGAAGAAAATGTTAAACTTTATAAATTTGCATAAAGTAATTCTTTAAAAGTTTATTGATAACCGTAACTTTCAAAGTTTTTTCAAAATAATTTTGAGAAAACTTTGCTGCTTTATAAAAAAAAATTAAAACATGTTATTTCTTTTAGCTACGGCCGAATATAATAAAGTTCAATCCAATACAACAAGAGTCAAAGTTCACTTAAGAAATGGAGTTGCCGAAATCTTTGATCAACATCAAGATTTGATGGGAAAAGTTGAAAATGACTTATTAGAAATTGAAACAAATTTTGAAAATAAATTAGAAAAATTTGTTTATATCGTTCAAGATGCTGTTTTTATAGTTTCAAATGAAGGTTTAGAGGTAAGTTCGAATTCAACTAAAAAAACATCAGTTTATGTCTATGCAAATCGGATTAAAGAAATTACCTCTTCTACCACTGTAGATGAAATTGTTAAACAATATGAACAAAAGAATAATGAATTAGAAAAAGAAATTGAAAAAGCTCAATTGTTTTCAGAAACTGAGAAAAAAGGAAACCAAGTTTTAAATTCTCGCATTTATCTTTTAAAAGAGGAAGTTGAATTTTTGCAAAAAGCAGTAACCATTATAAAAAATTTAAAGTCTTAATGATAAATGCTTAATCTCGAAGAAAATTTAGAAATTGTAAAAAATTATATTGAACAAAAAGACCTTTATATTAAGAGTATTTGTTATTCAACAAGTGCTGTTATTGTATTAGATATAATACGTAGTCAAGTTCCTGAGATTAATCTATTACAATTAATTCCTGGATTTTATTTGCTCTTACTTTTTTTTTCTTTTCTTTTATTAATTTTGAGTTCTGATTTTTTTATTAATATTCCAACCCTTATTGAAAATCAAAAATCTTTTGGAACAAAAACAATTGCAAAAATTAATATTTTTCTGTCATCTCGTTTTTCTATTTTCTTTTTCTTTTTAGTCAGTTTATTAAGTTTTACAAATACTATTCCTATAAGTTTAGATTCCTTTAATTCTTATGGAGAAAAAGCCTTAGAAAATCTTTGGTCTTTTAATGAAGTAATTAATCTCGAAATAATTTTATTTTCGATTTTAATTTTTTTTTCACAGTTTCCTCTAGGAATTATTTCTATTTTTATAAATGAAAAAGACGTAAATCAATTTCCTCAAGTTTGGAAAACCTTTCTTTTAGGGATTTTTATAATTTCTGGTTTTTTAACTCCAACTATTGATGGGTATACTCAATTAAGTCTTTCAATTTTTGGTTTTTCAATCTATTTAAGTACAATTGATTATTTAGAAAAAAGAGTTTCTATAAAATTTAATGGAACTTCAATTTTCGGTTTTTAATTTTTTGCTTAAAAGTATTATTTAATTTTTTTATCAAATTTTATGATTAAAAATTCTAAAATCTTTTTTGTTTGGCTAGTATTTCTTTTTTCTTTCTTTTTTCCTAAAACAAGTTTTGCTTTTCCTATTTATGCTCAGCAAGCATATGAAAATCCTCGGGAAGCAAATGGTCGAATTGTGTGTGCGAATTGTCATTTAGCCCAAAAACCAACAGAATATGAAGCCCCACAATCTATATTACCTGATACAATATTTGAAACTATTGTTAAAATTCCTTACGATAAATCATCAAAACAAGTATTAGGAAATGGTCAAAAAGGTGGATTGAATGTCGGAGCAGTACTAATTTTACCTGAAGGATTTAAACTTGCTCCCAAAGCAAGATTAAATGAAGAATTAAAACTAAAAACAAAAGGTATTTATATAACTCCTTATAGTTCAACTAAAGAAAATATTTTAGTTGTTGGTCCTATAAATGGTGATAAGAATCAACAAATTCTTTTTCCTATTTTATCTCCTGATCCTGCAAAAGAGAAAAATGTCTTTTTTGCGAAATATCCTATTTACGTTGGTGCTAATAGGGGAAGAGGTCAGCTTTTACCTACAGGAGAAAAAACAAATAATAATATTTATACTGCTTCTGCTAGTGGAAAAATTCAAGAAATTAAAATTGGAGAAAAATCAACAGATGTTTCAATTTTAACAAACTCTGGAGAAATTAAAATACAATCCATACCAAAAGAAGTTGATTTAACTGTTAAAATTAATCAAAATATTTCTCAAGATGAACCTTTAACAATAAATCCTAATGTTGGAGGATTTGGTCAAACGGAAACTGAAATTGTTTTACAAGATCCACTGAGAATTTATGGCTATTTAGCTTTTTCTATTACAGTAATAGTAACTCAATCTATGTTTGTATTTAAGAAAAAACAATTTGAAAAAGTTCAAATTGCTGAATTAGATTTTTAATTCCTAATAAAAGTAAAAACGAATAAAAGAAGTATGTAAATACTATATTTACATACTTCTTTTATTCGTTTTTACTTTCTCCAATAACAAATTTTTCGAATCTTCCAATTTGAATATTTTCTCCAAGTAATGAGACATGATTTTTAATTAATTCTTCAACACTAATTTGAGAATCACGAATACAAGGTTGATTTAATAAGGTAAAAGTCTTTAATGTTTTTTCGACGCGACCTTTTACAATGGCATCCCGAATTTCTTTTGGTTTATTTTGTACATCGTCTCTCTGTAATTCAATTCGACTTTCTTCATCCCAAATGTTCTGTGGAACTTGATTAATTGAGATATAGTTTACAGAAGGGCTTGCTGCAATTTGCATGGCTAAATTTTTCGCTAAATTTTGAAATTCAACTCTTCTTGCAACAAAATCAGTTTCGCAATTTAATTCTAATAAAACTCCTATTTTTGAGCCGGTATGAATATAGCTTGTTATAATACCTTGTTTTGTATTTCTTGTTAATTTTTTTTCTGCAGAAGCTAATCCTTTTTGTCTTAAAAATTCAATAGCTTTTTCAAAATCGCCATTTGTTTCAACTAAAGCGTTTTTGCAATTTAACATTCCTGCTCCAGTTTTTTCTCTTAATAATTTTATTTGGTCTGAGGTTATAGTCATAATAAAGTTTAATATTCTATAAAAAATTATATATCAGATTAAAGAATATACCAAATAAATCGTTAGGAGAAAAATTAAATTTCATCTGAATAAATATATAAATTTTATGAAAAAAACTTTATCAATAACAGTTTATAATGAGTCGGGGGTTTTAACACGAATTTCTACTGTTTTTTCAAGTCGAGGTTTTAATATTGAAAGTATAGCCGTTGGGCCAACAGAAAATATTGGGATTTCTAGAATTGTTATTGTTATTCCAGGAGATACTCAAACAATTGAACAAATAACAAAACAATTAAATAAACTTATTCAAGTTATAGAAGTTAAGGATATTACAAATATTGCATGTGTTGAAAGAGAATTAATGTTATTAAAAGTTCTCTCATCTCCTAAAAGCCGTTCTGAAATTTTAGAAATTGCCCAAGTTTTTCGCTCAAAAATAGTCGATATTTCAGAAAATACGATAACCATTGAAGTCACGGGCGATCCAGGAAAAATTACCACTATTAAAGAATTATTAAAAGAGTATCAGATAATAGAAATAGTTAGGACTGGAAAAATTTCAATTCCAAGAGAATTAGGAATAAATACAGAGTCATTAAAAAATATTTAATTGGGGACGGAGGGACTCGAACCCTCACGACCAATATAGTCAACAGATTTTAAGTCTGTTGTGTCTACCATTCCACCACGTCCCCTTTAATCTTTAATGAGGCGGCACCCAGACTTGAACTGGGGAATGAAGGATTTGCAATCCAAAGCCTTACCACTTGGCTATACCGCCGTCATAATATTATTTATATTAGCCAAAATATTTTAGAAATCAAATTATTCGGATTTATAAAATTATAATAGAAAATAATTCATTAATAAAATATAAGAAAATTTTTTTAATATTTTTAAATAAAAAACCCTGTTTTATGATTACTACAAATGTAAAAAAAATAATAGATACAAAAGATCCAGCGAAAGAAACTTTGTTAACACCCAGATTTTATACAACAAATTTTCAAGAAATATGCGAACTGGATATTTCTTCTAATAAATCAGAAATTGAAGCAGTAATTGAAGAATTTCGAATTGATTATAATCGTGATCATTTTATTCGTGATAAAGAGTTTTTAAAATCTTGGGATTTTTTTGATAAAGAAACTGAAGATATTTTCATTGAGTTTTTAGAACGTTCTTGCACAGCGGAATTTTCAGGATTTTTGCTTTATAAAGAAATTTCAAGAAATTTAAAAAAATCAAATCCATTACTTGCTGAGGGATTCTCTTTTATGGCAAGAGATGAAGCAAGACATGCAGGTTTTTTAAATAAAGCAATGAGTGATTTTAATATTTCTTTAGATTTAGGTTTTTTAACTAAAACTAGAAAATATACATTTTTTGCTCCAAAATTTATTTATTATTCAACTTATCTATCTGAAAAAATTGGATATTGGAGATATATTACAATTTATCGTCATTTAGAAAAAAATCCAAATTTCCGTATTTATCCTTTATTTAGATTCTTTGAAAGTTGGTGTCAAGATGAAAATCGCCATGGAGATTTTTTTGCAGCTCTTTTAAAATCTCAAAAAAATCTTTTAAATACTTTTGAATCAAGATTATGGTGTAAATTCTTTTTACTTTCAGTTTTTGCTACAATGTATTTAAATGATTCTCAGAGAAGAGGATTTTATAATGCTATTGGATTAGATCATAAACAATTTGATCAATACGTAATTCAAAAAACAAATCAAAGCGCAGGAACATTGTTTCCAATTATTTATGATACAAATCATCCAAAATTTTTTAAATTATTAGATGATTGTGACAATGTTAATTCAGAAATTTTAACAATTGATAAAGATGAAAATCAATTTAAATTATTACGAAAAATACCTG
>Ga0116227_10016167_pt1 | contig 10809 bp, 11 predicted proteins | sample S1TSphgellanicum_FD_89693 | JGI IMG/M metagenome (GOLD analysis project Ga0116227, IMG submission 89693) | Host-associated microbial communities from peat moss isolated from Minnesota, USA - S1T2_Fb - Sphagnum magellanicum MG | ecosystem: Host-associated > Plants > Peat moss > Unclassified...
GAAAATATGTTAATATTTAAAAATAATCAAATAAATTTCATATAAAACCAAAAGAGAAGATATGTCTTTTATCTTTGTGTGATCTTTCCAACCTAATTTTTCCACTCTTCTTAAAAAAGATATAAAATGCAATTGTATTACTTCATACATGTGTAAACCCTAAAATTTTCCCCCCAAATTTAGCCTACTTTAGATTAATTACTATACATTTGTGAAAAACTTATTAATTAGTTTGTGTCTTAACCCTAAACCTAATGGTTAAGTTAATAGGGTATGTAATTAATAGAGTAGCTAGGTTAGTAGGGCAGGTGGTTAGTACAATAACTAGGTCAGTAGGATAACTAGTTATTAGGGTAGCTGTGTCAGTAGGTTGGTGCAATACTTATGAGGGTAGGAAAGTGAGCAGGGTAGCTATGTGTGAGGTCAGGTCCAAGGAAAAACGGTCAAGAACAAAACAAAAAAAAAGAAAAAAAAAGTACAGTGGTCAGCAGCAAAAAGAAATCGACTGTGATGAGCCCCATCCGACGCCGAATGAAAAAACGCAACCCATCCAGTGGACAAAACGGCCAACTGGTGCATTGGTGGCTGTTAATTCACTCTGGCCCCAAGAAAGTACTCTCAGATGGTCTCATACATTGCTCCTGAAAGCCAGCAATTCGTGGCCATCACCCTCCAGTGCACCATAAAAGATGGATGGTAATTGGTGAGGAAACAGATTTCTGTTGGGTTCCAGTTCCCTAGCTAACCATGGGGGTTACCTCAGTCCTTTTTTTCACTACCTACCTATTATCAACCGACAAGTGGGTTGTTATTTAGGTAGGTAGTAAAAACAGCCATTAACTATGTATAAACCATCTACTTACCTAGTAGTTGCTTAATTTCTTACCTATCTACCTATATTTGAGACCTATTTCTTACAGAAGCGGTTACCAAGGTGAAACCAAATATTAACCCAGTTGAGGTTCATCCACAACTGAGTAATAATGTGCATCCAGTGGATGGTGCCCTGGTGGGGGCTGGTTCACTGTGGCCAGTTCCTTTAAGTGGATGCATGTGTCCCAATTCAAGAATTCAAGGAAAAGAATGGCATTGGATGTAGCAATCCAAAGTGCCACAACACAATGTATAGGATGCCTTTGTCAAGATATCCAATTTGAACAAGGTAATCTACTACTTGTATTATTGTTCATTAGTAGGTGAGAAATGAATTAGGAAAAATCAATAGCCTACTTAAATCATAAGAAGTGCTTAAATAAATTGCAATGGATAACAATATGGTTTAATTGGCAATGGGCAAATGCAGGGGAATTGTCCAAATTATTGAAAACTCATTTTGGCTCAGGGGTTGAAAACACATCACAATATCCATAAAAAGTTATCCCAAGATAATATTTGCAAGATTTTAAAATTTTCTTTGCCATGCAACTAAATTAAAATGATTAAGAAAAAAAATGACTCAACATTAAAATGTTTTGTACAATACAATCAAATGCCATGAGCTTCATGAATCATTTTTTAATCGTCATCCTAATGGGGGACATTAACAAATAAAAGAGTCATAGCAAGTGGAACCAATGCTTTTATTGCTTACTGGACTCCTAAATGGAAATCATAATTCGTTTTTAAATGACATAATTTTTAGAATTTCTTAAAACATACTTAAATTACATAATATATAATGCAACATATTTTAGGTCAAAATTATTTTAAAACTTTTTTTGCAACATGCAAATGACATATTTTTTATATATCCTAAGAATATTTTAGAGTAAACAATCACCTAAGTCCTTACTCAAGGTGCAACCTCCACACATTATTTGATGAATGCATCCAATGAGCTTTTAAAAGAATACCACAACACTTATAAAAGTTCATGTTCAACAAGTACGGATTCAATGCATCTTCATATATTTTTGCAGTGAATAAAAAATTCAATGACAATATAATGTGGTGACAAGGAAGAGTTTTTGGAAGCATTTTGATGACCAAGTTTTCTTATGTATCTTGAATTATGGGTTTTTATCTTTAAATCCTTTATTTAGTGAAAATAATAATTAAAATCTCATTGTTCAAATATAAAATCTCTATAAAATAAACCAAGGTTAATTCCTTTTGATCTCTATGGCATCAAGCATTCACTGTTAATAGGTTGAAATTGCTTTAGTTAATTCAAATTTGATTTTGTTAGAAACAGGTTATTTTTGTTCTAATGTCAGAAATGTTAGTTTCATCATGAAATGTGTGAGTCCATCCTTGGTTAAAATTTTTGGGTTGTAAGCTCAAGAACATTTGTTTCATGGTGGTCAATTTGCTTCAAGGTGTATTAGGAGCTTTGAACATAAACAACACGATTTGGAATGTGCAAGTTTGTTTTGATTTTGGGAGTTTTGACCAAGGTATAAATTGAAACTTTGTGTCTATGTTTGAAAGTAGGAATATGATGGCGAAACAGTTTTGGTTGTTTTGCAAATTTTGTGGGTTGCTGCAAAATTTGAATCTTAAGAGCTTCAAAGACAAAGAATTTGACCTTAATATAATAACTTGTGGTCATGGTTGGGGAGGCATTGTTTAGGAAGAATATAACTTTGGAGTCAAAACTGGTTGTGTTAGAAAATAACCTAAAGGTGGGGGGGGGCATGGTTCCCTTACAACAAAATTGCTTGTGATTGTTTTGATAGTAGGTGAAGATTGCATGTAATCCTTTGTAGCAATGTTGTTACTTCTAATAATTCTGAACATAATTAAAATCACCCTTGTTCAATTTTGTCACATAAGTGCATATATCTTGTGATCCTTTGACCTATTGAAACTAAGTGCTCAATTAGAATTGTTAAATCTAATAGCTTATATTGATGGGGAAATAGTTGTTCAAATCTGATCACATAAATTTTGAATTATGTGGTTTTAATTCCCTTACTTTTGGGTCATTTCATAATGTGTAAAATATTTTATTTTGAGTGGCATTTGGTCTTTTGCATGATCCTATGTGCATTGTGCAGGGTCTTCATGGTACTTGAAATTAAGTTAGAAGTCACCTAATATTGTTGTGAATAATGGCTACAATTTAGTTGTGATGTGTTAATTTTACCCTATGATTAGCTTCATTTATTTTATTTTATTTTATTTCATATTACAATTTATCCATGTAATTCATTTTGCACATATGGCTTGAATTGCATTTGTGTCAACAAATCCATAAACACAAAATTTCATTCATCATAAATTGTTATCGATATTATCAATTACATGTATAAATTGTATATCAATATTGTCAATTACATGAATGAATTTCATTCACATTTCTCAAATTAACAACCAAGGTTTTGACACATTCCTTTTGCCCTTGGTTGATGTTTTCTATTTCAATTTGTCTCCTTGTTTTGTTGCTCAGATTATTGATCATTTGCAATATAGTGGTACTACTTGCTAATGCTTGACTTTTTTCACTTCTTTGCACACAACTCATGTGGTATGCTAGTCATAAAACTCTTGCCCTTAGTTAACATAATTGCTTAATGGAATAATGGTCACAATTGATATTTCAAGACCATTTTCATTATGTACATTAAAATCAAACTTACCTACAACAAAAAAAGAATCCAAGCCCAAAGCAAAAACAATTGAAACAAACAACTTGCCATCAAACTGCAATTTGCATGCATGTTTTATGTGTGTGCCTTTATTAATTTGAATAGTGTTGAGCTCCAATCTATAGCACATGACATAGCACTAAGAAAATTTAAATGGTAGTAATGGTTTTTGAAAAATACCAAACTCACCAAACAAGATATTATTTTGGCACATATAAATTTCAAAAACATATTTGGCTTTTAAGATAAGCTCTAGAATTCCAAGACATCAAATTCCCTAAATTTGCAAAACGTATAATACTATGGACTGGATAATACCATCAAATTCTAGTGTTTAAGTTTGTAAATGTTATTGAAATTATGATGGCATTATGGAACCTTATGTCAATGTTGTAATTGTAGAGAATGTATTTGGTGTGTGGTTCAAGTTGATTGTGCAAAATGCAATTTGTAAGCTCTGGCAACTAATAAATAAAATTATTTTAAAAACTTTTGCAAAATAAAAATTCAAAAAACCATAGTAAATTAGAAACAAAACATTCATTTTTTCTCACTACTATTTACATTTGGAGAGAAAAAGGGGTTTGGCACCCATATTTCAAATATTTTGAATTTTTCATAATATTAAGATACATTCAGTAATAAAACTAATTTGCTTATACAAGATCAAATCTCTAGCAGAATGGTAAGGTTATATCACAAAACTATAAAAAGGGTGTAGTTTCAAATGTGGACCAATAATTCCATTTTTGCAACAGCAAAATCACATTATTTCCCATAAACCCATTAGTGCCTATAATAGACAATTTAACAAAGGATTTGATGTTTTTGGTTTTCCAAAGTGAATTGCTGATATCTTTTCAAAATCCCACAATATATAATGTCACTTGTCAAAAATACATTCAGTGATGTATTCAAATGAAATTATGATTTAAAACAACAAACATATGGAGTACAAAGTAAACCTGCTTTAAATCCTTCAGTCCTACCACATTGGCAAATTGAAAACTATCAAAATAGCTACATCCAAGGTCTGAAATAGTGCAACATTAACTTGGACAAGTAAAAGATTTCGAGGGAAAATGTATCCAAATTAATGCCTATTTAGTTGCATATAATATATAATAGTTTAGTTACTATTGAATGACCTTTCAACAATGGCGTCAAAATTATTTTTAATTATTAAAAACCCCAATTTCTTAAAGAAATTAAAATTGTTGCCTAGGTTCTGGAATTCTAAAATATGTAAAATAAAAATTTTAAAAGTATAAATTGAGATATTTCCAAATTTTAACAGTTTCATAAATTTTATAAATTCACCAGAGTACAAAAGTTTGTTGTTTTGTGAAAACATCTTATTTGCAAAGTTTGTGTTACGCTGAACAAAATTGAGAGCTAGCTTTTTAAAACATCAAGTTGTTAAAAAATCTTAATGTCCCAAATCCACCCACAAATGAAGATGCCTTGGGGACATTTGGATCTTATAGTTTTATTCATGTTTCACCAAATCAATGATTCAATCATGATCTCATACTCAACCATTCTTGCTTACTACAAATATATCATAGGTCTTTTGAACATACGAACCTGGTCCTTGTCCTGTGTGCTTTTAGTGTTCTTTTGAACATACCAACCTGGTCCACCAAGTGGATCCTTTTATTGGGCCCGGGACAGGGACTATCACATTGGATCCAACTTTTGGAAGTTTTACCGCGGGTTTCAGGTCAGCTCAGGTTTCAGGTCCATACCAATGTTGGGTGGGTGCCCGGTTTGGAGGGCTAGAATCGCACATTCCAGTTTTGATTGGTAAAACCCAAACTGGAACCACATCTGATTTTTGAAAGTGAGTTTGGAACTGGAACCAGGCTCTCGGTTTCCTTCAAAAGAACCAAAATCAAATGGGAATGGGGATTGTGGATTTTTAAGAACCATAACTGGATCCAGCATTTTACTTCATTTTATTTTAAATGAACCAAAAAACTAGTACCAGGGGGTGAGCCATGGGTAAACCAATGGTTAACCACTGGTTTTGGTCCAGGTTACCTGAAACCGGGTCTGATTTTTAGAACTGGAACCAGAAACAGAACCAGAAATTTGTTTTTTTAAAAACAGAGCAGGACCCAAAACTGGGTTTTTTATTTTATTTTTAAAGAAGCGGACCTGGAACCAAAATCAATTCAATTTATTTATTTAGAACTGGAATTGGAGGTTCTTCATAAAGCTCAAGAAACACCCTACACTGGTACATACCAGTGTTGGTCTGGTATCACTCTTTTGATATAGGAGCCTGGTCCTGGTACATAGGTCTGTCCTGAAATGAGGTACCAGAGTGCTACTGGTACCAGCAGAGAATTTCTCAAACTCATCTACCAGTCTGGTATCAACAATTCAAGGTACCCAATTTCATGATCCAATGGTATCAAAATTAATATGACTAACATGATACCAGCTGGTATAAATTTTCAACTCTGGTATAAATCCAGTATCTCATAGCACTGATTTTTCAGGGTTTCATCCATGGAAATCCATTCCATGTTGTGCATAACCAAGGCAATTAGGGTTGATATATGAAAACCAGATTGCAGCCATTGAAAAACAGAAAGAAACAAAAGAGACATGCTTGAAAGTTCAGCAAGAGAGCAGCCAACTTCACTCATGAGAAGATTAAGTGCAAATTCAAAATAAGAAAATGGGTACAACTTGAAGCACATAATCATAGCAAGATTGATACAAGGGGAGAAGGCAACTCTAAACACGCAACACTGATATGCACTCTTGTATTTGAACCCTAAAACCAGTCTGGTCGGGTCTCTGGCTGTCTTCGGCAAAATACATACCGAGGGTGCGTTGGCATTCAATGGGTACTAGGTGGATTGATACCAGACTGATTGGATTTGCAATACCAGTGTTGATACCAGTGTATATACTAGGGCACAACCTATATACCAGACCAACACTGGTACCTAGCTGGTATCTGAACTGGCATAAAACTGGTACAAGGCTAGTATTAGATCAGGTCCCTAGTCCCTACCAAGCTGGTAGGGGTCCAAAGTTGATGTTTCCTCAGGTCATAAGAGCCTGGTAGGGCCCTTGATACCCGAAGCAGCAGGCCTGCATACCAGAGTGCACCTATACACCAGACCAACAGTGCTTGAAAACCTAGTTAGTTAGTAGCAAAAATACCCAACATGGTTGCTAGCAATCAAAGACCTCAAAGTCACCCAAAAAGGACATCTGTGGAGATATCATGCTTGGTCCAAATACAATCAAACTTGTTTTTGATGTTTTTCATAGCTGTAAGTGAAATTTGGTTCAGATGAAACATTTGTGCCTTTGTTGTCCCCTGCACATAAGATCAGCCAAGCACTGCGAGAAATCTATTATCTGATTTTCATGACATACCTATAGAGAACACCTAGAAAATAAAACAGCCAAGCACATCCAGAAAATCCGTGTTTGATTTTCATGATTTTTGGAGAAACACAGAAAAATCAAGCACTGAGAAAACTCTTAAGTTCTCCTTGTGATATCTGGAGAGCACCATGAGTAAGCCAAGTGCATGAGAAACATACATCACTTGCGCCAGGAGTTAAGATTTTGAACTTAAAATCTACTAAACAAGGAAATGGGCAGTTCTCTTAATGTTAGGGTGGGGGTTTTATTTGCCCAACTTCCACTTAATGCACCCCATTCTATCTCTGTTGGGTACCTAATAGAGAGCATCAAAGCAAGATCAACCATCATGACCTTGAAAACTAGTCAGTACAATCATCTGCAAGGTTGCATCCTCAACCACACCCCCGTTGGGGAGGTTCTCGTAAGAAATCCTCTTTATCAGCAGGTCATTTGATTATTCTCCCTCACAAATTAACAGAAAAATAAATCCCAGAAGAGTCTCAACAGCCCAAAAGAGACAAAATGTCTCTCTGATTCTGTTTCGAAGGGTATTGTGTTTTTCAAAATACAACTACATAAGAGGAAATGCCAAATTCTAAAACCCTGTCACCTAAAATTTGATACTGTGCAAAAACTGCACATCAAAGCTGCAAGAGACAGTAATAGTGTTGGTAGTCTCTACAACATAAATTATGCAATGCAACAGATACATAATGTGTGATGGAACTTCTTGCAGTGCCTTGTTGAAAAAGCAAAAACCACTTTTTGAACTTGACACAAGAAGCAGCAAACATACTATAATGCACAAAAAAAATGAGAATCATTACACCTCGACAGGCATATACAACAGGCCAGATGGAAGTCCTTTACAGAGTCTTTGTTAGAAAGTACATTGGAAAAAACAAGGTTAAACTTGACACAAAAAGCCGCAAATACTATGACGCACAGAAAGAATGAGCAGCATTACAGGGGAATGCAGCATATGTAACAGGCAGAATGAAACTCCCTGCAGAATCTTGTTGAAAAGTATTTTGGATTAAAACACACTTAAATTTGACACAAGAAGCAGCAAACACTGTGATGTGCAAAAAGAATGAAAATCATCAAATCCAAAATACAGCATAACATAATCCTGCATATTCATGTGGAGTGGCAAACCTTTAGTTTTTGTTGACCTACATGGGGTTTTGGGAAGCAAACTAAAGTTGGACAAAAGGAATGGAGCTCATGCAAAGGCACTATAGTCACAACTAGAATTTTAGGATAATGCACTTAATATATGTTTCTCAACATTAGCGATCGAATGTGGAAGGAAATGCCCAAAAGTTAAGACATTACTATGGAGTTTGACCCCATAAGTAAATGTCTTTTATTTCCAAGAATGTAAACTTTGCAAAGAAAGAACAATCAATTTTGGGAAGAGAGTTTGGCTAAATGCTTAGATGTGGATAACACATGTTAAAAAGGCTATTATTTAGAATGCTAGCATGGTTCAATTGGTAAAGGCATGACATGTGTCATGATGCATTACATAAAAGGAGCAAATCATGTGAGACAATTTAGGAAATAATACAACTTAGGTCATTAATTTGAAGGATCTTCCATGTGGAAACCTAAGGATAATCAATATATATGCTCCAAATAATCCAACAAATATATGCAACCTATGAAAACTTCTAGTAGGTAGGATTTCCAAGGACTATACGTAGGTTTTATGGGGTGACTTGAACATGGTGAAAAGGCAAGAATATAAATCATCAACTAGTGGAAAGTTGATTTTCAAGAAGGAAATTGTTTGCTAGGTTTAGGGTTTAGTTTTATGTTTTTGGCTTTTGTCTGCAATAGTAAGATTCCTAGGTATTCTATTTGTTGTAACAATGTTGTATTAGACCACCAACCGGTCTCTTGTATTATAGAGTAACAAAAGTTTCCAAGAAGAGGCCATTGTGAAGAATGACCACTTGTATTAGATGAGGAGACTAAACAAAAACAAATTACAAGATTTGGGAAGATCAACCAAAGGGTGTTGTTTTTTTTCGAAGTTAAAATGTTTTATCAAATTCTACAAAGAATTCTACAAGCTCAAGGTTGCAAAATTTTATAAAGAGGAGGTCACTTTAAAAAATAATCTAAAGATTGCAGAAAGTGAATTTGAGGAAATAAAACATGACAATGAACAATATCAAAGGGTGGGGAGCCTAAAAAACAAAAAAAATCAAGAGTTTAATGAGGCAAGGATGGCAAACCAAAAGGTAAGGGCCAAGATAAGATGGAAACAAATCAAATGTTTTGTTTTGAAGGAATTCTTTACAATTGTCAAATCAAAAAATATTAGGATCTTCATTTGAAATCTTAAAAATAAGGATTAGATAGTTGTGATAAAAAGAGAAGAGCTTAAGAAAACTTGTTGTACTTTTTACAACAAACTTTACAAGCCCAAAGAGAACTAACCTAACATTTAGGAATTGATATCGAGAGTTTCTTAATTCTCTTCCCAAGAAGTTTTCAAATGAGATGAATTTTAAATTAATAACACCTATTTCCCTAAAGGAGTTACATTTTGGAGCAAGCTCCATGGCTAAGGGCAAGACCCTAGGCCAAAATAAAATGATGATGTAATTTTTCACCCACATTTAGGATTTGATTGGAGCTTAAACATGTCAAGATTGTTAACATAACAATCAAGGAAAGATGCCCTCCTAAGAGGGCAAATAGGGGTTAAATCACTCTAATATTTAAGGTAAGATGAAGTGAATACTTAGGAAATTATTGGTGCCTAGTTACTTTGTTGAATGTTTCTTACGAGATCTCCATCTTTGCAAAAGATCTTTATTGTAGACTTCAACCCACACTTATGAAGGTAATTGATCATGACCAAACTGCCAAAGTTCTCCTTTTAAGGTTCATTTTAGATAATATCATGTTGTCTTGAAAGAAGATTTTATTGTCCTTGTCTTTAGGGACAATAAGAGGAGACAAGAACTTAAGAAACATTTTGCAATTTATTACACATATTCTTGTTCACTATTGGGTTAGAATTGAATTAGGAAAAAATAATAGTCTATTCGATTAATTAAAAAGGCTTAAATCAACTGAAATGGATAACAATATGGTTTAATTGGTAAGGGGCAAATGTAGGGGAATTGTCCAAACTCCTAGGAATTCATTTTTGGATTAGGGGGGTGAAAACACATTACAATATCCATAAAATGCTATCACGAGGGAATTTTTGCAAGATTTTGGGATTTATAAATGGTTATGCAATTAAATAAAAATGATTATGATGAGAAATGATACAACATTGGGTGTAGTCACAATCCAATGAGCCAAAAAGGGTGTTAGATTACAAAGAAAAACAAGAAAAATTAGATAAATATTTATATTTTGTCATTTAAAGCCATGGTAATCATGGCCAATTATTATTTTTTTATTCATATGAATGTTAAGGAATTCAAACCAAAAATCCATTTGATGAAATTTTAAGTTTAAGATTTGATTAAAAACCTTTAAAAGTGAATAACAATGTGTTAGACATGAGTCAATTTTACACAAGATTATCAAAAAGACTCATATAATAAAACACATTTGATGGGAAAATTTTAAGAAGATAAAGACCTATTAACCACATTAAGAAAACACTCATATTTTGAAATATGTGGAATTGTAAAACTTTAAAAATTCAAAGAACTTTCCAAAATTGATTCAAAATCTTAAAACTTCAAAAGTCCTTTGCCACACATGAATGGGGTGAAATGTACATGATGTGTTTAGAAAAGTTGTAGTTTATTATACAAAAAAAAAAAAGCAAAAAAAATAAAAATAA
>Ga0116227_10016168_pt1 | contig 10808 bp, 6 predicted proteins | sample S1TSphgellanicum_FD_89693 | JGI IMG/M metagenome (GOLD analysis project Ga0116227, IMG submission 89693) | Host-associated microbial communities from peat moss isolated from Minnesota, USA - S1T2_Fb - Sphagnum magellanicum MG | ecosystem: Host-associated > Plants > Peat moss > Unclassified...
AAGTTAACAGTGGTAAGCCCGTAATAGATAAAACGAAATAGTGTATTTAAACTATGCTTAAAAAATTAAACAGGCTATGCTCATTTCTAAGTAGGATCTGTTTTAATTTATTATAAGTTACGAGAGGTGTTATCCTTAATTTATGTGAGTTATAAGCCTATCTATTTTGGGGATATTTAAGGCCTGTTCTGATGCTTTTCTGCCCTCATGCTGAGCATTTGCACTCCTTTTTGAGTGCTACTGGGGCAATTATAGCGCTGCTGCAAAGGCAAATTTTGAACGTATTTAAGGGGAATTGCTTAGGCTTAACATATTGAGAGCCTAGCCAAGATGCCCATAGCGCATATTAATTAAATGATTTAACTGGCCATTTTCCATAATAAGCAATAACCTTGTACCGGCCTTTTATTTTACCAAAGATAAATCCAAAATAAGATTCAGCGTGGCTTCCTTTTAAAGGGTACTGAAAATAGGCTTCGTACAGTATGCTGCCCGCATCACATTGTTTTTGCAATAGTTGCTCGTATTTATCGGTTGTTTTTTGGTCAATTATATTCAGTTCATTCTTATGCATGCGGGGCAATAGCCTGATCACATCAGCATGAAATATTTCTTTACTGTATTTTGCATATTCATTTATTTCGATTGGATCTGAAGGTTTGTACATGCCATTTTTATTCTCATCGCGGCTGGTGTAAAAAGGATAGTGCAACATAGATTCGAGCGTTGGAAACTGGTTTTTTTGTACTGCTTCTTTAAAAGTCGTAAAGAAGGTGTTGAACGGCTGTTGCTTAGGCTCTTTTTTAGATTGGGCACAGACGTTGACACCTAACAAGCTGATCAAAAGAATGGGATGAAGGTAGTAAGATCTCATATTGCCATTTGTATTATTCGTGTATATGCGAAAGATGATTTTCAATTGCACCAGCAATTTGATTAATTTCTGGGGTGTTTAGCTGTAAATTGGCAATTCCCTGCCTATTTTCTTGATATTCAAAAGGGGGTAAATCACTTGCTAAAATTTCATCTTCCGGTACAAGTTCCCAATCATGCCCATGGTTACGGATTGCTCCAACTATACCTCCAAAATAAATGATTTTATAATAATCCTTTTCATATAGTATGGTTAGGGTTAAATTGTGCTGCTGGTGGATAATATGAACATTAAACGGACTCATAATAAGTTAACATTTTAAATGTTGGATGGTTTTGCTGAAGATTGTTTTTATGTTTAAAAAATGGAATTGGAAAGCATTAAAGAGTAAATAATAAATAAACTTTTAAATAACATTGGATGAATGAGATTAAAAAAATGTACTGAGGCTAAATTTTATCCTTGGATAAGTATATCTTCAAACTTTAGTGTCCTTAAGTAGATACTTTGTTTTTAGCCATAACGAACGGCCTACACATTAATGCCAGAACCTAACAAACCAATTGCAGCACTTTTTAAAGAAATACAGGAGGGCAGCAGCAGTGCTTTCGATATCCTTTTTTTAGCTTATTATAATAAGTTGCTGGCATTTGCCCAGCAGTATATCAAACAACCGCAAGTTGCTGAAGAAATTACATCAGAAATGTTCGTAAAAATATGGCTTAAACGAAATACGCTTAGCCACATCATCAATCCGGAGGTGTATCTTTTTATTGCAATCAAAAATGCGTGTTTAAACCATATAAGAAATGACAAGAAGCATCATCAGCATATTGTTGCTGAAGAGGAAACAGGTCATGCAGATGTATTAATAAACGATCAGGGCACTGTAATGGAAGGAAGAGAACTAAGGGGGATACTTGACCAGGCCATTACCACACTCCCCGAACAGCGAAAAATTATTTTTAAACTGATTAAAGAAGATGGCTTTAAATGTAAAGAAGCAGCTGAAATTTTAGGTATTTCGGTAAGAACAGTTGAAAGCCAACTTTATAAAGCCATAAAAACTCTTGCCGAAGCGCTAAGTGGCTACTTAGGCTATCATCCGCAAAAGCAAAATCTTAAAAAAAAGAAACGATACACTTTATTTATTATATTTTTTTTATAGACAGGTCAGTACTATTTAAAATCCAGGTGTCTTTAAAGTATATTCTACAACGATGGAAAAAAAATATTTTCTGAAATTATTATCTCAAAAGTTGGCCAACACTATTTCTGATGCTGATCATGAGCAATTAAAACAGGCAATTGAGCAAAACGGGCATTATAAACAACTTTCAGATCAGATAATACAATATTTTAAAACTGAAAAAAAAACCATTCCCGCAGAAAATCAGCTGGAAAGAACATGGGCTATGATTTCAAAAGCAGAACGGGGAGCTTATGAATACAGCTTTAATTTTGAGGACCGCTCAAATCTTAGCTTATCTTATGCGTATTTCTTTAAAATCGCATCTGTACTCACTTTGTTCATCGTACTGGGGTTTTTAAGCTACTATTGGTCTAATCAGAAGAATGGTTTTAACCACATATATACAACGAACCAAAAAATGTTTAAAGTTTTAGATGATGGAACTAAGATATGGCTCAATAAACAATCGTCAGTTCGTTACAGTAAGACTTTTGGAAAGAAAAAGCGCGAAATATTTTTGGAAGGTGAAGCCTATTTTGATGTCGTAAAAAACAAGGCTGTACCACTTTTTATACATGTGGGCAATATTGATATTGAAGTAAAAGGTACAGCTTTTAATGTAAATGCCTATAAAGAAAATTCCAGTATACAAGTTTCGTTAGTGAGGGGCTTAATTCAGGTAACAGATAAAGCAGATACTGCCCATAAAATTTTGCTCAAGCCAAGTGAAAAACTCATTTTTCCTTTAAAGAAGACCGATCGTATAGGCAATAATGACTTTGTAGTAGCCATAATTGGCCCAAAACTGTTGTTGAAAGAAACGAAATGGACTGCAGACACCTTATTATTTAACAAAGAAATGCTAAAGGTACTGGCCCTGCGCATGGAAAAAAAGTATGACGTTAAAATTGAGATTAAAAGTGAACAGTTAAAGGAAAAACGCTTTAGTGGTACGTTTACAAGTGAAACTATAGAGCAGGCACTTGAAGCATTAAAAATTTCTTATCCCTTAAACTATACCATTAACAATAGGTTGGTGGTTATTAAAGACTAAAAGGAAGGTGTTTTGTGATAAAAGATAAATCAGCTCAATAAGGATGGGAAATGCAAATTGGGAATTCAGAAATTAAATAAAAATCCATATAGATCAGTTTTGGTACATATCAATAAATTTTTCTTACTCAGTATCCTGATGTTAAATGTCTGCGCTCTAAAGGCACAGCAACATAAGGTAACCATTAATTTAAATAATAAACCTATTGCAGAACTGTTTAAACAAATTGAGGCTCAAAGTGGCTACAATTTTATTTACAGTGATGAAGTTGTTTCTGATACCGTGATGGTTTCGGTAAATGTTTCTCGATTACCGGTTTCAAAACTACTGGATAGCCTGCTTTTAAGTAAACAGCTTTCCTATCAAGTCCTATCAGAAAGTATGATTGTGATTAAAAATATGGAATTTTTGAAAAATGAAACCCGTTTGGCCGGAACAATATTGTCAGGAAAGGCTGTAAATACAGAAGGCCTGGCGCTGCCATTTGTTACCGTTTCACTTTTAGAAAATGGAAATCGGGTGAGCGGAGCTATTGGCAATGAAGATGGCGATTTTCAGTTTTCTTCTATCCTTAAAGATAAGAAGCTATATGTACTAAAAATTTCATCTGTTGGTTATGCAACTTTAACCGTTAATTTTTATCATGCAAAAAATAACCCTTTAACAAAAGAATTTGGAAAAGTAAAACTGAGTCCGCTTACAAAAACTTTAAAAGAAGTAAGTGTTGCTGCAAATCAGAAAATAATAGAGATGAGCGGGGGCAATATTGTATTTAATGTTGCCAAAAGCATAAGTGCACAGGGCTCAAATGCATTAGAGCTGTTAAGCAGGACGCCGGGTGTAACAGTAGGAACGGATAATAATATATCCCTTAATGGTAAAGCTGGTGCCGCAGTATGGATTGATGGCAAACAGACTTACCTTTCGGGTAGGGAGATTGCAGAGCTATTGAAATCAATGTCGTCTTCCGACATTAAATCGATAGAGATTATGAGCAGTCCGAGTGCAAAATACGATGCCTCGGGTACAGCGGGCATCATCAATATTAAAACTTTAAAATCAATGGTTCAAGGGTTTGGCGCAAGCTTAACTACTGGGTTAAGTTATGGCGTATACCTTAGAAACAATCAGGATCTTTCTTTAAGCTTTAGGAAGAACAGAATTAATATTTACGCGAACTACAGTCATTTTTTTGGCAACTACTCTTATTTATATGGTGCAGACCGTATACAGGAAGGCAAATTTTATAACAGCTTTACCGATGATATAGACAAGCGCAAAAAAATTGGCTCAAGACTGGGGGCCGATTTTGCAATCGATAAAAACCAAACAGTAGGTGTTTTACTTAATGGCAATTTTATTTTTGGGGGCGGAAGAACAGATACCAGAACAGAAATCGGCATGGCTTCAGCTGCAGCAGATAAAATGCTTACAGCAATTAATGATTATTATATGCAGCATACTCAGCGCTATAATGTTAACCTGAACTATAAATATGAAGACACATTAGGAAGAATTATCAATTTTGATGCAGATTATGGCGACTTTAGAAAAGGGGCAGGAAACCTACAGTCCAATACCTATACTGCAATAAACAATACGGTATTAAGTGATAACCTATACCGTTCTTTAAATGCCATTGATATTAGCTTAAGGGCTGTAAAAGTAGACTACACCACTAACTTTTTGAAAGGAAAATTAGAAATTGGAGCTAAATATTCATCCGTATCAGCAGATAATGACTCTAAATTTTTAGAAGTACAGTCCAACGGAGAATTTTTAGATCCTTCAAGGTCAAACAGATTTGCCTATCAGGAGGAAATTGTAAGTGCCTACCTTAATTATAAAAAGAAAATAAGTATATGGGAGTTGCAGGGAGGGCTTAGGGTAGAGAATTCAGATTCCAATGGAAAGCTTGCTGCAAACTCGCCTATTGCTGGAAATGCAAAATCTACGGCCAGAAATTACACCAATTTTTTCCCCTATTTTTCAGCCACAGTAAAACCTTCAGCATCCAATAGTTTTTCGTTTAGCTATTCAAGAAGAATTGACCGCCCTGCTTATCAGAACCTAAACCCCTTTATTTATTTGCTGGATGAACTTTCTTATTGGCAGGGGAATCCTTTTTTAGAACCCCAATTGAGCCATAGAGCACTGTTGCAGTATGTCTATAAAAGCTCAACCATTTTAGGGCTGAGTTATACTTATACCAACAATTTCAGTGTTGAAGTAACAGATACAGTTGATCAGACCAAAATTGTAATGGTTCCGAGAAACCTTGGCGTACAGCAGCACCTCGCATTAATGCTTAACCAAAGTATTACGCCTAGCACGTGGTGGGATATCAACTTTAATGGTACCTTATTCGGGATTTATAACAATATTAATTTTGGAGGGAATAGAAAACTTAATTTAAATCAAACCGCCGCCCGGTTTAGTCTACAGCAAACCTTTAAACTTCCTTATCAGATAAAAGCTGAAGTAGTAGGCTTTTACAATTCAAAGCGCTTAGCCGGAGCCAATCAGTTTGCAAAAGCAACAAGTCAAATAGATTTAGGCCTGCAGCGCGGTTTTATGAATAATAATGCCTCTTTAAGGCTTGTCTTTAGTGACATTTATAAAGGAAGCAAAGCGAACTCTGTACAGCGTATTGATGGCCTGTATATCCATAATTATAGTTATTTCGAAACCAGGCAGGTAAAGCTCAATTTTAGCTATAAATTTTCAACAGGCAATTTAAAAGGCCCAAGAAATAGAAGCTCGGCACTCGAAAATGAAAATGGTAGAATTAAATAATAGATGTTTTATTTCATACAACAACAAAGCTTTTACAGCTAATATCGAAATATCAATATCCAAAAAATCGACTGATAATTAAGCGATTATTGATGTAATAAAGCTTACATTTGGTTTCTTTTTCAGGCTTGTAAATTAATATTTTGATATAGGGTTGGAGTGTATTTACAAATTGGTAAACACAGCCAGCTGATTTACAATTGGGCTTATATTAAGAAGAGTAACATGTTGTACCCTGTTTAAGCCTATTAATGAATGTCTAAAGAAGAAAATCTCGTTGTAGAAATTTCATCCAATCAGTTTCCTGTAGTTGGAATAGGTGCATCGGCAGGTGGTTTAAAAGCCATCACCCAGTTTTTAAAAGCTGTTCCTGCTCATTCAGGTATTGCTTATGTTTTTGTACAGCATTTAAGTCCTGATCATGAAAGTTTGTTGCCAGATATTCTGCAAAAGGTTTCTAAAATACCGGTGCATCAAATTACAGACGATATACACCTCCAGCCTAATCATTTTTATGTAATTCCTTCAAATAAATTGCTTACTGCAACAGATGGAGTACTTAAGCTTTCTGTATTAAAAGATAAGCAACATAAAATTAAAGTAATAGACCGCTTTTTTTCTTCCTTGGCTGTTGTACATCAAAGTTATGCTATAGGTGTAGTGCTTTCGGGTACTTTGAATGATGGCACAGTAGGTTTGGAGGTCATTAAGGCTTATGGTGGAATTACATTTGCACAAGATGAACACACGGCTGATTTTGATGGCATGCCGAGTAGTGCAATAAACTCTGGAATAGTGGATTTTGTGCTTTCACCCGAAAAAATTGCGGCACAGCTGCTGTTAATTAATCAGCCTTTTTACCAAGGGATACAAAAAGAAACTGCAGGTGGTTCGGTATTGGAAGATGAAGAAATTTTTAAACAGTTGCTTACCGTTTTAAGGGTGCGCAGGGGGCTGGATTTTTCTTATTATAAATCAAACACCTTAAAGCGTCGTATTATAAGGCGTATGGCACTAAATGCCATTAATACGCCATTAATTTATTTGAATTTTTTACGTGAAAATAAAGCAGAACAGGATGCACTTTATAATGATATGCTCATTTCTGTAACCAATTTTTTTCGTGATCCGGCAAGTTTTGAAATACTGTCAAGTGTCTTATTTCCACTACTTATTCAGCAAAAAAGTACAGATACAGGTTTGCGTATTTGGATTGCAGGATGTGCTACCGGTGAGGAAGCCTATTCTATGGCCATTTGCTTGCAGGAATTTTTAGGCGATAAGGCCGCAGCAATGAAAATCCAGATTTTTGCAACTGATGTATCTGAAATAGCGATAGAGAAAGCCAGAGTCGGTATTTATAGGCCCATGGATCTAGATGGGCTTTCTGTTTCGCGTTTACAGCAGTTTTTCAACAAAATAGATGGCAATTATCAGGTGAATAAAATCATTAGAGATATGTGTGTATTTGCACACCATAATTTTTTAAAGGACCCACCTTTCTCTAAATTAGACTTGGTGAGCTGCAGAAATGTATTGATTTATTTAGAACCTGTTTTACAAAAGAAAGCGCTTAATACCTTTCATTATGCTTTAAATGACCATGGCTTTTTGATGTTGGGCAAATCAGAAAGTATAGGAAAGAACACAGATCTTTTTGCTGTTTATAATCATTCAAGCAAAATTTTTCAGCGTAGCCATATACGTGGCCGTTTTATGCAGGTTACCTCAGCAGGAGTAGAGCAAAGCTTTAAAGATTTAAACAAGAGTATACGTAAAGGAGGTTCGGGACAGGATATTTTTAAACTTGCAGATGCGGTTGTCTTATCTAAATTTGCCCCAGCTGGTGTGCTAATCAATGAAAATTTTGATATTATTCAGTTTAGGGGAAAAACCGATAAATGGCTTACTCCGGCACCTGGAAAAGCCAGCCTGAACATATTGCGTATGATATGTGAAGATTTGGCCTTCGAACTCAGGAATTTACTCCATTTGGCTAAAAGAAACCATAAATCAACAGGTAAAAAGAATATCTTTTTTATTAAGAATGATCAGCAACAATATGTTGATATAGAAATAACACCTATAATAAGTGCTGAAGATCTTAATTTCTTAGTGCTTTTTCAAAATTCAGCGACAGTTCTTCAAGAAATAGCTGGACAGCCTAAAAGCAAAAAACTAGAACAAGATCATAAAGATTTAAAAATCAGTTTATTGGAGGTGGAGTTGCGTCAAATCAGAGCAGATATGCGCAGCATTACCGAAGAGCAGGATGCCGTAAATGAAGAGCTGCAAAGTGCTAATGAAGAGTTGCTCTCTGGTAGTGAAGAACTGCAAAGCCTTAATGAAGAGCTCGAGACTTCTAAAGAAGAGCTGCAAAGCACTAATGAAGAAATTACCATCATAAATAACGAACTGGTAGATCGTAATGAACAACTAAACAATGCCCGTATTTATACTGAAGCCATTATTAATACCATTAGAGACCCACTTATTATATTAGATAAGGATTTAAAGGTAAAGCGTGCAACAGATGGTTTTTACAATAAATTTAAAGTAACTAAAAAAGAAACAGAAGGTAAATATTTTTATGAACTTGGTGATGCGCATTGGGATATTCCTGAATTGCGTAACCTGCTTGAAAATATTTTACCTGAGCATAAAGTACTATCAGATTTTGAAGTCACGCATGTATTTCCAAGAATTGGTTATCGGGTAATGAGTTTAAATACCAGATTATTGGATGACCTCATTTTACTTGCAATTGAAGACATTACTGATAAGCGTAAAGTAGAACAGGGTTTAGCAGAAGTAGAGCTGCTGTTTAAAGAAAGCAAAGAGCGGTTAAAATTAGCTGTAGATGCTGCAGGCTTAGGTACATGGGATTATAATCCTTTGAAAGAAGAATTGATATGGGATAGCCGTTGTAAGGAGCTTTTTGGATTAAAAATTACAGCAAAAATAAACTACGCTAAGTTCATAGATATGATTCATCCTGACGATAAAAAGGCTGTTGATGAGAATTTGAAAGCGGCCCTATCAGGCCTTAACCATGGAGAATATGAAAAGGAATTCCGCATTACGGAACAAAAGCGCAAAACATCACGCTGGATGAAGTTTAAAGGTAAAGCCTATTTTAATGAGATGGGACTTGCCTATCGTTTTGTTGGCACCGCTTTAGATATTACTGCACAAAAAATACATGATGAAGTGACCCATGAACTGTTAAAACAAAAGGATGATTTTATCAGTATTGCAAGCCACGAGCTTAAAACACCTTTAACCAGTCTAAAAGCATCTTTGCAGCTTATAACCCGTTTAAAAGACAGCAATACGCCTGAGAAATTAAACAGTTTAATTGTACTTTCTACTAAAAGCTTGGATAAAGTGAGCCTGCTTGTAGAAGATTTGTTAAACGTAAGCCGGTTAAACCATGGGCAGTTACACATCCGAAAAACCTGGTTTAATGTAGTCGACTTAATAAATGACTGCTGTCAGTATGTACGTACAGAAGGGATCTACAACATTACGACTCAAGGCGATCTGAAACTTCAGATATTTGCTGATGCCGAACGGATTAGCCAGGTTATTGTTAATTTTGTAAATAATGCCATAAAATACGGAGCCGGGCATAAAGAAATTAAAATTAACATTGAAAAAGTGGATCAGTCCATCAAGGTATCTGTTACCGATAAAGGTCAGGGCATACCAGCAGAAAAACTGCCTCATTTATTTGATCGCTACTATCAGGTAAATACAGGGACAGGTTTATATTCAGGTTTAGGTTTAGGCTTGTATATTTGTGCAGAAATTATTAAAAAACACAATGGACAGATAGGTGTAGACAGCGAAGAGGGGACGGGCAGTACATTTTGGTTTAAATTACCACTATAAAATTAAATATAACATAATTAAACATAACAACCTTTAAAACCCTTAAATCAAAACTCAATATTGTGATGTCATTCCGTCCCCCTTTTTTTAAAAGATGCTTTTTTTTAATCTTCTTTTGCTTATTTAGTTTTTTAGCCTCGGCACAAAAGAAATTTACCTTAAGCGGTACTATACGTGATGCAGGTACTGGAGAAACCCTTATTGGTGCAACAATAAAAATTGCAGGTAAAGCAAATGCAGGCACCCTAACAAATGCCTATGGTTACTATGCCATTACCCAAGTAGAAGGAAATTATTCGGTCACAATAAGTTATGCGGGTTATATAACGGTTGTGAAAAACATCAGCTTAACAAAAGAGACCAAGCTGAATCAGGAACTCAAGAGCGCCAATGACCTATCAGAGATAACTATTAGTGCAAAAGACAGAAAAAATGAGCATGTTAAAAGTGCTCAGATGGGGTTAGAGCAGGTGGATATGAAGTCATTAAATAATATTCCAGTTTTAATGGGCGAAAAGGATGTGCTTAAAACCATTCAGCTGTTACCGGGTGTAAAATCTGCAGGTGAGGGCAATACAGGTTTTTATGTACGTGGAGGGGCTGCAGATCAAAACCTGATTATTTTAGATGAAGCTGTGGTTTACAATTCCTCGCATTTGCTGGGCTTCTTTTCTACGTTTAATGCTGATGCAATAAAAGATGTTGCTTTATACAAGGGCGGTATGCCTGCTCAGTATGGTGGCCGTTTGTCATCTGTTTTAGATGTGAAAATGGATGATGGGAATAATAAGCAGTTTAAATTTCAAGGTGGTATTGGTTTAATCGCCTCGCGTTTAAAAGCAGAAGGACCCATTGTGAAAGATAAGGGGTCTTTTATGGTCAGTTTACGCCGTACTTATATTGATCTATTTTTAAAAGCTTCACCTGATTCATCCGTCAACGGAAGTACATTGAATTTTTATGATATTAATGCGAAAGCAAATTATAAGATCAATGAT
>Ga0116227_10016170_pt1 | contig 10805 bp, 7 predicted proteins | sample S1TSphgellanicum_FD_89693 | JGI IMG/M metagenome (GOLD analysis project Ga0116227, IMG submission 89693) | Host-associated microbial communities from peat moss isolated from Minnesota, USA - S1T2_Fb - Sphagnum magellanicum MG | ecosystem: Host-associated > Plants > Peat moss > Unclassified...
TACCGCCGCCGGCCTCTTTGCCAGAGTGGAAGACGCTATGGAAGCAATGGGACAGGGGTTTGAAGTAACCTATGAACCGGATGCCAAACGCGCAGGGATCTACGAAAACAGGTACCAGAAATATAAAGCATTAGGTGCATTCACCGCTACCATCACCATCGACTAATATCGTATGCAACAGTATCAACATATCCGGCAGGCCGCATATGAAGCCAATATGCAACTGCCCGCACTGGGACTGGTCATCTTTACCTTCGGGAATGTAAGCGCAGCAGACCGCCAGCTCGGTGTTTTCGCCATCAAACCCAGCGGCGTTCCTTACGCGGAACTGTCGCCCGAAAAAATGGTCATCGTGGATTTTGAAGGCAAAACAGTCGACGGACCATTACGCCCTTCTTCCGATACCCTCACCCACGCTGTACTGTATAAACACTGGGAACATATCGGCGGTATCGTGCATACCCACTCTACCTACGCCACCGCATGGGCACAGAGCCAGCGCGATATTCCCATTTATGGTACCACCCACGCAGACCACAACACCGTGGATATTCCCTGCGCACCACCCATGACGGACGACATGATTGCCGGCGACTACGAATATCAGACCGGATTTCAGATCATGAACACCCTCGCGGAACGCGGACTTGCCTACGAGGAAATAGAAATGATCCTGGTAGGAAACCATGCCCCCTTCACCTGGGCCAAAACACCTGCCAAAGCAGTCTATAACAGCGCCGTTCTGGAATCGGTGGCACAAATGGCGTATCTGACCGAGTCTATCAACGGCAACGCACCACGACTCAAAGATGCGCTGATCAGGAAACATTTTGAACGTAAACACGGCCCCAATTCCTATTACGGGCAATAAACCAAACAACATGATTAATCTGAAAAATTTCGAGATCTGGTTTGTAACCGGTAGTCAGCATCTGTACGGAGAAGAAACATTAAAACAGGTAGCCGCACACAGCCAGGAAATTGCCACCGCACTAAACCAGGATGCGCGTATACCCGTTACCGTAGTTTACAAGCCTACTGTAAAAACACCGGATGAGATTTATGCCGTGTGCATGGAAGCCAACGCTGCGCCCAACTGTATCGGTGTGATTACCTGGATGCATACCTTCTCGCCCGCAAAAATGTGGATCCGTGGCCTGAAAGCATTGGCAAAACCATTATGTCATCTTCATACCCAATACAACCGTGATATCCCCTGGAGTGAAATAGATATGGATTTCATGAACCTGAACCAGAGCGCCCACGGCGATCGTGAATTCGGATTTATGATGAGCCGTATGCGTATCAACCGCAAAGTCATCACCGGTCACTGGCAGGATCCGGAAGTACTGGCAGAATTGGGCGGATGGGCCAGAGTGGCTGCCGGTTGGCACGACTGGCAAGGTGCGCGCTTTGTGCGCTTCGGAGACAACATGCGCTTTGTGGCCGTTACCGACGGCGATAAGGTGGAAGCAGAATCCAAACTCGGCTTCTCCTGTAATACACATGGCATCGGCGACCTCGTGAACGTGATCAATGGGATCTCTGATGCAGCTGTGGCCTCCCTCGTAAAAGAATACGGCGATGCATACACGATTTCGGCCGCGCTTCTTCAGGACATTGCCCTGAAAGATGCCGCCAGGATAGAACTCGGACTGAAAGCATTCCTGGAAGCCGGTAATTTCAAAGGCTTCTCCGATACCTTTGAAGACCTCCACGGAATGATCCAGCTGCCAGGCATCGCCGTGCAACGCCTCATGAAAGCAGGTTACGGCTTTGCAGGTGAGGGCGACTGGAAAACAGCGGCGCTGGTGCGGGCCATGAAAGTGATGGGTAGCGGTCTGGCCGGTGGAAACTCCTTTATGGAAGATTATACCTATCATTTCGATCCCGCTAATCCAATGGTGCTGGGCTCGCATATGCTGGAAATCTGCGAATCTATTGCGGATGGAAAACCTTCCTGCGAGAAACATCCGTTAGGTATAGGAGGAAAGGCCGATCCGGTGCGACTGGTATTCAATTCTGCCGCAGGACCAGCTATCAACGCCTCTCTCGTCGATATGGGAGATCGTTTCCGTTTACTGGTAAACGAAGTGGAAGCCGTAGCGCCTCCGCAAAACCTGCCCAAACTGCCGGTGGCACGCGTACTGTGGAAGCCCTACCCGGATATGAAAAAAGGATGTACGGCCTGGATCCTCGCCGGTGGCGCACATCATACCTGCTACAGCCAGAACCTGACTTCCACACATATGCAGGACTTTGCAGAGATAGCCGGTATTGAACTGGCACTGATAGGAAAAAACACCGACCTGCGCGAATTCCGCAATGAACTCCGCTGGAACGACGTCTGCTATAAATAATTCCACTGCCGGCAGTAAGTGTTCCACTGACACCTGCTGCCGGTTGCTTTTCAATATGCCAACCCTTCAACGCAAAAGCTAATAAACTGCCCGTTATGCAAAACATCCTTTCTACCGGCGATATACTCGTCTTCATCACTTATTTCATCATTGTTGCGGTGTATGGTTACTGGATCTACCGGAAGAAAAAGAAAACCAATACCGATACGAAAGACTTTTTCCTGGCCGAAGGATCCCTTACCTGGTGGGCCATCGGAGCATCCCTCATCGCTTCCAATATTTCTGCCGAACAGTTTATCGGCATGAGCGGCGACGGATTTTTTGTGGGAATCGCCGTAGCTGCCTACGAATGGATCGCCGCTATCGCCCTCATCATCATTGCTGTCTGGTTTATTCCCATCTACCTGAAGAATAAAATTTATACCATGCCGCAATTCCTGAAAACACGCTACAATGAAACCGTAGCGCTGATCATGGCAATTTTCTGGCTGTTTCTCTATGTGTTTGTTAACCTCACCTCTATTTTGTATCTCGGTGCCCTCGCCATCAACGGCTTGCTGGGCGGGGATTACCTGCACGTGGTGATGATCGCACTCTCCGTTTTTGCCATTATTATTACCCTCGGTGGCATGAAAGTAATCGGCTATACGGATGTGATCCAGGTGGCCGTGCTCATCATCGGTGGACTGGCAACTACCTACATGGCCTTAACCCTGGTAAGTGAAAAGTTTGGCCTGGGACACAACGCCCTCGCAGGTTTCAATGCCCTGATGAAAGATGCGCCGGACCATTTTCATATGATCCTGGCAAAACCGGATGCCAACTCCTCCCAGGAGTATATCAATAAATATCTTGTTCTTCCCGGTATCCTGATGTACGCCGCCGGACAATGGATCGTGAACCTCAACTACTGGGGTTGTAACCAGTATATCACACAACGCGCGCTGGGCGCTGATCTGCAAACAGCCCGTAACGGTATTCTCTTTGCCGGGTTACTGAAAATCATGATGCCGGTCATTGTGATGCCGCCCGGTATTGCCGCTTATGTGTTGCAGAAAAATGGTCACTTACCCGGATTGGCCAGCAAAGACAGCGCTTATACCGCTATTCTCGGATTTTTGCCTTCCGGTCTGAAAGGCTTGTCTATCGCCGCTTTAACAGCTGCTATCGTAGCATCCCTCGCCGGTAAAGCCAATAGTATCTCTACCATTTTTACACTGGATGTATACCGTAAGTATATTAAGAAAGACGCCTCCGAGGAGAAACTGGTATGGACCGGCCGGATCACCGTGGTCGCTGCTATGCTGCTGGGTATCCTGTTTACATGGAACGACCTGCTGGGTATCGGCGGTGAGGGTGGATTTACCTTTATCCAGAAATACACCGGTTTTATCAGCCCCGGCGTATTTGCCATGTTCCTGCTGGGCATGTTTTGGAAACGCACTACCGGCGCCGCCGCCGTGGCAGGGATCATCACCGGATTTACCCTCTGCGTTTTCTTTAACCAGTTTGCACCCGCTGTACTCGGACATAATACCTTTTTCTATACCGCCTATCCCAATGGTAAAGGCGGATATGAAATTCCGTTCCTTATCTGCATGGGACTGGCCTTTATGTTCACCATGATCGTCATGATTGCGATTAGCTTCGCCGGACCAAAAGTAAATCCCAAAGCATTTATACTTGATAAGGCCATGTTTAAGATCAGCCCTGCTACTACCGTGTTGATCGTTATTATCCTGTTGCTGTTATCTGCTTTGTATATCCGCTTCTGGTAATGCTTTTGAAGGATTTTGTCTTACACGGACGGCAACGGTGTAAGACAAAATTCGTCAAAAACAACCGCGTATTAATTGTACTTTCACGCACTAATCTACTTTTATGAAAAGATATTCGCAGCAGACCCGGTTGCTATTTGCCGTTGACTGTATCATTTTTGGATTCGACGGACAGGAAATGAAACTGCTGCTGATACAAAGAGGATTTGAGCCCTGCAAAGGGCAGTGGAGCCTGGTGGGCGGATTTGTGCAGGAGAGTGAAAGCGCAGAAGATGCCGCCAGCCGCGTGTTGAAGAACCTCAGTGGATTGGATGGTATTTACATGGAACAACTCCATACCTTCAGTTCCCCTTCCCGCGATACAGTGGAACGCACCGTATCCGTATCCTACACCGCACTGATTGATATACAGAAATACAAACAACAGCTAAACGAAGATTTTCATGCGGTATGGTTCCCTATCAACCATCACCCGGACCTGATCTTTGACCATAAGGTGATGGTAGACCTGGCCAAGGAAAAGCTGCGCTACAAAGCCGCCCTGCACCCACTGCTGCTGGAACTGCTGCCTGGCAAGTTCACGATCCCACAACTGCAACACCTGTACGAATCAGTGTATAATATCTCTTTTGATAAAGGTAATTTTAGTCGCAAGATCCTGTCTACCAAACTACTCGTAAAACTCACCGATAAAGATAAACTCAGCTCCAAAAAAGGCGCCTTCTATTATAAAATCGACCGCAAAAAATACCACGCCAATTTTCACGCTTTCCTCAACTTTGTACCCGATCCGCATACACTGCAACATAATGGCGGCATGTGAAAATAAGTGAGAAATAATTTAATTGTTATTTTGACAATTAAAAAAGATCGTTTAGTTTAGTGGGATGGTAGCAGCTACCGTGCCACGTATTCTCCGGAACATTTTTTAGCAGAAAAGTGTAGCAACATCAGCCAGGTCTGCATTTAAGGAAAGAAAAACAAGCATCACCACATATGAAAACACAACGTATTTTTGCGGCGTTATCACTACTCGTGGGCGTATATGCTACGCCATTGGCAGCGCAGCAACCGCTAAATTTTACCGTAAGGACAAGCGACATAAAAACAGCCGTGTCACCCAACATGTGGGGCATTTTCTTTGAAGATATCAACCTCAGCGCTGATGGTGGTATTTATGCGGAGCTGGTGAAGAACCGTTCTTTCGAATTCAGCGCTCCGTTGATGGGTTGGAGCATTCCGAAAGAAGTGGCCGGCAACGGTCAGATATTGATCGTCAATCGGCAGGAGGAGCATCCCTCCAATCCTCGTTTCGCCAGAATAACAGTGCCGGATACACGCTCTTTTGAATTGGTCAATGAAGGTTTCCGTGGCATGGGGATCAAAGCAGGAGAACAATACAATTTCTCCCTGAATGCCCGCCAACAAGCCGCCACACCTGTAAAACTCACCATTACCTTACTCGACGAAACCGGTAAAGCGATTGGCAGCACCACGGTATCGCCCGCCGGTAACAACTGGCAGTCGTACAAAGCCAGCTTCACGGCCACCGCTACGGCTGCTAAAGCAAAACTGAAAATTACATGCAGCGGTCCCGGTGTCATCGATGCAGATATGATTTCCCTGTTCCCGCAACATACCTGGAAGGAGAGAGGTAACGGCTTACGCGCCGACCTGGTACAATTGCTGGCCGATCTTCATCCCGGATTCCTGCGCTTCCCCGGCGGATGTATTGTAGAAGGACGGGAACTGGTAAACCGCTACCAGTGGAAAAAAACAGTAGGCGATGTGAACGACCGGGAAGTGATCATGAACCGATGGAACAATGAATTTGCACACCGCGCTACACCCGACTATTTTCAGTCGTTCGGACTGGGCTTCTTCGAATACTTTCAGCTGTCGGAAGACATAGGAGCGTCACCGTTACCTATCCTCAACTGCGGCATGGCCTGCCAGTTTAATAGTGCGGAAGTAGTCGCCGTTAACGAACTCGATCCCTATATCCAGGATGCACTCGACCTGATTGAATTTGCCAATGGGGACGTGAATACCACCTGGGGTGCCCTGCGCGCCAAAATGGGCCATCCGGCTCCATTTCATTTGAAAATGTTAGGCGTGGGCAACGAACAATGGGGACCGCAATACGTGGAACGCTATACGATTTTCGCAAAAGCCATCAAGGAGAAGTACCCTGATATCAAACTAATCAATAGTCTCGGCCCTAACCCCGACGGCGATAAGTTTACCTTCCTCAATGATACCCTGCGTAAACTCAACGCCGATATCCTCGACGAGCACTATTACAGTTCGCCACAGTGGTTCCTCAGCAACGCCGCCCGCTACGACAACTACGATCGGAAAGGACCAAAGATTTTCGCCGGTGAATATGCCGCCCACAGCAAGGGCGTTGGCAACGGGAACAATAAAAACAGCTGGGAGGCCGCCCTCTCGGAAGCCGCATTCATGACCGGCCTGGAAAGAAATACAGATGTGGTGGTCATGGCGTCTTATGCACCGCTGCTCGCGCATGTAGACGGCTGGCAGTGGACACCGGATCTCATCTGGTTTGATAACCTCCGTTCCTATGGTACCCCCAACTACTATGTACAAAAACTATATGGTAATCATAAAGGCACAGCCGTGGTATCCATGTTGAAAGACAATCAGCCGGTCACCGGACAAGATAGCGTATATGCGTCGGCGGTAGTGGATCAGGCCAGTGGTGAACTGATCCTTAAGATTGTCAATGCAGCGGCTACGCCAAAACCGGTATCCATAGCTATTCAAGGTGTAAAGGGCCTGGCTAATGGCAGACTGATCACTTTAAGCAGCAATGATCTGCAGGCGCTGAATTCCCTCGATCAGCCCACCAGCATCTCTCCAAAGGAACAAAGTATGGTCTTTAAAGGAAAGTCTATCCAAACCGAAGTAGCCCCATGGTCATTCTATGTGATCCGGGCAGAAATGAATCGGTAAACCGGGCAGCGCCGCCGGTCGGCAACAGGTTAAAAGAAATTGCCGGCCGGCGGTAGCACACCCAAAGCGCAACCGCCGGTGGCAGACTAATTAAATTTTTTTAATTGCAAGCTGACAATAGATTTCAAATAAAAATATTTGACTTTAGCCGGATTATCCCGATATTTAGTGACTCTTTTTCACTTAACATCAAAATACGTTATGGACATGAACTTTAAGGCGCTGACCGCCCTTGTGATTTCCGGTGGCACCCTGTTGGCTTCCTGTAACAACAATACTGCTCCCAAGGAGGAAAGTAAGGACTCCACTGCAACGGCTGCAACCGCAGGTCCCCGCAGCTTTGGACAGGCAGATGGACAGGAAGTACTGCAATATACCCTGAAGAATGCCAACGGGATGGAAGTAAAGATCCTGAACTACGGTGGCACCATCACCGACATCATCACACCCGATAAACAGGGCCAAAAAGGTAACGTGGTGCTGTCATACGAATCGCTGGACGGCTATCAGCAAAAAGGACAGCCGTACTTCGGCGCACTCGTAGGCCGTTACGCCAACCGTATCGCCAACGCGAAATTTACACTGGATGGCAAGGAGTACAAACTGGCCGCTAACAATAACGGCAACACGCTCCACGGCGGATTAAAAGGATTTGATAAAGTTGTATGGACCGCTACGCCAGCCGGTGATAGCAGCCTGCAATTGGTATATACCAGCAAGGATGGTGAAGAAGGTTATCCCGGTAACCTGCAGGCAACGGTAGTGTACACCCTCACACCAGATAATGCCCTGCAGATCAGCTACAAGGCGACTACCGACAAGGCTACGCCGATCAACCTCACCAACCACGCTTACTTTAACCTCTCCGCAGGAAAAGACAGCACCATCCTGGGTCATGAACTGTCGCTCAAAGCCAGCAAATACACCCCGGTAAATGATAAACTCATTCCTACCGATAAACTCGATCCGGTAAAAGGTACTCCGATGGATTTCAACACCGCTAAAAAAGTGGGCGCTGATATCGGTAAAGTAAATGGTGGCTACGATCACAACTGGGTACTCGACAAAAAAGACGGAGAACTGGAAACGATCGCTACCCTGTACGATCCAACCAGCGGTCGTTTCATGGAAGTGGCTACTACACAACCCGGTATTCAGTTCTATACAGGTAATTTCCTGGATGGCACGTTAACGGGTACACGCGGTGGACAGAAATATGTGAAGAACGGAGCGCTTTGCCTCGAAACACAACATTTCCCTGACTCTCCGAATCAGCCGTCTTTCCCATCTGTGATCCTGAAACCAGGTGAAACATTTGCACAGACTACCGTGTACAAATTTTCTGTAAAGTAATCGATGTATATAAAAGAGAAGCGGATGTTCCTTCAGGAACATCCGCTTCTCTTTTTATATCACCTACATTAGAAATTAGGATTCTGCACCAGCGTGCCTTTACTTCTGTCGATCTCCTGTTGTGGCATCGGGAAGTAGTAATTTTTAGGCTTCGCAAACTTACGGGCCGCACCACCTCTGGTGATCACGGAGCCATCATAAGCCAGCTTAGGCTGATTGTACAACGCCGCAATATCTACCAGCTTGGCTTTGTCCCAGCGCATCAGGTCCTGGTGACGCTCGTTTTCACCACATAATTCTACCCTGCGTTCGTGCATCAGTTCTTTCATGCCCGCATTGGTAACAACAGGTAAAGTGGCGGATGCCCGTTGACGAATCGCCTTGATTTCCGCATCACCGGCGCCGGCGCCATTTAAGCGGATTTTGGCTTCTGCTACCAGCAGGTAAATATCTGCGGAACGCATCAGCGGTGTTTTAAGGGAATAATCCAATCCACCGGAAGGTTTCCATGCGCAGAATTTTTTATAGTGATAACCGCTCCAGGAAGCATCAGCCTCATAAGTGGCAATACCGGTTCCAATATTTACTTTATCACCAGATTGCATGATACAGATATTTTTGCGGGGATCGCCTGCTTCGAATTCATCTACCAGTCCTTTGGTAGGGAAGAAGAAACTCCAGCCATTCCAGTTACGGGGCACATGGTAAGTGACGAAGTCGGAATAAGCGCCACCATCTACCGTTTGAACGGCCAGCAGCATTTCTGAATTGTTTCCGGTAGCTGTACTGAAATTGTCGGCGTAATTAGGGGCTAATTTATAGTTAGCATTGCTAATTACTTTGTTGCCCACTTCAATCGCTTTGTCCAGCTTCTCCCAGTTCATGTATAACTTGCATAACAGTCCCCAGGCAGTACCTTTGCTGACGCGGCCTTTGTCCGCATCGCCATAGCTTTCCGGCAGTTGATCGGCTGCTGCCAGCAGATCTGTTTCTATCTGCGCCCGCAGTTCATCGGCGGTGACTTTGGGTTTGTTATAGAAAGATTTAGTTACATCGTCTTCCGTGATGATCGGTGCTTCGCCATAGATCAGCAACAGGCGCCAGTAAGCGAATGCGCGGAAGAAATGTGCTTCACCAAGACAACGGTTTTTGATCACATCGTCCATGCCTGCAATTTTGGGCACATAGATCAATACGTTGTTGGCGCGGTTAATGGTTTCATATTTCCATCTCCAGCCTACCCTTACACTATAGGTAGATGCGTCATAGGTGAAGTCTTCAATGGCAGCGTCGTAATCGTGGTCGCCACCGCGTACCTGGTCATCTGAGCAGTTGTCGAATACAAACTCGTTAAAGCCGGTATAATCTTCTTCCAGTAAAACATTATAGATACCGGTAACACCATCAATGGCATCGCTCTGGTTACGCCAGTAGTTACCGGTGCTGTACACCCCTTTGGGCTGCACATCCAGTACGCTTTTACAACCGGCAAAGAGTAACGCCGTGAGCACTAATATATTTTTGATCCGTTGCATAGTAGTTAATTTAAAGTTCCCGTGAATTAAAAGTTAAGGGTCGCGCCAAAAGTAAAGGTCCGCGCCTGTGGATAGGCGGCTACGTCTACACCACGTTGCCGGTTGCCATCTGGGGTACCGTTATATCCCAGCATCGGTGTTAAGCCGGAATAGTTGGTGAGGATGAACAGGTTTTGCGCGGCTACATATACATGGATATCTGAAATACCGCTGCGGCCCCATACTTTCGATGGAATCGTATAACCCAGGGAGGCATTTCTCAGGGAGAAATAATCGCCGCTTTCTACAAAACGATCGGAGACACGGTTGTTCTGATTAGCATTGCCCAGGGTCATTCTGGGTACGGAATTGCTGGTACCCGCGCCATGCCAGCGGTTCAGTGCATCTGCATACAGGTTGTACGGATAGTTGGGATCCATGCCCTGCATTTTATCGGCATTGTACAATTTTACACCGCTCACACCTGCAAACGAGAGACTCAGATCAAAGCCTTTGTAGCTGGCGCCGGCCTGAATACCGTATACCATTTTGGGATTTGGACTACCGAGGTTTACGCGGTCTTTGTCATTTACGATGTTATCGCCATTGGCATCGAGGAAGCGCACATCACCAGGCTTGATATTTTCCCTGTTAGGATCTTTGCTGATGTTCGGATCGTTGTCGATCTCCTGTTGTGTTTGATAAATACCACCGGTTTTCCAGCCATAGTAAGATGCCAGCGGCTGGCCAACATAAGTGCGGGAAATCTCTTGCCCCTGTCTGCCGTATGCCGTAGAGCCGATATAGGAAGAAGGGTCATATAA
>Ga0116227_10016171_pt1 | contig 10805 bp, 5 predicted proteins | sample S1TSphgellanicum_FD_89693 | JGI IMG/M metagenome (GOLD analysis project Ga0116227, IMG submission 89693) | Host-associated microbial communities from peat moss isolated from Minnesota, USA - S1T2_Fb - Sphagnum magellanicum MG | ecosystem: Host-associated > Plants > Peat moss > Unclassified...
CGCTCCATGATCCAGGTGGTGTGGTTCAAGCGCGACTTGCGCACCTTTGATCATGCGCCCTTAGCTGAAGCCGCCGCTGCCGGTCCGGTGCTGCCGCTTTATGTCGTCGAACCTGAATATTGGAGCCTCCCCGATACATCGATACGGCAATGGTCTGCCCAACGCTCAGCGCTGGTTGAGTTGTCGCAGCGGCTGTCCGCACTGGGCGCACCGCTGATCGTGCGCGTGGGAGCGGTGACGGAGGTGCTGGAAAAGATCCATTCCGCCGTTGGTATCGCGCGGCTCCTGGCTCATGAGGAGACGGGTAACCTCTGGACCTTCCGGCGCGATTTGGCTGTCCATGCTTTCTGCCGAAGCCGGGGGATAGCCTTTCGCGAATTCAGTCAGACCGGCGTGATCCGCGGATCGCAAGCTCGCGACCGCTGGGCGGCGCATTTCACCAAGTTTATTGCCGCGCCCTGCGTGGCCGAACCCGCTAGTCTTACCCCGGTTCCCGAGGCAAAACCCGTGGCTATTCCCGATGCGGAAGTGCTACGGCTGCATGACGATGGCTGCATCGCGCCGCAATTGGGAACGCGCGCGGACGCGTTTGAGCTGCTCGGCGGTTTTCTGGGCGGACGCGGCGCGAACTATCGCCGTGGCATGTCGAGCCCCTTGAGCGGCGCGGCATGCTGTTCGCGCCTATCGGTCCCGCTGGCGACAGGCGCGGTTTCTGTTCGCGAAGTGCTGCTGCGGCTCTATACGGCGCGGCGCTCGCTGCTCGCAACACCGCCAGAATTTCGAGCTATCCCGGTTACTGCGCTGGATAGTCTCGTTGCGCGGCTGCATTGGCGCAGCCATTTCATGCAGAAGCTGGAGAGCGAGCCGGAACTCGAAATCCGGTCGTTTCATCCCATCCACCAGGATGCACGCAGATCGACAGCGCCGGACGACGCGATGCTTGCCGCCTGGGCCAGCGGACGGACAGGCATCCCCTTTGTCGATGCCTGTATGCGGAGCTTGATTGCTACCGGCTGGCTCAACTTCCGCATGCGCGCCATGGTGCAATCCTTCGCCGCTTATCACCTGGGGCTTGATTGGCACGCCAGCGGCGAACGGCTGGCGCGCCTGTTTACCGACTACGAGCCGGGCATCCATTGGCCGCAGGTGCAGATGCAGTCTGGCCAAACCGGAATCAACACGCCGCGTATCTATAACCCGGTGAAACAGGGATTGGATCAAGACCCCGACGGTCTCTTCACCCGCCAATGGATTCCGGAACTGGCGGATGTCCCCTTGGCCATCTTGCAAACACCATGGCTGGCGGCGGATACTGATCTTCGAGGCTATCCGGCACCGGTTATCGATCCCGTCATCGCGGCGCGGCTGGCGAAGGATCGCATGACGGCCTTGCGGCGGACCGAGGGCTATCGCGAAGCAGCGGTTGAGGTCTTTCGCAAACACGGCAGCCGCAAACGCCGTATGGATGATGATGGCCCTCGCAACCGGCAATCGAAGCGCAGGGTTCCCGCTGATTCATCCGGCCAATTGAATCTGTTGTTTGACGAACAAGACCCTCCGGACGACAGGTGAGCAAACGTCTGCTCACCTGCGCCTGAACGCTTCGCTCAGAGCCGCGCCCAGCGATCCTTCCGGCTGGCTCTTTTGTTTCTGGCGAGGTTGTGCATTCGCAAAGCCTCGGCTTTTCGCGTCGGAAGCCGAAGCTTTTTGGGAAGACTGCGCCGAGTCTTGTGTACGCATAGAAAGCGCGATGCGCTTACGTTTGATATCGACCTCCACCACGCGGACGTTGACGATGTCGCCAGCTTTCACGACATCGCCGGGATCTTTCACATAGCGGTCCGCCAGCTGCGAGATATGCACAAGCCCATCCTGGTGCACGCCGATATCGACGAAGGCGCCGAAATTCGCGACATTGGTGACGACGCCTTCAAGCATCTGGCCTGGAACGAGATCCTTGATCTCCGTGACGCCCTCTGCGAAAGCCGCTGTCTTGAACGCCGGGCGCGGATCGCGGCCTGGCTTTTCGAGTTCAAGCAAAATGTCGCGGACAGTCGGCAAGCCGAAACGTTCGTCGATGAACTGAACCGGATTCAGTGCTTTCAAAGTTGCCGTATCGCCCATCAGCGAGCGGATGTCCCGCCCGCAAGCTGCAACGATCTTCCGCGCGACACCATAGGCTTCAGGATGAACAGAAGCGGCGTCCAAAGGCTCTGTTCCATTTGGGATGCGCAAAAATCCGGCGCAGAGCTCGAAGGTCTTGGGGCCGAGCCGCGTCACATCCAAAAGCTCACGCCGGTTTTTAAAGGCGCCTTTCGTGTCACGATGTAAAATGATCGCATCGGCCAGCGAACTGCTGAGACCTGAAACCCGCGACAGCAGCGCGGCCGAAGCCGTATTGAGATCGACCCCCACCGCATTGACCGCGTCCTCGACAACGGCATCAAGGGATCGCGCAAGCCAGACCTGGCTGACATCATGCTGATATTGACCGACCCCGATCGATTTGGGATCGATCTTGACGAGCTCGGCAAGCGGGTCTTGCAAACGCCGCGCGATGGAAACAGCGCCGCGCAAAGAGACATCGAGACCGGGCATTTCCGCCGCGGCCAAGGCCGAAGCCGAATAGACCGATGCGCCGGCCTCGCTCACCACGACCTTCATCGGCTTCGGGGCAGGCAGGGCTGCGATCACGTCCCCGGCCAATCGATCGGTCTCGCGGCTCGCGGTTCCATTGCCGATGGCGATCAATTCGACGCCATGTTCGCGGATAAGATGGTCAAGCTCGGCCATCGCGCCCGAGACGTCATTGCGGGGCTGAAACGGATAGATGGTCGCCGTATCGAGCAGCTTCCCGGTCGCATCGACCACCGCGACCTTAACGCCAGTCCGAATGCCGGGATCAAGACCCATGGTCGCATGCGCACCGGCGGGTGCCGCGAGCAAAAGATCCTTGAGGTTGCGCGCGAACACTTGGATCGCTTCCTTCTCGGCACGCTCCCGCAGCTCCGTCATTAAATCGAGCGACAGATGCAGCGAGAGTTTCACACGCCAGGCCCAGCGGGCGATTTCGAGAAGCCACCGGTCGCCAGGGCCGCCGCCGTGCAAAGGAATGTCATGGCTCTCCGCGACCATCCGTTCGGCAGGCTTCAGCGGGCTCGGATCCTCGGCATCGGCTTCGATATTGAGGGAAAGCACATCCTCATTGCGTCCACGCAGCATCGCGAGCGCGCGATGGCTTGGAACCGTTGCCCAACGTTCCACGTGATCGAAATAATCTGAAAACTTCTCGCCTGCCGTCTCTTTGCCTTCGATGACCTTGGACCGTAACATCGCATGCTGCTGAAGATAAAGGCGCAGCTGTCCGACAAGACCGGCCTTTTCTGCAAAGCTCTCCGTAAGAATATCCCTTGCTCCTTCGAGCGCTATTTTCACATCAGGCACAGCCTCTGAAATATAGGCCTGCGCCAATTCCACCGGGTCAGCGGCGCGATTGGTGAGGATCGCATCCGCGAGGCCGCCCAATCCTCGTTCCCGCGCGATTTCGGCGCGTGTGCGGCGCTTCGGCTTGAACGGCAGATAGATGTCTTCGAGCTCGGCTTTTGTGACGGCCCGCGTGATCGTTGCAGCGAGTTCATCCGTAAGCTTGCCCTGGCTCGCAATCGACTCCGTTACCGCGAGCCGCCGGGCTTCAAGCTCGCGTAAATAAACGAGACGTTCTTCAAGCAGACGCAGCTGCGTATCGTCTAGCCCTCCTGTTGCTTCTTTGCGATAACGCGCAATAAAAGGAACCGTGGAGCCTTCGTCAAGCAGCGCGACAGCCACCTTCACTTGTTCTGGTTTGGCTGCGATTTCGGATGCGATCGTTTGTATGATGCGTGTCGTTTCAGAGGTCATTTTATCTCGATAGCTGGCGGCGCCGGGGCACTCTTACAGCATTAACAGCTATGAGCTGAAAGCTGCATTTTGTGTGCTCAACAGAATAAAATTTGCTTGGCTGGCCATTCATGGAAAGAGGACCAAGGCGCCTGAACCACCAAAGGGGAAATCACGGGCGAAGCACGGACAAGGCGTAAAGCAATTCGCTCTGAATGAAGGGTTTATGCAAACGTGCAAAAGATAGATCGATTCCTTCTTCTTCAGCAAATCCGGATATGATGAGAATTTTTACAAAAGGGCGGCATGCCTTGATGGCACGCGCTAAATCTACGCCAGTCATGCCGGGCATAAGATGATCCGTAATCACAATATCGATTTTGATGCCAGTCTGCATGAGGGACAGGGCTTTCTCCGCGGATGATGCCTCGTAGACCTCAAATCCAAGTTCAGCCAGCATTGAAGACGTACTCAGACGGATATATTGCTCATCATCTACGATCAGCACGGTCCCGGCATTCACAGGTTGAGCATAAGAATCTTCACAATCCTCTCTCACGCATACACGTTCTTCGCTTGCGGGAAGCCAGATAGAAACTTCAGTTCCGTCCCCTAACCGGCTTTGTATCGTGAGAGCACCGCCAAGCTGCGAGGCTAAGCCGTGAGCCATCGACAAACCGAGCCCGGTTCCTTGCCCAATGCCTTTTGTTGAAAAAAATGGCTCTACTGCTTTCACAAGTGTAGATTCGTCCATTCCTTTGCCGGTATCGGCCACCGAAAGCCGGATATAATTGCCAGATTTCAGGGCGGGTATTTGGTCCGCTTCGATTTTTTCATTGTCCGCTGAAATTGTAATTGTACCACTGCCTTCAATCGCATCACGCGCATTCATACAGAGGTTAAGGATCGCCATCTCGAGCTGTTGCGGATCCGATTTAGCCGGGGGTAAAGAATCGGTGGTTTTGATCAGCAATTTGATCTGCGGGCTCATGCTGCTTGCGATAAGCTCTGCTAGACCTTTCACCAAAGCAGCGATGTCAGTAGGTTTCGCTTGCAGCGGCTGACGCCGTGCAAACGCAAGCAGCCGGTGTACTAAAACTTTCGCACGTTCCGCGGATTGATAAGCACCGTCGATTAAGTACTGTTCGCGCTCGCTGCCCAATCCGCGCCGGCGGAGCATATCTAAACTTCCCGTAATGGGCGTGAGCAAATTGTTGAAGTCATGAGCGACGCCGCCGGTAAGCTGCCCGATCGCTTCAAGTTTTTGGGACTGCAAGAGGGCTTCGTGAGCCTCCGCAAGCTTAGCCTGAGCTTGTATGCGGTCAGTCACATCATATCCAAATTGGAAAGCCCCAATCTGAACCCCATGTTCATTTCGCAAGACGCGGTATTTAATTTCATAAAACGAGCGCACCTGATTAAGGTCAGTACGTTCCTGGATTGTGGTTTCTTCCTCGCCAGTTAAAACACGCCTCCAAGCCGCTTTGACCGTAAGCTGCTGATCAGGCTGATGAGCAAGCAAAGCAAGGAGATTATCCCCTGTACACGCGCGTAAGCCGTAGATCTGTTCAAATGCACTTACGCTCGCGTTGTTAAGTGCTAAAATATTAAAATCGAGATCGATAGCTATGATCATCACGTCTGTCGTCTCGACGATCGTCGCGAACAAATCACGTTCGCAGGTTCGCGCCGCTATCTCGAGTTCAAGCTTATCGTTCGACCTTTGCAGGCTGCGGCGCGCTTCTACAATAGATTCTATATCTGTACTTGTTCCATACCACCGGATGATTGCGCCCTGTTTGTCGCATTCGGCATAAGCCCTGGCCAAGACCCATCTGTATTCGCCAGAGTGATGACGGAGGCGGTATTCGGTATAGTAGGATTCTCCGGTTTTGAGCGCATGCGCCAATTCCGTCAGAACTCTCTCTCTATCTTCAACATGAATGAAACCGGTCCAACCGCTGCCATCTGTCGATCCAATGGGCACACGTAAAAACTCATACCAACGGGCATTGAAATAATCATGGTGTCCGTCAGGCTGGCTTGACCAAACAATTTGCGGCATCAAATCCGCGAGAACACGAAACCTATTCTCGCTTTTGACACGAGCCTCTTCCGCTTCGACTTGGAGTGAAATGTCAGTATTGACACCAAACCATTTAGTTACGTTACCGTGTTCATCGAAAGCTGGATTGATCCGTGTCAGAAAAGGCCGGAAAATGCCATCTGCGCCCTTTATGGGAAACACCATTTCAAACGGCTGTGCAGCCGATATAGCGGCCGTCCAGCGTTCGAGGACATCGGGAAGACTTTTCAGGTCATGAACAGATTGCCATCCCCACCCCTCCATACCAGCAGGGGTCGTGCCCGTATATTCATACCAGCGGCGATTATACCAAACGATGTAACCTTCAGCGTCTGCGATCCAGCAGAGCGTCGGGATATTATCTGCGAGCTGACGAAAATCTTTGTCGCTTCTTTCTGCACTTAGATCATTCTTATTGGCTCTAATCTCGCCGACCATTTTATCTTACCGGTTTGCAGCGCAAAAACGCCATTTGTCCGATGCAAAAAACAATTTTCAAGTCAACTCTTTTGCCTGATGGAAATCTTCCTCCTAACTTATTACACAAAATACGGCTTACGAAAATAGAAGTTAAATCAAGGTCTTAAAATTAGGGCCTGTTTCGGAAATGCGGCACAGCTAGATGCTTGCATCGGGGAGGCTTCAAGAAGCGTAAAGCACCATTGGACTCAATGATCGCTTGAAATTTTAATGAGAGATGTATGATTTTTAAAACCGGGAGATCAGGGCAATTCCGCCAACCATGAGGACAGCGCCGAGGAGCCTGCCGCCGCTCAGAGCGTGAACCTCCATGCCGAACCAGCCATATTTATCGATAATCAGGGACATCAGAATATTCGCGGTAATCGTCAGTCCAGCAAAGGCTCCGGCACCGACCTGATTAACAAACATCAGACCAGCGACAACGGCGAATGCGCCTGCGAGTCCGCCAAGCGGAGCCCACCACGGCATCGAAGCAACCCCTTCGGCTTCAGGCATCGGGCGCGGCTGGCAGAGCAAAACGCAGCCAAGAAAAGCAACAATGGGAAGAAACGAAACCAGGCTCGCGAGCCAAGGATTGGTCAAAGCATTGCGGAGTGCACCATTCATGGGCGGTCCCCACGCCTGCAAAGCCCCGGCGATGAGGATCAGGGGATAGAGCCACGCTGCGCCAATTCCTTGCATGATGTCCTCATGTATTTAGGTTCAACCGAAAACCAAAGCAGCTCCAATCGCTAGTAACAGCGCGGGCGGCATCACGAACACGCCAAGTTTGAGAAAGGTCCAGGCATTGACCGTCAATCCCTCACGCCGCAACGCTGTGAGCCAGAGAATTGTTGCGAGCGATCCTGTAACAGAAAGGTTGGGACCGAGATCGATGCCGATGAGGATCGTGCGCTTGATGGCGTCGGATACGTCCGCGCTTTTGATTGCGCCAGCCGCGATCAGGCCCGCCGGAAGATTGTTCATAAGATTGCTTGCAAGAGCGACGCCTGCGCCGGCGCCCCAGGCGGTCCATATCTGCGAGGCAGTTGCCGCTTGATGCAGAAAAGCACCAATCGAAGCGATGAGACCGCTTTTGTCGAGTGCCTCTACGATTACAAATAATCCCGCTACCAGAGGCAGCACGGCCCATGAGATTTCCTTGAGCGTAGACCAGGGGTTCTTGCGTTCACGCACCAGCACGACGGCGGCTGTCAAAAATCCGGCGATGGCCGCCGGCAGACCGAGCTGGATATCAAGCGCTGAAGCTCCGAGCAAAACGATCGACGTGGCGGCGATGCCCAGCGCGGCCGTCTTGCCCGCTGCCGATAGTTTAGGTACGGGCACGTCCGCGGAGAGCTTCTGGCCAAGCGCCTCTCGCTGTGTCCAGCGCAAAACGAGAAAGGTCGCGGCGATCGAGAGAGCCGATGGCAGCAGATATTTCGGCAGCCATTGCAGAAGCGGCGGCATATGAGCGCCGTAAATCACGAGATTGGCCGGGTTCGAGATCGGTAGAACGAACGAAGCCGCGTTGGCGATGAAAGCGCAGATCAGCAGATAAGGCAGCGGCTCGTTAGCTTTTGCTGTTTTCACGGCAGCGGCAACGGCTGGCGTCAGCACAACGGCGGTTGCATCATTCGACAGAAAAGTGGTCACGATCGTGCCGACAGCATAGACAAGAAGAAAGAGGCGGCTCGCGGAGCCTTTCGCACGTTTGGCGGCGACGGCCGCGAGCCAGTCGAACAGCCCTTCCTGACGTGCGATTTCTGCGAGCAGCATCATGCCCATCAGAAATAAATAGACATCGGCACCTTTAGCGATTCCGGTGAGCGCATCACGCGGAGGCAACAGCTGTAACAAAACAAGCAACACAGCACCGGCCACGGCCCATATCGCTTCCGGCCAATTAAACGGCCGCAGAATGACGCCCGCCGTGGCGATCGCGGCGATGAGCCAAGTGAGGAGATGAGGTGACATTTGATTCCAGGAAATTGAATAAAGAGATCGGATTAGAATAAAGGCCTGCCGTTGCGATTGGGTCCGAGCTGGGTGCCGTATATACCGTTTTCGGGCCATGCACCGATCGAAGCGCCGTCGCTGCTATCACGAGTGCGAGCGGGAGGAGCGTAGTCCCGTGCCGCTGTTTCGTATGCACGCCTGGCCGTCCGCTTTCGTCAATCGCGCGCACGGTGAGGTTTATCAACGGCTCTTCTGAAACAAGTAATCTCGCCACCCACACATTGCTATTATCCGCGCGCATCATCGCGACCCATTCACCGTCACTCCGGCACGCGACATTCTTAATGGATCGCGCGCCGAAGACCATTGCACGGACTTCACATTCGCGTTTAAGCGTCTGGCCTAAGCCGCGCATGAGCCGGTGGTCAGCTGGCGACGTGATGACGACAAAGGGGAAGGCATCATCGAGCGCTTTGAAACGCCAGCTCACCACACCCTGATCGATTGTGATAAATGAATAACCGGCAGGCCCTTCTTCAATCTGTCCGGTCGAGCGGGTCGCGGCGAAAATGGTTCGCCCGTCGTTGGCGAGTTCGTTGTAGTGGGTATGCCCCATATCGACGAGCGCGACATTGTAAGTTCCAAGAAGCCTATTCAGCTCCTCCGCCTCGCCCTCGCCTTTCAGATCGGCGGGATAAGTGTGCATAAAGAGAGCGGCCGTCTCATTATATTCGTCAGCGGCCTTCAGTTCCTTTTCAAGCCATTGGATCTGATCGGCGCCAAGACGAAAATCTGGACCGCCACGGCCGGAGCCGTTGACATCGATAAACAAGCAGCGGACGCCGCGAACGGTGGTGGCCTTGGGCAATCGTTCACCCCCAAGGCCGGTATAAAAGGCATCGAGGCTGCCCTGCTCCATGTCATGATCGCCAGCGATCAAATGAACCTGAGGGCTCAGCATCTTCAGCGCCGTCGCGATGAGCCTATATTGCGCGGGCGTGCCATTATCGGCGTTATCGCCTGGCAGCACGACGAAATCGAGCATCGGCGCGCATTCGCTCTCTATCTGCGCGACGATCGAGAGAAAGTCGAGGAAGTTTCGTTCTTTGGCATTGGTGATATGCAGATCGCCTATATGAGCGAAAGCCAATGGCTGAGTCATGCGGGGGCTCCGGATGCTGGTAAGCCGATGGCGTGCTGCGCGCCCGCGCTGCAAGCAGGCTTCAAAGTGCTGGCGAAGATGATCCATATGGCAATCGAGCCGAGCGCGAAGGCACCGAGGATCATGAAGGCAGCGCTATAGCCGATCCCCTCAGCAATCCAGCCGCCAATCGCGGGGCTGAGCGAAGCGCCGATGCCTTGAACGGTCATCACAGCACCCTGACCCACATTGATGCGGCCAGTGCCGTTGAGGATGCGTGCGACAAGAGCCGGAACCGCGACGCTCTGCAGGCCCGCGCCGGCGCCATCGAGCATCTGTACGGGATAGACGCCCCATGAGCTGATCCAATAGGCGGCGAGCAAGCCTCTGACGGGCAGGGCGAGGAAGGAAATCAGCATCACGATCCATGCGCCCTCCTTTTGTATCATGCGCATAGCGGCGAGAGAGACGATGATCATGACGCCTTGTGCCACAACGATCGTGATTGCAACAAAACCCGCGGGATCGCCTTGCTTGGCGGCGACGACGGCCATACCGTAGAGCGGGAGCATCGCGCCGTTGCCGAGATGAAAGCAGGCAAGCGCCGCCGCGAGGATTAAGAGCGGTTTGCATTCCGCCAGGATTTTAAACCCGCTCACCTTGCCCGCATCGTCGCCCTCTTTCAGCCCGCGCGCGACCTTATCGTCGATCGCGTCGCGCGGGATCATCAGGACTGACGCGATGGAAAGCAGACCAAAGAGCGCCGCGAGCCAAAAGACGGCGGGCATGCCAAATTTCCAGCCAAGGAAACCTGATAGTCCCGCGCCAACCATGTTGCCAGCATGGTTGAAAGCTTGGTTATGCCCGTTCTGCCGGACAAACCCGGACTGGCGGACCATGCCGAGCGTGATGCCATTGACAGCGGGGCCGATCGCAGCGCCTGCGATGGCCGTTGCTACCTGAGACGCGGCGACAACCCAAAAACTCTGCGACAAAAGAATGATCATGGAAGCGAGGACGGTGCATATTCCCGGCACGATGACGTAACTGCGTTTGCGGGTCGTGCCATCGACAAGTGCGCCTGACGGTGTTGTCATCAACATCCCGGCGACACCACCGATCGTCATTACCGAGCCGATCAAGCCGCTTTGCCAGCCATGCGCCAAAAGAAAGACGCCAAGGAACGGGCCGATGCCAGCCTGCATGTCGGCCATAAAAAAGTTGAGTGACAGCAGCGGCCAGCGGCCCCGGCTGCTGGCAGGTAAACCTGCGTGCTCTTCC
>Ga0116227_10016172_pt1 | contig 10804 bp, 7 predicted proteins | sample S1TSphgellanicum_FD_89693 | JGI IMG/M metagenome (GOLD analysis project Ga0116227, IMG submission 89693) | Host-associated microbial communities from peat moss isolated from Minnesota, USA - S1T2_Fb - Sphagnum magellanicum MG | ecosystem: Host-associated > Plants > Peat moss > Unclassified...
CCCCCCCCCCCAAATACCCCTCTATGTTTTGCTTTTCGTGAAATATTTTGGTGTTTTTTTAAAAATTTTTTTAATTTTGGGGAATGGTGGGGAAAAATTTTTTTTATAGTTAAGGAATTGAATTGGGGGGGGGGGGGGGGGTGCAAGGGGGGGGGCATTACACTCATGGATGATTACATGTGAAGAATAACCTCCTAATACAATTTTGTAAGATTCACAACAATTTAACCTTGGTCATTTAAAGTTTTTAAGAATAATTATTTATGAAAAAGAGCAAAAAATCATTATTGGTTTTTGACCTAGGAAGAAGGCTCCATAGAAATGGGTCCATTCTTGTTTTCTTAACATTAATTTAGCATATTGGCCTCACCCATTACATCTCAAAAACAATAAGGGACCCATTTGGATCCTTTCTTCTATACTTAGGTTCCTCATATATTGTTTAGCTAGTAAGATAAGTCATAAAGATATAAATCATTATGTTTTTAAGTTGTTTGTGGTGCAAATGGTTAATCCATCAAACTATTGTGGGTCAAAGATTCTTTTGAGGGCATGATTTGAAGAATGCACACAAGGTTGTAAAATGTGTGTTTTAGGTTGGGTACCACAAAGAGAAATTTTACATCATCCTTTTCACTTGAGAGTATATGTGCAAGAATCTCTTTCCTCGAATGGCCTATGATTACAAAGCAAGGCCTCAATTGCAAGTCATTAAATCTTTCAAAGCTCGTGTACATGGTGTTGTGAGGTCTTGACAAAAATGCCATTACTCTACATGTAAATGTGTTTATTTTACACTTACACTTCAATATTTTTAAATGGTATCAAATGGTTCTATGCAATTGTTAATGTGAAGTTATAAAAAATTTGGTGAATGTTTGCTTGTAGAGTCATCTTCCAACATGCACATTGTTCAAGTCTTCATAATTATGAATAAGAAAATAAAGTAATTTTATCATGTTTTGTGCAATCTCGTTGTTTATTTTAAAAACATTCAATTCCATTTTGACACAAATTGGTTGGAAGCATCAAAGTTGTTTTTTCTAGATTTCAATAAAATTAAAATTGCTAAAACTCTCAACATACTTTACAAGAGTCCTTTGGGAAATAATTTATTTTGTGATTTGTTTTTGCAGGTTCCTAGTAGACACAATAAAGGTGTCAATAGAGATAAAGAAAGGTGAGGATGGGTTAGTATCTAAAGAGGAGGTTGAATGTAAAGTTAAAGTTTGATGTAAGAGGTGGAAGAACAAATTGCGAAAGAAAAAATTAGAGAAATGAATGTTTGTGCAAGACAAGCTATATTATAAGGTCAAACTTCCAACCATAATTTTCATGCTTATGTTCGTTAATAACAAACATGAACTTTGTTTCAAAATACAATTTGATGAGATTAAACTAAATGTAATCAACTTGAATATTAGCTCCTTTGAAGCCTCAACCCTTAAAACCTCAAAACATTTACATCTTGGGATCCATACACCTTATTTTTGGCCTAGGTTTGGTGAAAAATCTTTCAACAATTTCAATCAAATTAAAGTGAATGGTGGCTGAGCATAAGATTTGGAGGGTTTATAACATTTTCACCAACAACATTATAATGATTCGTATGCCTTACTTGGGATGAAAACTAACTTTTAAATATAGTGAAAATATACTTGAATTTTAAAGATATGCACATGATGTAATGATCCTCAAAAGGGCCACTAAGAGATAATGGTTACATCTTGACAACATTTAATTGGTCCCCCCCACTTCATTTTGTCCCATTTTTTTAATGTTTATGGGTCAGGATGGGCAAATTGTAATAGTACAAGAAACAATTGTGAATTTGATTACTTACATTGTTACAAGGTGCATAAAACTTCAAAGTTTTATACATAAATGCTTTCAACATTCTCCATATCAAAATGTTCCAAATGAAATACACTAATTAAGCCAAAGCATGGAGACTAACACCCTATGAATAATCACTTTCTAATTTACATGTATTAACTTTATTTTTTAAAACTTGTAATTTGCAACCACTAACCAATATGTAAGCATATGTTTTAGACCGAAGAAATTTGTAGAAGACCTAGAAGATATAGTTAAATTTCTATTTATCACCCATAAATTAATTTTTAGTTGAAACCAAAATTTATCCCCAAAGATTATGATTCATATATATTTGAATATTTAAATTTGCACGTACAATTTCAATTGAATCACAATACAAATTTGAACTCAAAGTCACCAATAATATTCCATGAATGTTAAGTTTAAAACCTCGCTTTGATATCATTATTGGCAAAATAGATTATTATCAACCCTTGTGATTTGGCAACATGATTAGTGATCACTAATACCCTAAGAAACAAAATTTCATGCACTTGCTTATTAAAATAAACCTTGGTTCATTTCAATTTCACGAGATTTGCATAAAAACATTTGTATGAGAAAAAAAAATATGGAGAAAGAAAAAAACAATAAATCTCATTATAATCATTAGAAAAACAATGCAAATAACAACTAAAACTTGACACACAAAATCCAAAACATAAACAACAAGCATGTCAACCACAAAAAAATAAAATGCAAGATCTAAAACTTAAAACATTAGACCTAGCTATCAACTTCCTCGTCGTCAAAAGAATCTCTTTCATTTTCTACTTGAATCAAATTTGTAAATGATGCAAATGAGATTGCTTCCAAAATTGAAATTTTATTATCCATTATAGGAAGGTGAAAGTCTCAAGATTTAAAATCCATGGAACTTCAATGAGATTATAACTTTATTACAAACATTACCACTTTCTTTTATTGAGGTAGAAAAGACAAAAGTGACTCCACATTAAGGATGGAAATTGAACTAGAAATTCATGAGTTTGGAAGTCCTTTTGGTTGAAAAAGTGTCTAATTTCTTTTTTCTAATAAAATGTTTTTTCACACTTGCAAAACTTTAAATGCGTTTGGAAATATAAACACACACTAAAATATATAGATAATTTCTTGGGAAATGTATATATTTTAAAATTAAATTCCAATATTTCAAAACGTAGTGATTGGCAATGTGCATTATAATACTACATATCATGTAAATGTTTAAAGATGAAAATCTTGATGATTCTTCACCACTAAATTTAATAGGCCTATATAATCTAAATGCAAATGGAATGACCAGTAGAAAGCCACCATGATGGTTTGAACCAATGTTGGGCAAGTTGGTATATGGTTTATCATATACCAATATGGTAACTGGTTGTGTTTGTTGCATACATGTTTGGTAAAACCTAAAATCATACAAGCATGTCTATTATCTTCGGGCAATAATAAATTTTTATAACATAAAAGGCAACAACAATACAAACCAATTAATCAATTAAAATTTAATTTCATTATGATTTGTATTATTAAGTCTTCATCAAAGCTTTATTGAAGTTTTAAAATAACATCAAATTAAATAAAAACATTTATATCTAAAAAATAAAATTTATATTAAAGTTTTAATTTATTTTAAAATTCACGTGTTTTACTTTAATCAATTCTTGCATAATCTTTCAAATCATTTTTTTAAGAATCTCATTTTAATAGGATTGAAAGGAATTGAAGCTAATTATTTGTAAAAAAAATTCATTTAAAAAATTAGTCATATGATTTTTTTTGTACGTTTCATAGTGATATGAAACCTTGTGATACAAAAAGGGAAGTGACAACCCCAAAAAAAAAGTGAGATAGAGGTGATTAAATTAGTTACCCAACATTCGTATTTTGAGAAGAAACCCAACAAGTAGATGGGTAGATTTCAAAACAACCCATCAATTGAATGGGTGCACCCAAATTATACACATGCATATCCATTAGCTCAGGGCACTAATAAATAAAAATTTCCAAGAAAATTTATTTCCAAATACAATATATTTGACATTTGTCAATAATAATAAATAATTACTAATTGAACTTTGATATTAGTGTTGTGTAGTTATTTGATTTAAAAAATAGTTGATAGTTTTGGTTTCTTTCAAATTTCAGAATAAAGAATCACCAATTTGGGTTTTTTGAGAAAAAAAAAAAAGAATCAAAGAATCAATGGTTATGGTTAATTTAGAAACACCAAAAAATCAACAATGTTCATGAAAGAATTGGCAAATAATTGGTGGTTAGAAATGTGATTTTTTGAAAATTTGAAAAAGTTTGAGAATCAAGGTTCTATATGGAAACCAAGTTTTTTTATTTTTGTCACCCTCTTTGGGTAAGTGGGCATATACTTGGGTTAATAATTGACAAGTATCTATAGAAGATTCTAAAATTTGCACAACACTATTTCATACCCACCTAATTGAAATACAATAAACTCCCTTTATAATCACTCCCTTGGTGATCATTTTTTTTGGTGACATTAATGAATTGTGATTCAAACATGTATAATCATATTCCATACAAACATTCACAAGATTGTGACTATGGAAAAAACTCTTGCAAAATAGGCCTTTCATGTTAAAATAAAGGTGTAAATTGTTTAAATTTCCTATATGGGTTATTCTAAGTTCTACTATGCATTAGTAGACTTGAAAAAGGTTGTGATTTCTCCCTATTTTAATGTGATGATCTATATTGAGTTTGAGTTTCTTGTGTATGTTGTCAACTAGATTCTTTTAATTGAATTTTTTTGCTTCCTTGACAAGCTTGCAAATCTTTTGCTTGTTTGCAATAGAAAGTTGTCTTTTCCTTTTCTCTTCAATTGGATTCATTGTTGTTTAGTATGCACAACATGAACACAAAGCAACACTAACATTGCCAAAGGAATTACAATTTACAAAACCCTAGTATTTGCCCTAGATTTTCGTCCATTATAATCACATTTACAAAAAAAGTTTTGCAAATGTTTTGTGCTGTTACTAATGAGTGTGAGTTATGACTCAAAAAAATGGTGTTTCTTACCAAAATGAATGGTTACCAAAAAAATGTGTGACACAAACAAAAATGTAACTAAAATGGGTGTGATTATAAAGTGGGTTTACTAAATTGATCTCACGATCTTCATAGTAAAAAATTAATGTAATATGAATTTTGATGCTAGTACTTGTAACATATTATATATTAGCCAACAAGCTAGCATAGTACATACCAAGAGGCAATTTTAATACATGTCTATTAAATAATCAATTAAATTTGAAAATTTTCATGTTGAAAATTTGAAAATTCCTGAAAATTCCCAAAGATTTTCTATTTTCCTACACAAAATTGTGTGTGTAAATAATATAATTAGCATCAAAGTTGTGAAAGGTACTAGTGCATATATTTGCCCCAACACTTGTCAAAACCAAATTCTTTTCTAGGTTTTGTAAAAAATAACGTCAATTCCCAAACAAAAAATCTAAGCTTGCAAAAGGACTTTTCTGCAAGCCTCACTACATCCATTCAATAAAAGGCTTAATATTATACAAATGGATGAAGTTCATTGAAGAATAGGGTTATTTGGGGAAGTGTGATTTCTTGTTGGCTTGTCACCTACCTTACCTCGTCCATAACCTGTGAAATGTCTATCAAATGGATGAAGTTTATGCGAAGAATAGATGATCATCCAATATAAGGGTTTAGTACGTAGGGTTTGGGTTATTTGGGGGAGTGCCATTTCTTCACCTAGTCCATAACTTGTTACATCTCCAACAAATGGATGAAGTATATGTGAAGAATGGATGATGATCCAAGATAAGGGTTTAGGGTTTAAGGTTATTTGGTGACCTGCCATTTCTTGTGTGAATGTGCGCATTTTCTTCGTGTGCGATTGTGTGCATTTTCTCTTGCGATTTCGCGTCGTGTGCTTTTGGGGATCAGATTTTGGGTAGTTCCGCAAGCGAGGATCGCACCAGATTTCCCCTTCTCTGCATCGATCAAAAAGCTGCGCGCTGGAGAATCGTGAAAAACATGGCAGGCAGCGTGGTCAGGTTGGGTGCACATTCCTGCTCACCATCATCACTTCAGGTGGCCATTTTCTTCCCCTCGCACTCTTGTTGTGTTTTTGTTGTCGAGTCTTTTCAGTTCCGAAAACCTTGATCAGTAGGAACTTCTTATTGGGTTCATAGCAATTTGTGTTTTATGTTTGTGTCCAGTTGCGAAGAACATTTCGAATTTGCAGGAAGTTGCGGGATTGGGTTATAGTCTGATGCGGTCTTTCGTCTATGGATAGCTTGTTTGCAGGAGGTGAACAATTGGCCTAAATTTTTTTTGTCGGGTTTTTCGGGTTTTTAGGTTTGCAGTGATAGCTGGAAACGATGGCGAGTTGCAGCATCCCTGGTCCCATTTCCGCAAAACAGGAGTGGAAATCAGCTTGCTGTTTATGGAGCACTCTGGGAACATCCGAGCAGAAAGTGGGCAGCTCACGAGTTGAAGCGAGTTTCTAGGTTAAGATCAGCAATGAAATCCTTTGCTGTTGGCAATGACAAAGCACCTGTGGAAGACTTGGACTTCGTTGAGCGTGACAATGTACTCATCTTGCACTCCCAGATCTAAGGGTTTAGGGTTTTAAGATTCTAGGGTTTAAGGTTTAAGGTTTAAGGTTTTAGGGTTTAAGGTTTGAATGATACAATTTGTATGTGAGAGTATATGAGCAGTGCTCTGTTCTGCATTGTATTCAAGGGTTTCTGTGTGTGCAACCTGTGGCTTTGATGCATGTAGGAAGGAGAGGGTGTGGATGATGCACAACAAGGGAATGATCCTGATCAACAAAAAGGTAGGTTTGCACTTTTCTTAATTTTGACCAGTATGTTTGTTTTTGCATTTGTTTCAAGTCCATGTTTTTGCTCTTAAGGGTAAAAGAATATGTAGGAGCTGTTGAATGATTCCCCTTTTTAATAGAAACCTTTTACTTGTGCTCTATGTAGGTGGGTTGGAGCAATGGTGGCGAAAATTCATGGCAAGCAGGACAATTCAAAGAGCAGAGTAAATGTCTTTGAGACATTGTCCGGATCTCTGTGTCGGCAGGGACCTTGTATTCCATCTCATCTGGTTTTCATCTGCATTACTAAGACCACTTTCTATCCCCTCTTTGTGTGCACACTTTGACACAGTGGCCAAGGCTTTCTGGTATGGCAGTTTACAGGGGCCAGAATTCATAACAAAAATTGGGAATTGATTCATCACTCACTCCTTTGTATAATTGTTTTTAGTTTGTAACCACATGTAATCTGTACTTGCACATTTCACACCAGTTTTGATTGGTGGTGGTCAGGTTCACAAACAAGCTAAAGCAATATGGAGTTGCAGGGATGCTGTCATATGGGCTTCTGAATACTGTTTACTATCTTGGAGCCTTCCTGTTTGTTTGGTACATTCTGCAAACTGTTCTTTCTGCCATGTCTCTCAATGGGTTTCTTAATTGAATTGTAGTTCCATGAACAACTTGCACATTTGGTGGTGCTCATGGTGCTTTTAATCTATCTTTCATTTGATTGCTGGGAGAGGGAGGGAGGAAACCTTGAATAATGATTATCTTGCAACACCCTTCCTTGGTCCACCCACACAAGTGTGATGGATCGGCTACTGGAGCATGAATTCAAGTCTTAAACCACTGTGTGAGCTTGATGATAAGCAAGGTGTAACTCATGTGTTGTTCTCATGGCATCTGTGCAGGTTCTATGTGGCACCTTCACCAGGTGGACTTGGCTTTGTGCCAGCTGCTGAAAGGTTATTTATCCTGCTGGGTCTCAATTCTGAGGGTGAATTTTTTTTCTCCAAGGTTCTGCATGTTTAAAGAGTGAATAATATGGAAGTTGGTCCTATACTTCCCCTCTCTTAAGAAGCCACCTCTTTTGGAACGTTGAACAGGATTGGGGGCATAAGCTGATGCATAAATCAAATGCAATCTGAGCTAGATTTCTCATTTAATGTGTGCCTCTTGTTGCAGGTTCTTGAAATTGATTGCAATGGTGTGGGCTGGGAGTCAGGTGACAAAGGTACTACGTGGTCTTGGGTATGTGAACTTTTCTACATTCTTCTAATTGTCCAGATGAATGGGTAAACCAGGATAGAAGGTGTGCCAGTGAAGTTTAACATAGTAATACATTTTTTTTCCTTCCGCCATAGAATGTCTGCCCAGATTCTGCATTGCAAGAGAGGGAGATATTGAGGGGAAACCCTAAAAAACCCTAGTGGCCAAGAGGCTGTATCCTTTGGGAAGGATTCCTATATGAGTTTACACAAAATTGGAAAGGCTTATGGATGCTTTGGTGTATTGTTCATCCTGCAGGGCTTTGGCATTAGCACCGCTGGTTGACAAGGGCTTGATATGGTTCACAAATCGCTTCAGATTTGCATCAAGAGGCAAGGTAATCTTTTGTTTTGGCTTAAAAAAATATTGATTTTGTGAGTGTTGCCATGACATGAACTCTCTGGCGAGCTCTCTTTCCACAAGCTACCAAAACTTGATCTTGTGTTCAGGAATATGCAAAATCCAGGTATGCAAAGCTATGCAAAGCTTGAATGATAGAGTGGCAAGGTGTTTGTGTGTGGCCCTTTATCATCCTGACTTTGTGTTGTCTGTGCAACAGGCATTTGGATTTTTGGTTGGCATTGCTGTATTGCTGGCGATTGCAGTTTTCTTTGTCATTACAATATTGTGGGCTTGAGGTTACCTCCTTGAATTGATGGCACCTCCCACAGTGAGCACACTTTTCAATTGGAGTGGCCAGAGCATGGTAAGATTCAATGGGAAGCTACAAGCTACCCATGAGGATGATGTACAATCTGCAGGTGGCACACTTCCTTCCTGCTGTAGCATACAACTCCAAAGTCATTATCATAACTTTCAGTGCAGTCTCTGCACGTGATCAACTTCTATGTATGATATGTTTGGCCCCACTGTATGAGCAAGAGGCCCTGCCATACTGGTCTATCTTGTTCAGTACACCATGTAATGCCACAGCAGTAGGGCATTACACCCCAGACCTCGGGGTCTGCATTTAGTTGACAAGGTGTAATGTCCTGGTGTGTGGGCATTACCCTTCACAAAAACACACCTCCTAGCCCTCTCTATGTGAATGGACCTTATGGAATATATCAACAGGGAATGTGATAAGCCGTTTGGGCAAGTGGCATTCTGTGAGGTGGCAAGGGGTCTGCTAATGCCTCGTTTTTGGAATCCTCCACCTTGGGGCCTTAGAGCATCTCCATCAGTGGCACTGTCCACCAAAATCTGGATGAAGCTCTGCCAGAATGTGGTGCTTTTGAGCCAGTGTTTGGGGTTGGATTTCTAAATGGTTGCATTATTCCATGGCTGAAAGAGCCACAGGAAGCCAAAATGACTGCTCTTCACTCGGTCAGTTTGCCTTGGATGCTGCATTTAAACACTGTCTGACCTCCTTATGGGGTCCTGGTTTTATGGTGATGGGTGGGGAGGGGAAAACAATCAGTGAATTGGGTTTAGGGTTAAACCATCAATTCCTTGGATGTGATGAACATGGATAGAGGAGCAAATGGTGCCTGCTGCTGGAGAATGCTCTAACCAGCCATAAAACTCTGTGTTCATTGTCAGTTCTTTCACGAAAACCCTTGGTTTTTGAAATGGCTGGGACTGTTGGTTCTTTGATCCTTATTTTTTTTGAAAAAGTTTGCTAGTGACTTAGTTTTGCTGATGCTGAAATAATTTAAAAACCAGAATTGGTTGTCCTTTGTAAATCCAACTAAATAGCTGCACAACAATACATTTTTACCCTTCATCAGGTGCAGCATCTGTGAAAAGTGAAACCAGCAGACTGCCACCAATCCAAATTAGGATTTAGGGGAAAAAGCTCTTCAAAAGTACTGAAAATAAGACTGACCCAAAATTGGGTCCAAAGCGAGAAAGGACAATAAAAGCCCTTTGTTATTGAATGCACTGCAGATCCAGATTGTACCTACTATAAGAGATGCAGGTTTTTTCAAACACCCAGGCTGCCTGGTGTGTGTATCTGTGCGGCCCTTTTCAACTTTCAACCCTCTCTCTGGTTCTTGAAAATCCTTTTAGGGCTCCTCTCCAGATTGTCTGCAACTAACTCTGCCCTTCCACAATCTCAAGTTCGAGAGTCCAGCCATTCACTTTTTGACTGTATGGAACAAGTTTTTTGTAACTGTTCCATTAGGTGGTAAGGGGTTCTTTCTAGGCCCTGTTTCAAGGCTCGTGAAGTGCTTGAACCGAGCACTTGTTTGTTTGTTTGTGTGTGTGTGTGTGTGTGTGTGTTTTTTTGTTTTTTCTTCAGAAGGAACCATTTGATTGGCTCATCACCAATATTTTTGGAGCAAAGGGCACTCCCCAACATAGAAGCCTAAAATAGAAGAAGCATACTTTGTCCTACTTCCCTTGGGTATGGTATGAGGCAGGTATTATGACCTCATTGTCCCTACCAGGCAGGGTACTGGTATGAGCCTGGTTTGCTATTTGCCTCAGGTCATACCCATACCTCTCTGCTCAATTCTTGGATACCATGACCAGCCAGTCCCAGTCTAGATACCAGGGTTTCAGCCTGGTACCCGCTCAACACTGGCTCAAACTTCAAACCCCAGTGGTCCAAACTTCGAAACCAGCCACCAGCAATTTGTAGCCCCTTAAGTAAAGCAAGGGACGAAAGAGAAGAGTGTGGGCGGGAGAAGGGGGCGGGGGAAGATTGTCATTGTCCTTGTCCTTGATGCTCTGGTATGGTATGAGCGCTTATAAGTGTGGTAGGCTAACTGAATTGGAAGAACCACACCCCCACCCCCCCGCCGCCCCACCCCACCCCCCCCCAAACAAAAACAAAAACAAAAAAAAAAAAAAAAACAAAAAACAAAACAACAACAAACCTCCTACACC
>Ga0116227_10016173_pt1 | contig 10804 bp, 6 predicted proteins | sample S1TSphgellanicum_FD_89693 | JGI IMG/M metagenome (GOLD analysis project Ga0116227, IMG submission 89693) | Host-associated microbial communities from peat moss isolated from Minnesota, USA - S1T2_Fb - Sphagnum magellanicum MG | ecosystem: Host-associated > Plants > Peat moss > Unclassified...
CCAGAGCCAGGCCCAGGCCCGCCCCTACCGCCGCCCCCTGGATCGCCGCGACGATCGGCTTTTTCCCCGCGAAGAGCCGCGCGGCCTCCACATAAAGGGAGTCGATCCCGCTCATGCCGGAGCCGCCGACGCCGGTGGGGGAGGCGAGGTCCGCCCCGGCGCAAAAGGCCTTTCCGGCGGCGGTGAGGACGCTCACGCGGAGGGCGCGGTCCGCATCCACGTCCTCGAGGGCGTCGGCGAGGTCGCGCATCAAGGGTACGCTGACAAAATTATGGGGCGGCCGGTCGATCTCCAAGAGGGCGACGTGGCCATCGACGCGCGCGGAAATCTCCCCATACAGAGCTTTCATCGTCTGGTTCCCAGAAGGTTGCGGGCCACGACCCATTTGTGGACCTCGGTGGGCCCATCATAGATGCGCATGGCGCGGATCTTGGCCGCCATGAGCTGGAGCGGCAATTCCTTGGTCATGCCCATGGCCCCGAAGGCCTGCATGGCGTGGTCGATCACGGTCCAGGCCATTTCCGTGGCGAAGGCCTTGATCATGGAGATCTCCACCCGAACATCGCGGCCCTGGTCGAGTTTCCAAGCGCAGTCATAGGTCATGAGCCGGGCGGCGTGAATCTGTGTCGCCGCGTCGGCCACCCACCATTGGATCGCCTGACGCTCGGACAAGGGCTGACCGAAGGTGACCCTTTGCGGCGCATGGCCGCACATCATATCGAGGGCCCGCTGCGCCATGCCGACAGACCAGGCGGCCATTTCCAGTCGCCGGGTTCCCAGGCGAAGCTGCATCGGCGCGAAGCCCTGTCCCTCGGTTCCCAGAAGCTTCCAGCCGGGAACGCGGCAGTCCTCCAGCACCACCTCATAGGTGACCGCGCCGCCCACCATGGGAATGAGGCGCACCACGTGAAAACCCGGCGAGTCCCTGTCCACCAGAAAGGCTGAGATGCCGCCGCGCGCGCCCTTTTCCCTGTCGGTGACGGCCATGAGAATGGTGAAGTCGGCCTCGGCCGCGCGGCTGATCCAGATCTTGCGGCCGTTGATGACCCAGTCATCGCCGTCACGCACCGCCCGGGTGATCATGCCCGAGGGGTCCGCCCCCGCCCCGGGTTCGGAAATGCCGATGGCCGAGATGGTCTCGCCCCTGACATAGGGCGCGAGATAGGCCTCCTTCTGGCGATCCGTGACCGTCGCCTGGAGCATCCGCAAGTTCGGGGAGTCCGGAGGCAGGGTGTAGGGCGTGATCGTTCGGCCCAGGGCCTCATTCACGGCGACCATGGCCACATTGGGCAGATCCGCCCCGCCCACATCCTCCGGCGCGTCGAGACCCCAGAGACCGAGGGCCCGGGAGACCTGGTCAAGGCGTTCATGCTCCGCCCTGGAGAGCCCAAGGGCCCCGCCCTGCGCCTCGCGTTTCAGGACCGCCGATTCCAGGGGCATCAGCTCATCGTCAACGAACCGCGTCACCAGATCCCTCAGCATCCGGTGGTCTTCGGCGAGCTCGAAGTCCATTCTTGGCGTTTCCCTTGTGCCCGGCCCTTTGACGACGTCCGACCGCGCCCGAGCCTGGATCGTCACACCTTAGGACCCCGTGTCCCTCCCGTCACCGCTGTATGGTCGCCCGGCGCGCGCAGCGTCCGAAATCGACGCTGATCAGACGATTGCTGAAATGTTTCAGCAACATACTCAAATGTTAAGGTGGCAGCGGCGTCGCCTAAAACCATGGCGCCGGCGGCCCTTGCGCGGCGACATTTTGACCGCAATGCGGTCAGTTGGCGGCTTTCTCGCGGCCCCGGCGGGGCGATCAATTGGCGACCCTGAGCTTGGCAAATAGCCGTAGCGTACGGCTGGGGTTGAAAAATGCAGCGGTCATCCGCGCGCCCAGACCGATGGGGCGAAGCTCGTGTGGACCGTCAGACGTCTGCTGTTTGCATCGATCATGACCTTGGCGGTATCGGGCGCGGTGAGCGCCGTCGCCCAGACCGCAACGCCGCCCGCGGCCCCGCCGGCCAGCCCGCCCACCGCCAAACCGGCGGAGACGCCCAGCGCCGTGGGCGAACTTGTGGTCACAGGCTCGCGGATCAAGCGCAGCAACTTCACCACTTCGTCGCCTATCCAGGTGATCACCAGCGAAGAAGCGGCGCTTCAGGGCGCGGCGGATACCGCTCAGCTTCTGCAGCAATCCACGGTCGCCAATAACGCCACCCAGATCAACAACTTCTTCTCCGGTTTCATCACCACGGGCGGTCCGGGCGCCAACACCCTCTCGCTGCGTGGGCTCGGCGCGCAGCGGACCCTCATTCTGATCGACGGCAAGACGCTCGGCCCCGCCGGCGTCGGCGGAACCGTGGGTCCGATCGACCTGAACACAATTCCCGAATCGATCATCGACCACGTGGAAATCCTGAAGGACGGCGCCTCGTCCATCTATGGGTCCGACGCGGTGGCCGGGGTGGTGAATATCATCACCAAGAAAGACTTCGACGGCGGCTCGATCCACGCCATCGCCAACCCGTCCGAAGGCAAGGGCGGCAATACCTATGAGGTGGATGGCAACTACGGGAAAACCTTCAACAAGGGCTATTTCACCATCGGCTTCGACGTCTACCGGCAGGACCCCCTGCGCTATGGCGACCGGTCGTTCTTCTCCTGCGCGACGCTGAACGCGACGAACCCGACGACGGGCGCGTCGGCGGATCCGATCGATCCGGCGACTGGAAAGGCGAAGTGCTTCAATATTCTCAACAACACAGTCATCGACGCGGCGACGGGCACATTCTACGCGCCGAACAGCGCGGCCATGGCCGGCGGTGGGATCACCGGCCAGGACCTGCCAGGCTATCAGGCTGTGGGCTTGACGATTCCGGGTAACGCGGCGGCGACCTTGGCGTCTCAGGCGCTCGTTCCCTATACGGACAAATATTATAACGCCAGCGAGGCCATCTCGCCGGTTAGCCGCTACACGCTCTATGCCACCGGCGGTTATGACCTGACGCCGCATGCCCAGCTCTATACCGAATTGCTCTTCAACCGGCGGGATTCCCAGCAGGTTTTCGACGGGGAATTCTTTTCGATCGTAAATCCGGGCACAGCGTCGAACCCTGGATTTTATCTTCCCGAGCCCGTCATTCCTCAGGTTTACAGCCTGTCTCAGCGCGTCGATTACGGCCGCGCGGTTCTGGGCGTAAAAGGCGATGTTCCGAATTTCTGGAGTATCAAGAACTGGACCTATGATGTTTACGGCCAGTTCAGCAGCAACATGGGCCGGTATAGTCAGGACCTGGCCCTGAATGATCGCGTCAACGCCACCGCGGGCGCCGGGGATGGCCAGTGCGACGTCAACGCCATGGCGCCCTATGGCTATGGCCTGACCATGGCTGAGGCCGAGCCGGGCGTGGCCTGCGTGCCGATCAATTTCTATCAGGCCGTCCAGAATGGCGGGTTCACCCCCGCGGAATGGGCCTTCCTCTCCGCCAACGAGGCGGGCCGCACGGTCTATGATGATTATTATCTGGAGGGCACGGTCAGCGGCGATCTCTTCAAGCTCCCCGCCGGGCCCGTGGGTTCGTCCTTCGGCTTCAAGGTCCATCGGGAGGAGATCGACGACACGCCGCCCGCCGATATCCAGGACGGCAACGCCTATAACTACAGCTCCGTGGGCCGCACAAAGGGCGCGGAAAGTATCGCGGAGGCCTTCGGCGAACTCGCCATTCCGATTATCAATGACCTACCCTTCGCCAAGCGCGTGGACTTCAGCGTCTCGGGCCGGTTTTCCGACTATCAGAGCTATGGCAGCAACGAGACCTATAAGCTTGGGCTGTCCTGGGAGATCAATGACTGGCTGGCCTTCCGCGCCAGCCACGGCACGGCCTTCCGCGCGCCGGCGCTTTATGAACAGTTCCTGGCCAGTCAGGTTGGCTATTACGGCCAGTCCAGTATCGACCCCTGCTTCGAATATGGAAATTCAGGCGCGTCTCTCAACATTCAAAAGAACTGCGCCTCTCAAGGCATTCCCGCCAACTACGCCGCCAATGGGCCCAGCGCGGCGGTCTCCACGGGCGGCGGCAGCGGCCTGAAACCAGAAACCTCCGTTTCCAATGACTTGGGATTTGTCCTGACGCCGAAGTGGAACAACATCAATCTGAAGATTTCCGTCGATTGGTACAGCTTTGATATCACCAACCAGATCCAGGTCTTCGGCCCCGGAAACATCCTCTACCAGTGCTACAATTCGCCCGACTTTCCGAGCAACCCCTTCTGCTCCCTGTTCAAGCGTGATCTCAATCCCGCCTCGCCCACCTATCTGAGCATCCTCAGTGTCGAGAATAATTATGTGAACGTGGCGACCCAGATCGATCAGGGCCTTGATCTCAATATCACCTATGTCACCCACCTCACCGACGACCTGAAGCTGACCATCGACAGCCGCAACGCCTGGACCTTCTATACGACGACGGTCCTCCTCGGCGGCCAGGTGAACAACTATCTGGGTGAGGTCGGACAGCCGGGCTATGTGGGCCAGCTCAGCTTCAAGTTCGAGCAGGGACGATGGACCTTCAACTGGTTCGTCGACATGGTCGGGCACTCCACCGACAACCCGTTCGTCTCGAACATTGACACCAACTTCCTCACCAGCGGCGAGACGGTGACTCTCAATCATACCATCGGCTTCTACTCCACCAGCACCTTGTCGGTCCGCTACAAGTTCAAGGAATGGGCGGTGGAGCTGGGCTGCAAGAACATCTTCGACACCGACCCGCCCGAATATTCGGCCTACGGCTTCCAGAACCGGATCGGCACCCTGGCCTTGACCTCGCAATATGACTGGATCGGACGGTCGTTCTTCCTGGACCTTAAGCGGACCTTCTAGCCAGAGACGGCAAAAACCATCCCGCCCGAACGGGCTGGATGGCCCCGGCCCAGAGGCGCTTAATGGGGCGCTTACTGGGGCGCTTACTGGGTCGCCGGTTGGGGCGGATCGTATGTTTCCAGCCAGCCCACCATGGCCTTGAGCATGGCGATACGGTTAGCTTCGGTCCCATTTTCGATCCAGTGATCCGAGGTGGGCAGGACGGTAAGTTCGACGGTCTTGCCCGCCGCGCGCAGCGCATGGCTCATCATCTCCGCCTGGCGGATCGGCACGACAGTGTCGTCCTTGCCGTGGATGAGCAGGATCGGGGCGTCCGCGCGCGCGGCCTGTTTATCGGGCGACCAAAGCGCCCCTGACGGGTCGGAGTCCGACTTCAGACCCATGGCGTCGGACCAATAGCGCGAGATGGGATCGAGCCGGCCGGCCCCGCGCTCCTTGACCCAGGACATCATATCGTTGAGGTCGGCGACCGCGCCGCCGGCCGCGGCGCAGCGGTAGAGTCCGTTTTGAATGGTGACGCCGGCGAGCGTGGCGTAGCCGCCATAACTCCACCCGACAATGCACACACGCTTGGGATCAATGAGGCCGTCCGCCGCGAGCGCGGGGATGGCGTCGGACACATCGGTCTCCATGAGCCGGCCCCATTGGCCCCAGCCGGCGCGCTCGAAGCTTTTTCCCAGGCCGCCCGACCCCCGGTAATCGGGCTGAAAGACCGCATAGCCGCGGCTGGCGATGGCCTGGGCCCACCAGTCGAAATGCGGAGAGTCATAGGTCCCGTTGCCTGGCCCCCCATGCGGCATCATCACGAGAGGGAGGTTCTTGGGATCGCGGCCCGGCGGCAGGGTGAGCACCCCTTTGAGCTTGGTTCCGTCCCGAGCGGTGTAGTCATACCATCGAAAGGCGGCCACTTGATCGGGCTTGATCTGCGGATAGATGGCGCCGAGCAACGTCGCCTTGGCGGTGGTTAGATCCACCAGGAAGTAGCGCCCCGAATCGTGGGGTCCTTCCACACGCACCACCCACCTGTCGAAAGCATCGTCATAGGAGGCGAGAGTCACCTCCTCATCGGGGAAGGCGGCCTTCACGCTTTGCCATTTGGCGTCCAGAGCGGGATCGAAGAACACCGCGTCATTCACAAAGCCCCCCACCCGCAGACCTATTGTCAGGCGGCTGCCGCGATCACGCAGCGGTTCGGCGGTGGCCCCGTCAATCAGCGGCGCGCTGGCGGTCCCCGTGGCGAGGTCGATCTCGCGCGGGGGATTGAAGTCGCCGTCGTCGCTTCCCTTCAGGATGATCGAGGCCTTCGAGCGCCCATAGGCGGTAACCTCGGGATTGCCCCATTCTGTCTTGCCGGTGGCGAAGATCTGCCCGCCATCGGCCCCCTTCATGACCCGCCAGGACTTGCCGTGGTCGAACTCTTCGGTGCGCGCCAGGACCTCGCCATGGGGGCCGACCGCGAAGGCCGTGGCGTGGGCGCCGCCGCGCACCTCCAGGCTGGAGACCAGGGTGTCCAGATCCGTCTTATAGAGGCCGAGTTGATCGCCCTGACCCGCGTCCCCCGCCACGCCGCCGCTATCGGCCCCGCTGTCCGCGCCCGCCAGGAAATATCCGTAAACATGGCTGCCCTGATGGGACACGGCCACGGGGGGGCCTGGATTGGCGGCCACACCGTCGCGCGGATAAATCTGCGCGCCCTTATGCGTCTTCAGATTATAGACGATCACCGCGAACAGCTCGATATTTCCAGTGTCGCCGCCGACATGTTCGGTGCCGCGGATCCCCATGAGCACATGATCGGGGTCGGCGAACTGGATGAACACGGTCTTGCGGTGGTTCGCCGCGACGGTTTGAAGGATCGGCCCCTCGACGCGCCGGATCACGAAGACGTGGTCGCCGCCCACAGCGGCAATATAGGCGATCAGCTTGCCGTCCTGAGACAGCTGAAGATCGTCCATCGCCTCAAGCTTGCCATAGGCCTCCAGAGACGCGGGAACGACCGGCGTCGCGGCGTGGGCCAGACCTTGAAGCGAAAGAAGGGCGGCTGAGCCGAAAAGGGTCTTGAGGGCGCGCGAGCGTCGCATGGGGTCTCTATGCCGTAAGCGGATGAAAACCCTGACTTTCTAGCACGGGCGTGGCGCCCCCGCGAGCCGTCAATGGGGGGAGGGGGGGACTAACCCCGGCGCGAGCCCACCGGATGGGAGGAGGACAGGCCGCCATCCACGACGATCGCCTGACCATTGACATAGGAAGAGTCATCCGAGGCCAGGAAGAGCGCCGCGCCGGCGATCTCCTCCGGCTCGCCGCCGCGTTTCAGCGGGTTCAGCTGTCCGATCTTTTCCTCCGTGCCCCGCGCGCGGGCCTGATGGTAAATGGGCGCGGTCATGCCCGTCTCGATCAGGCCCGGGCAAATGGCGTTCACGCGCACCCCGGTTCCATAGAGAACATTGGCGGCGGTCTGGACGAGATTGATGACGCCCGCCTTGCTGGCGCTATAGGGCATGCCCCCGGCGCCCGAGCGGAGGCCCGCCACCGAGGCGGTGCAGATGATCGAGCCCTTGGCCGCCGCGCGCATGAGCGGGCTGGCGTGCTTGATGGCCAGAAAGGGCCCGATGAGATTGATCCGCAGCACGTTCATCCAGAAGTCGGCGTCGATCTCTTCCATGGGCGTCAAGCCGCCGCTCACCCCGGCATTGGCGTAGACGACGTCGAGGCCGCCAAAATCGGCGACGGCGCGATCAATCAAGGCTTTGATGTCCGCCTCGTCCCCCGCGTCGCCGGTGACGGCCAGGGCCTGGCCGCCCGCGACGGTGATCATCTCGGCGGTTTCAAAAACGCTCTCGGCGCGGTCAAAGCATAGCACCCGCGCGCCCTCGGCGGCGAAGCGCCGGGCGCTGGCCCGGCCAATGCCGCTGGCCGCGCCGGTCACGATGGCGGCGCGACCGTCCAGGCGACCGGGCATCAGTGGGCCGCCGCCGAAGCGGTCTTGGCGACCGGGGTTGGGGGCAGGGGCAGACGGTCGAGGGAATAGAAGTTGTCGCTCATGGCGGGCAGAGCTTCCGAGAGGATGGTGTCGATGGTCCAGCCCTCGGCCCTGCTTTCGGTCTGGATGGGTCGCGGCTGGCTGTAGAGGATGATGTTCTCGCCGCTGGAGCCGAAGATCTGGCCGGTAACGTGCCTGGCTGCGTCGGCGAGGAGGGCGACGGAGAAGCGCGCGGGCTGGTCGGCGCGGATGCTGGCCGCCATCTGGGCGCGGCGGGCCGCCTGGGCCTCGTCCTTCACCGGCACGGACTGGGTCATGCGCGTCCAGGCCACCGGCGCGAGGCAATTGCAGCGCACGTTCTTCGCCGCGCCTTCCATGGCGATGATCCGTGAGAGGCCGGCGATGCCCATCTTGGCCGCCCCATAATTCGCCTGGCCGATATTGCCGATGATTCCCGAGGTGGAGGTGTAGAGCACATAGGCGCCGTCGCCCTGGTTGCGGAAATGCTCGATGGTGGCCCGGCACACATTGAAGGTTCCGCGCAGATGCACCTCGATGACCTTGTCCCAATCGGTTTCGCTCATCTTGTGGAACATACCGTCGCGCAGGATGCCGGCGGGATTGATCACCCCATGGAGGCCGCCGAAGGTCTCCAAGGCCTGGCGCACCATGCCTTCCACCGCCGCCATGGAGGTGACCGATTCTGAATTGGAAACAGCGTGGCCGCCGGCCGCCCGGATTTCTTGAGCCACCTTTTCGGCGGGACCCGCCGAGCCCTCGTCGCCGCCCCGAAGGCTGGCGCCGAGATCATTGACCAAAACCTTGGCTCCCTCCTGGGCCGCGATCAGGGCGCACTCGCGACCGATGCCATTACCCCCGCCGGTGACCAGAACGACTTTGCCGTCAAGAACGCCCATATGACTGTCTCCTCCGGCCGGGTTTTCGACCGGCGCCTGCTTGTCTTTTGCTTAGGCGCGCGGTTCGGCCTGAGGCAAGCCTGGAGACGGGTTGGTCGCGGCGGCGGACGAGGTTCCGGACCCGCGACAGCGGAATCTTATCCTTCGCCGGTCCGCAAGGCCTTGAGGAATTCCATCAACCTATCCTCATCGGCGAAGTCACCCACGAGGCGGAAGGCGCGCCCGGGGCCCTGGGCCACGAGGGTCGGCGTCGCGATAACGCCCTCGCTCAGAGCGCGGTTTGCGTCGGTGAAGACGTCGATGACCTCCAGGTCGAACGCCCCTTCGGAAGGATCAAACGCGTCCAGCGCGGCGATCAAATTCCGTTCAGCGCGCACCGAACTTGGGGTTGACCTGGCGATAAAGAGCCGCAGCCTCAAGGGGGACTGTGCGGCCCTTGGCGCGGGGCCACGCGTCCAGGGAGCCTCGTTGACGGTAGCGTCTCCGGAGAAGGCGCCCATTCCGAGACTCCGCGGCGCCCTGTCGCCATGCCTCAGCCACATCCCTCGTGCGCGACGTTCAAATTCGAGATGCATTTGACGTGTCTCATCCGCGTCGTGGCTCACCACAACAGCTATTTCGTTGTACGGCCATCTAAGTCCGGCGGATCACATGCGCGCGCGGGGCGGGCGACCGGAGCGAACACACGTTGTAAAAACGACCGCGATGGCCGATCCGATGCCGTCGGATCGCAATCGCTTCAAGGGCGCGTGAGCCTCTGTTGGCGCTCACGCACTGGCGTCCACGCGGGGCCAACGGCGCTGGGATGGGCGGAAAGTCTCGGCCGGGGAAGCTTATAGTCGCCGGCGATCAGCCACGCGAAGTCTTCCTCCGCAAGCGGGGGACTGAAGAGATAACCTTGGCCGAACGGGCAGCCTTCGGCTTTCAGGAAGCGGCGGTGAAAAGCCGTCTCGACCCCCTCCGCCACAATCTGGAGATCCAGGCCCCGGGCCAAGCCGATCATCGACTTCACGATCGAGGCGTCGCTGGACCCCACGGTGAGGCTCCGGACAAAGATTTGATCGATCTTGATCTTGTCGACCGGGAATTCCTTTAGATATTTGAAGCTTGAGTGGCCGGCGCCGAAGTCATCAATGGTGATGCAGAAGCCCATGGCCCGCAGGCGGTGCAAGACGTCGCGAGTCTCCGTCGAGGTTTCGATGGCGATGCCCTCGGTCAGTTCCAACTCAAAACCGCGAGGATCAGCGCCGCTCTCCAGAAGGGCGCGTTCAACGACGGAGATGAAATCGGCGCGTTTGAGTTGAACACCAGACACGTTGATCGCTATCCTGGGCGCCTTGAGCCCGCGCGCGAGCCAGTCCTGGCGGCGCTTCATGGCCTCCCCCATCACCCAGGCGCCGATGGGCGCGATCAGGCCGGAGTCTTCGGCCAAAGGGATGAACTGGTCGGGGCGCTGCAGTCCTAGGTCGGGGTGGTTCCAGCGCAGAAGCGCCTCGGCTCCGACGATCTTGCCCGACGTGAGATCGACCAGGGGCTGATAATGTAGGACGAACTGCCGCTCATCGATGGCGCGCCGCAGGGAGTGCCGCAGCACCACTTGGTTGCGCAGTCGATCATCCGTTCCCGGCGTATAGAGGCGGTAGCTTTGGCGGCCCTCCTGTTTGGCCGCGCGCAGGGCGATGTCGGCCCGTTTCATGAGTTCAATGGGCATATCGGCGGCCAGATGTCGCGTCCGATCCTCAGCCGAGGGAAACAGGACCGCGCCGATACAGACCTGCACCACGAGACTTTCCCCGCCGATGTGGAGGGGAGCGCTCAGACTTTCATTGATCGCCTCGGCGAAGGCCTCAAGCGCGGGCGCGTCCGACGCGCGCGGCAGGAGTACGGCGAATTCGTCGCTGCTTGTTCGCGCCGCGACGCCGGACGCGCTTTCGGACAGGGCCTGCAGCTTCTGGCCCATCACGCGCAACACTTCATCGCCAGCGGCGTGGCCCAAGGCGTCGTTGATGTCTTGCAACCTGTAGACGTCTATGGACA
>Ga0116227_10016174_pt1 | contig 10804 bp, 11 predicted proteins | sample S1TSphgellanicum_FD_89693 | JGI IMG/M metagenome (GOLD analysis project Ga0116227, IMG submission 89693) | Host-associated microbial communities from peat moss isolated from Minnesota, USA - S1T2_Fb - Sphagnum magellanicum MG | ecosystem: Host-associated > Plants > Peat moss > Unclassified...
GCGCCTGCCACCTCAGCCGGTCACCCTTCGACAAGCTCAGGGTGACGGTCGGGGGGCCGGGGTGTGCCTGCGCCTGCCACCTCAGCTGGCACCCTTCGACAAGCTCAGGGTGACAGTCGGGGGGCGGGGTGCGCCTGCGCCTGCGCCTGTCGCCTCAGCTGGTCACCCTTCGACAAGCTCAGGGTGACAGTCGGGGGGCGGGTGCGCGTGCGAATGTCATCTCAGCTCGTCACCCTGAGCCTGTCGAAGGGTGACCGGCGACCGGCGACCCGGCGACGTTTTTACCGGGAGGCGGGGGAGTCGACGATTCCGGCTTCGGTTGCTGCGAGTTCGACGTTGCGGATGAGGCGGCCGTAGGAGAAGAAGAGCGAGGCGAGCGCGATCAACGTCACGCCGCACAGCATCGTTTGCAATCTACGTTGCATTGACGTAGGCCCTTTCATCGACGGCGACTCCGTCGGCGACGGCGGCGCGCGTCAGGTTGAGCGCTTCTTTGGCGGTGATTTGCGGCGGCGCGTGAAGCAACGGGGTCTTCGGGCGCGACCAATTGCGCAACGCCGCTTTGACGCCGTTGAACGCCATGCGCCCGTGATGCGCCGGCGACACTTTCGCCATCTCTTTGAACAGGTAGCTGTCGAAAGTCAACTCCTGAACTTCTTTGGTATCGCACATGTCGACGAAAAACTCTCGATTCTTGTTCCCGCGATACGACCACTTCTCGAGCACCTCGAGGAAATCGAACATCGCGCCGTAGCGCTTCTGCCAGCTCTTCTCGTAGCGCGACAGAGCGAACTTGGTATCGCCGAAATGGCCGTGCAGCGTCTGAGCGGCGAGTCGCCCCGCGGCCATCGAGAAGTAAATGCCTTCACCGGAGGTGTGCGCGACCATCCCGCCCGCGTCCCCGACCAAGAGCGTCTTCCCATAAACGAGCTTCTTGTAGCGCGCCATCGGCAACGGATGCCCTTCGAGCAAGATGCGCTTCGCGCCGCGCAACTTATCGCCCGCCCGCTGCTTGACGCCTTCGAGAAACGCGTAGGAACGATTCGCGTGTTCGGGACGGCACCCGGTGCCCACCGCGACGTGGTCGCTCTTGGGAAAAATCCAACCGTAGAAGTCGGGCGACACGTCGTCGCCGAGATAGAGTTCGGCGGTCGTCTCGTAGTGTGCCATCGCGTCGTCGGGAAGATAGAGGCGTTCTTGGATGGCCGACGCGTGTTTGATCGCTGGCCGTCCGCACGACTTCGCGACGGCGGAACCCGCGCCGTCCGCGCCGACCAGCGCGTCTGCGACCAGGGTCTCCTCGCGTCCGCCGCGATACCGCACGCGGACGTGAACCTTCCCGTGCTGGTCCTCCTCGTGCGAGAGGAACGTTGCCTCGCGCAACTCGGCACCCGCGTCCTGCGCCTTCTCGCGCATCGCGCGATCGAGGACTTCGCGCGTGACCATGCAGATGTAGTCGTCTTCGCGCTTGACGGTGCCGCGCACGTCCATGCCGACCTCGCTGCCGCTCGGGCCGATTACGACGGCGCGCCGCGTCTTCCGTTCGATGATGCGGCTCGGTACGCCGAATTCGCTAATCGCCTTCGGCGGGATCGCGCCGCCGCACGGCTTCTTGCGCGCGAGATCGCGTTCCAACATCGTGACGTTGTGTCCGCTCGCGGCGAGATCGCCTGCGGCTACGCTTCCGCCGATATTGGCTCCGACGACGATGACATCCATACGTTTAGAAACCTCCGGAACGAAGTGCGAGGGCCGCGACCAGCATGCCCCAGACGAATGGCGGAATGGCGCTCGCGCAATACCACGGGGCGAGCCCCTTGGGATCGGTCGCGAGTTTACGCTGCATCGGAATCTGAATCAGGAACAGGGCGAGCATCACGCCGCCCGCGAGCCACATGCGGTGCGCGAACACGTAGGCGATCGCGAGCACCTGGAACACGTCGATGAAGGCGAACGCCGCGCGCAGCGCGCCGTCGAGGCCCAGCATGACCGGCAGCGAGCGCAGGCCCAGGCGCTTGTCGCCTTCGTAGCTTTTGAAATCGTTGAGGGTCATCAACCCGTGCGAGCCGAGCGAATAGAGCGACGCGAGCACGAGCGTGCCGGTCGTGACGTGGCCGAAGATCGCCGCACCCGCGACCCACGCGAATCCCTCGTAGGCGAACGCGCACGCGGCGTTGGCGATCCAGCCGTTCCGCGCTTTGAGCCGCAGCGGCGGAGCGCTGTAGGCGAGTGCGAGCGCGAGGCCGCCCAGCGCGAGATAGAGGACCGTCGTACCCAGTGCCGCGGCGAGCGCGAGTGCGGCGAGCGCGAGGGCGAGTGCGATCGCGAGGACCGTGCCGGGCGCGAGCACGTTCGCGGCGGTCGGGCGCTCCGGCTCGTTGATGCGATCGACGTCGCGGTCGAACCAATCGTTCGTGATCTGCGAAAACGCACACAGCAGCGGGCCCGCGAGGACCATCCCGAGCACGACGCGTCCGACCGACGGGAACGTCCAGTGCGCGTTGCCCGAAGCGACGCAGCCGACGATCATCGCCCACATCGGCGCGAACCACGTCCCCGGTTTTGCGAACGTGCGCAGCGACGCGTTGATGCGCGCGGCACCGTTCGTGCGGTCGGCAAAGGGCAGCATCATCGCGCCGAATTGGCCGACCGTTTCGACGGTCGAGCGGGCCGAATCGCCGAAGACCGAGCCTTTAGCCACCGACGTGCTCCCGCGCACGCAACATGACCGCTTCGTCGATCGTCGCGAGGTTGCGTTCGCGCGCGTATTTCTCGACGTTCGCGCGCGCCTTCTTGCGCACGAAAAACGGCACGCGCCCGAGCAACCGTTCCGCAGCGGGATCCCAGCGCACGCCGTCGCCGGCTGCAACCGGAACGCCCGGCTGCGCCGCATCGGCGGGTTCGGCGAGCGGTTCGGGCGCCGCTTCGGCGAAGCGCCCCTGGCCGCGCGGACCGAAGGTCTCGATCAGGTGATGCTCGAGCCCGAGGACTTGGGTTTGATTCACGAGGTCGCCGATGTGGTTCGCCCCGTCGTACCCGATGAAGGGCGCGTAGCCGAGCGGGAAGTTCAGGATATGCGACGGCGGCGAGACGACCGCACACGGAACGCCGAATTCGCTTGCCGAGTGACGCTCCATTTGCGAGCCGAACATGATGTCGGGCCGCGTCCGGTCGATCGCGCGACGCACCTCGCGATAGTCGTCGGTGACGAGCACCTCGCTCGTGATGTCCGCGACGCGTGCGCGCAGCCAGTCGCCGTAGTCCGTCACGTACGTGCCGACGAATTCGATCTCCATGTCCAGTTCGTCGCGCAGGACGCGTGCGAGGCCCGCCGCCGCGCTCGGCAGCCCGAACACGGCCACGCGTTTCGACGAGAGCGCGTGCGCGTCGACCGTCCGCGAATACCAGAGCAGCTTCGCGTCCTTCGCGGCGAGTGCGATCCGTTCGGCCGGAATCTCGCAGAGCGCGCAGAGCTCGCGCAGGAAACGCGTCGTGCCGGCTTCACCGTACGGCAATTCCTCGACGTGCGGCGTTCCGAAGCGTTCGCGCAGAAAATCGAGCGTCGGCTTGGCAAGTTCGGCCGCCGTCGGGACGTTCACCCAGGCGCGGCCGATCGTGCGGAGGTCGTCCGGCGTCGCGCCGAGCGGCACGACGGCGTTGATCTCGATGCCGAGGACGTCGAGCGATTTGCGCAGCGATTCGACGTTCGCGCGATCGTGAAATCCGAGTAACGACGGGCCGATAATATTGACGGACGGCCGTTCGCTGCGCGGCACGTCCGCGGCGAAGTGCGCGACGATGTCGCGCGTCGTTTTCGCGAACGCGGAGAGTTCGGTGTCGCGGATCGGATGCGTGGTCGCCATGAAGATTTCGGCGGCCACGTCGCCCGGCCGCATCATCGCGACCTCGCCGTCGAGCGGCTCTTGCAGCACCGCTGCGGTCGCGCTGCGGGTCACGACGATCATCTCGGGATGCTCGCGCGCATCGATTTCGCGCAGTAAGGCCGGGAGGTCGGCAGCGGCGCCGGCGAGCGTTGCTTCCGACATCCCGCAAAACGAAAGCGGCGGCAAGACGCCCAAGCGCTCGAACATCGCGAGCATGATCGTGGAGTAGCCGTCGCCTTTTGGCGCGCGCACGACGCAGTGGACGTTCCCGAACGACGCGGCCGCTTTCGAGACGCCGACGTGCGCGGGAGCCTGGTACGACCAGAGCGCGAGCTTCAACGCCGCGCTCCCGCCAGTTGGAAGAACCCGAGGTCGATCGGTGCGCCTTCGGCGCCGTCGCGCGCGCGCCGTGCCGCGAGCGCCTCATGGCGCCGGAGCGCCGCCGCGAACATGCCGAAGAGCGTCGAGGCCCCGCTGAATCCGTGGATCGGCTGGAACGTCAGCTCCGTCGACCACTTGACGGCGAAGCCCATGCCCTCGAGCGGATTCGCGATGTTGAGGTTCGCGACGACCAGATCGGGCCGCAGTTCGGAGAGACGCGCGAAGAGCGCGAAGCGGTCCGGGCGCTCGAGGATCTCGACGCCGCTCAGCGTCGCGAGTTCCGCAGCGTGAAATTTCTTGTAGATGTTCGGCGTGCCCGCGAGCGGCACGCGCGCTCCCGCGGCCCGCAGCGTGCGCGCCAGCGGCAATTCGAGCATCGCGTCGGAGCAGAAGACGATCGTCTTGCCCGCAAGCGGAGCGGTCTGCGGCGCGAGCGCGGCCCATGCGTCCCGTTCGCGCTCCGCATACGAGACGGTCTTGCCGAACGCGGCGGCCAGCGTCTCGTAGAACGCGCGCGTTCCGTCGGGGCCGAACGGGAAGAGCGATTTGTGCGCCGGGCAGCCGCGCTCGCGGGCCGCGAACGTCGTCGCGCCCTGCAGATACGGGTGGACGGCGGCGAGCACCGTGTTCGGTCCGAGCGGCGGGACATCGAGCGCGCTTTCGCCGGGCAAGAACGCGGGCTCGGGCAATCCCATCTGCGCGCATTCGAGCCGGATCTCGGCTTCTTCGAGCGCGGAGAGGCAGCCGAGGATCACGAGGTTCTTCTCGGTCGTTTCGGGCGACCGGGCGATCATCGCCTGAAGCACGTGATCCTCGCCCTGGGTGTATGCGGCGTCGAATCCGTCGAGCCGGCACGGGTACACGCGCACGCCGAACTCGGCTTCGAGCGGCGCCGCGCAGCCGGCCACGTTCATCTTGAGAATCTCGGGCGTGCAGGTCGAGGCGAGAAAGATGGCCTTCGGCGCGTGCTCGGCCACGATCGCCGCGACGATCGGGCGCAGGCCGTCGAGCGGATCCGCGCCGCCGAGGTCGTCCTCGTCGAGGACGGCCGTTGCGAAGCGCGGTTTGGCGAAGATCATGACGCCGAGCGCCGTCTGCAGGAAGCCTTGGCACGAGCCGGTCCCGACGACCAAGAAGAAGCTGTCCTGCATCTTATGATGCAACCAGCCGATCGGAGCCAACGAGCAGAAATCGTCCCTCTCGATGGCGCCCGTGGTTTGCTCGAACAACCCGCTCACACTCCCCGCCGGCGCTTTTTCCTATGATGGCGTAGCGGTTCGCGCGGACCCCGTGATGACGGTCACCGGTGCCCCGAAGAACGGTGGTAGGTAGGGCCGGGCGGTCGAGCCGCGCGGCACCTCAGGCGGCGGTGGAGTTCTCGGCGCTGCGGAAATACCGTCCGAGCACGACGGCCGTCCCCTTTCCGGGCGCGCTGTTCATGGCGAAGATGTGGCAGCACCGCCGCATGATCGGCAGTCCGCGCCCGCGCTCGGCGTCCGGTTCCGGAAGCTCGGCGTCGGCGACGAGGCCGGTCTCGCATCCGACCCCGTTGTCTTGCACCAAGGCGAGGATCCGATCGGCGGCCACGCGGACCTCGACGGCGATCGGGACTTCGGCTCGAGCGTGCTCGACCGCGTTCGCGAGCGCTTCACCGACCGCCGTGGCGAAGTACGCGAGGTCGTCCCCCGCCACGCCGTTGCGCCGTGCGAAGTCGATGATGGCATCGCGCGCGCCGCGCGACCGCTCGGGTTCGGGCCGAACCCGGAAATCGAGCACCGCTTCAGAACTGTTCATCTCGCTTCCCGCATTGTGCCCAGGACCGGCCTTTTTCGAAACGTGATCGTGTTGCCATCCGACGACTCGCAGACGTACGACGGCTCGTGCGTCGTCTACGTCCTCGCCTGCCGGGACGGCACGCTGTACGCGGGCTGGACGAACGACCTGGCGGCGCGGCTCCACGCTCACGGCCGAGGCGAGGGTTCGCGCTACGTCCGTTCGCGGCTGCCGTTTCGCCTGCGCGCGTTCTGGCGCGTCCCCGATCGCTCGACGGCCCTGCGCGAGGAGGCCCGCTTCAAGCGGCTCACGCGGTCCCGCAAGCTGCGCGCCCTCGCGGCGGGACAGGTGTTCGACCGCGCCCTGAACAACGCCCCGGACGTTTCGGAGCCGCCCTCGCCTGCGGCGGCTCGATTGGGAGGACAGATCATGGCGACCACCACCGCACCGTCCGGGGCCGAGCTCGACGCGCTCGCTACCGAAGCCGAGACCGCGCACGCGCGCATCCACACCGCGAAAGGCGACATCGTCTTTCGCTTCTATCCGCACGATGCCAAGCAACACAGCGCGGCCTTCATCAAACTCGCGCGCGCCGGCTTTTACGACGGGCTGACGTTTCACCGCGTGGAACCGGGCTTCGTCATTCAAGGCGGGTGCCCGCAGGGGACGGGCACGGGCGGCCCGGGCTACAACTTGGATGCGGAGTTCAACGACAAGCCGCACGTGAAGGGAACGGTTGCGATGGCGCGCTCGAGCAGTCCGAATTCGGCCGGTTCGCAGTTCTACATCTGCCTCGGCGACGCGCGCTTTCTCGACAAGCAGTACACGGTGTTCGGACAAACGATCGAAGGCCAGGACGTGGTCGACAAGATCAAGGTCGGCGACGTGATGGAAACCGTCACGATCGAAGGCTAGGATGCAGTGGTGTCTGGGCACGCAGGGCTGGTCGTACGCGGATTGGCTCGGCGACATGTACGACGCGGCGGCGCGCCCGGACACCTATCTGCGTTCGTACGCGCAAGAGTTTTCGAGCGTCGAGATCGATTCGACGTTTTACGGGACGCCCACGGCCGAGCGGGTCGCGAAGTGGGCCGCGACGGTCCCGGCCGGCTTCACGTTTTCGTGTAAGCTGCCGCGTGAGATCACGCACGAGCGGCGCATGCTCGACGTGCGCGGCCTCGTGGCGGAGTTCTACGACGCGATGCGCGCGTTCGGGCCGAAGCTCGGCTGCGTGCTCGTCCAATTCGAAGCGTCGTACGGCCGCGCCGAAGAGCCGGTCTTCCGCGAGGCGCTCGACGCGTTTCCACGCGACGTCGCGACCGCGTTCGAGTTCCGCGATCCCGCCTGGTACGCGCGCGAGGTCCAGACGCTCCTCGAAGCGCGCGGTCACGCGCTCGCGGTGACGGACGCGCCGTTCGTCCCGCGCGACCTGATGGCGGGGGTGCTCGAGCGCTCGACCGTGCCGTTCGCGTACCTGCGGTTCATCGGGGACCACGCGACGCTCGACCGGTTCGATGCGGTTCGAATCGACCGGACGCGCGAGATCGCGTGGTGGGCGCAGGCCCTCGGCGCCGCGCGGCCGCGCCTGCAGCGCGTCTTTGGCTACGTCAACAATCACTATCAGGGACACGCTCCGGCGACGGTCCGCGCCCTGCATGCGGCCCTCGGCGTGCGGCACGAACGGCCGCAGCGGATCGTGCAGCCGACGCTGTTTTAGCGCTAAGGAATCGCGCTTTCGACTTGCGTGGCGGCGGTCGCCGAATACGGCGCGCGCAGAGTCGACGCTACGCTGCCGTCGGCGCGAAAGACATAGATGACGGGATCGTCGGCGTTACCGGCGGGCGCACTCGCGCGCAGGGCGCCGCCCTCGAACGTCGTGACGAATCCCGCCTCGCCGGGCTGCGGCGGCCCGACGTTCTTGTCGATCGCCTTTTTCACGTAGCCGCGCACGAAGCCCGGCACTTGGTCGAGGACGGCCACGCCGACGATCGCCGCGTGCGCGCCGCTCTGCTTTTCGAGTTCTTCGGTCCACGCATCGGTCGCCTTCGCGGATTTCTGCGTGAAACCCACGACGAGGACGAGCGGCTTCCCGCGCGCGTCGTCGGGATAGGTTGCGGATTTCCCATCCGTCGTTTCGCCGTGAAACCGGAGGACGGCGGCCGGCGTCGGGCTTGCGGGCGTCATCATCGTGGGATAGACGCCGCCGCCTCACGGCATGTCCTGTACCGCCTCGACGGCATCGGGGTCCGAACGCCAGAAGCCGTACGAGAAGAAGAAGACGAGGCCGATCAGGAGCGCGAGCCCGAACCAGATCCAGGTGGCGCGCGAGAGCCCGAAGATCGCGAGGAAGCCCGCGAAGAGGATGCCGAGGATCGGGAAGAGCGGCACGAACGGCACGCGAAACGGACGGCGCAGATTCGGCTTGTAGCGCCGCAGGAAGAGCACGCCGAAGCAGACGACGATGAACGCGATCAGCGTTCCGATGTTTACGAGATTCAACAAAGCGTTGAGGGGCACGATCAACGCCAAGAATGAGATCGCGATGCCGGTCAACATCGTGGCCGCCACGGGCGTCTTGTAGCGCGGGTGGATCTTCGCGCAAATCGGCGGCAGCATCCGGTCGCGCGCCATGACGTAGAAGATGCGCGTCTGCCCGAGCATCGAACTGAGCGCAACGCTCGTCGTGCCCGCGATGACGCCGACCGTGATCACCCAAGCCAGGATCGGTTGATGCAGCGGCGCGAGCGCGAAGAGCAGCGGATCCTTGTCCGGAACCTTGGCCCACGGGACGGCCCCGACCAGGACGATCGCGGTCGCGCAATAGATCAGCGTGCCGATGCCGAGTGCGCCGATGACGCCGAGCGGCACGTCGCGCTGCGGGTTCTTGCATTCCTCGGCCGTCGTCGTGGCGGCATCGAATCCGATGTAACTGAAGAAGACGTACGCCGAGATCGGGATGATGCCGTAGGGCTGGTCCGCTTCGACGGCTCCGCCGAACGGCGAGAGCGAACCCCAGCCGTGCGGGTTGAAGTCGTGCAAGTTCGCCGCATGAAAGAGCGTGACGCCGGCGATGATGAACACGAAGAGCGCCGAGACCTTCAGGATGACGAACGCGTTATTCGCCGACGCCGATTCGCGGATGCCGAGCGAGAGCAGCCCCGAGAGCACGAGGACGAAGACCGCCGCCGTCACGTCGTATTGTGAGTGCGCGAAATCGATGAGGTCGAGGCGCCACCACGCACCATGCATCACGAGATTCGAGGTCTGCGCCCACGCGGGCAACGCCACGCCGAAGGTCCGGACGGCGTCTTGGAGCGCGGCTGAGAATTGCTGGGCGACGGGCGCGGCGCTGATCCCGTATTCGAAGAGGAGCGCGAAGCCGATGATCCACGCCACGAGTTTGCCGAGCGTCGCGTAGGCGTAGGTGTACGCGCTCCCCGCGATCGGCACCATCGCACCGAGCTCGGCGTAACAGAGCGCTGCGAAGAACGCCGTGAGACCCGCGAACAGGTACGAGATGATTACCGCCGGACCGGCCCCGTGGACGCCCGTGCCGATCGTCGTGAAGATTCCGCCGCCGATCATCGAACCGAGGCCGATCGCGACGAGATCCTTCGCCGTCAGCGAGCGGTTGAGTTCGCGTTTGGCGGCCTGCCCGCGCAACTTATCGACGTCCGTCGTAGCGACGAGCCGGTGCAGAAATGACACGACGGGCCCGTTCGCAGAAGCCCGCCCCCGTCCCCCCGTGCATTCGGTGCGCGTACGGAAAGTCGAACGGAACCTAAGGAACGTGAGGAACGTGAGGAGCGTGTGAGAAAGGTCCGCCGCGAAGTAGCGGGCCCCGCCCGTGTCACCCTGAGCCTGTCGAAGGGCGGTTTCATGGTCACCCGCATCGTCGCATCCGCGCTATCGCTCGCCGTCGCGTTTGCGGCGGTCGTGCCGGGCGCGGCGCCCGCGTTTGCCGCCGCGCCGCTTTTCGCCGGGGAAACCTTCGTCTTGGATCCGGGGCACGGCGCGCGTTATCCGGACGGGTCGCCGCTCAACGTCGGTGCAGTCGGTCCTGATGGAATCCAGGAACAAGCGGTCGCGCTAGCCGTCGCGGAATCGCTCGCGACGCTCCTGCGCGCCGCCGGCGCCCGCGTCGTCCTCACGCGCTCGCGCGCGCATCCGTATCGCACGGGCACCGTCGTGCGGCTCGACAACCGCGCGCGGGCGGCACTCGCCAACCGGCTCGGTGCGACCGCGTTCGTCGCGATCCACGCGGACGCGTCGACGTCGCCGCAGCAGCGCGGGATCAGCGTGTTTTGGCTGCGCCCGAACTCACTGCGGCTCGCGATCGCCATGCGCCGGAATCTCGATGCGCTCGAACTCGGCGAATCGGAGTTCCGCGTGCGGGACCTCGCGGTCACGAGCGAAGCGCGCGTTCCGGCGGTGCTCGTCGAACTCGGTTTCATCTCGAATCCGGTGCAAGAACGCCTCCTCGCCAACTCCGCCTTCCAAAACCGCGAAGCCCGCGCCCTCTACACCGCGCTCGCACAAACATTCGGCCACTAATACCACTCTTGTCACCCTGAGCCTGTCGAAGGGTGACCCGGCAGCGACGACGATTAGCGAAGCGTCGTTAGCGCGCCCTTCGACAAGCTCAGGGTGACTTGAATTGGCAAAGTCCGCTAAACGAACGCGCTATGCACCGCTTTCGAAATGCGGCGGATTGCGATGTTGCCGAGTGAGAAATCGTTGAGATCTTTGGTGAGAACGGCGATCAC
>Ga0116227_10016175_pt1 | contig 10804 bp, 2 predicted proteins | sample S1TSphgellanicum_FD_89693 | JGI IMG/M metagenome (GOLD analysis project Ga0116227, IMG submission 89693) | Host-associated microbial communities from peat moss isolated from Minnesota, USA - S1T2_Fb - Sphagnum magellanicum MG | ecosystem: Host-associated > Plants > Peat moss > Unclassified...
GTGTTTTTTGTTTTGTTTTGGTGGGCTATAGTGGGTAGAAACACAAAGGGTGTGGTTTCTCCCCCCCCCCCCCCCCCCCCCCAATTCATCATAGAATATTTTCTTCCTTTTTGTAGTTATTTAAAACATTTCTTCTATTTCTTTCAATTTATGTTTTAAAAAAACTTGGCTTAATTTGTTGTTCAGTTATTAAGGTTTTATTTATGAATAACCAAGATTGTTGCAAAATCCATTACAAAATGCAATTGTTCACCACTTCTTTTGCTTTTCAATGTGGCTGATCGCCACACAAGCTCTCATTAAAACCTTATGTATCACCAACAACCTTGATCATCTACTCTTGAAGATCATTGCTCATTATTGACAACACAGAAGCCCAAGTACCTATATTTTGCTTCATACAAATATGTGATAGCCAGTGACATTTACCTTCAATTTTTTCAACAACCAATATTACCTCCACATGTTTTTAGATGTTGCCACCTAAGTGACCTTGGCAATTTGGAAAAAGAATGTTGTTCTTATATATAGGCACTATGAGAAAATGGGGTGATTGGTAATTAGCCTTGCAATTGAGTTTTTGAGTTGTAATGACCATTTGCAACTCATTACAACTTAGTGTATTTCTACGAGTGTGAGTGTTATCGAACAAATCATATGAGTTGTAATGGATGCAACTCACCATATGTGAAACTATACACACATCCAACTTGTGCAACTTAATTATAATTATGTAGGATCAATTATTATGTAATTCTAATGCACCTAGTTTGCAACTACCATGGTAATTTGTCATGTTGACATTTATGTTTAATGATAAACCAACATATAAATATCACTAGACATGTGATTGGTCAAAAAATCCATTAGTAATGTTGAGTTTAATTGCACATAAATAATAGTAATTGAAGGTTAATAATGTTGGTCATCTAATTTGAAAATGATGGTCAAATTTTATAATGGAAATATTAATGGATTTAATAAGACAATGATCAAATATGGTTCATATGAAGGTCAATAATCATGTGGTCATTACTTCAATTTGATTTTAAATTAATAATTTTTAACTTGGTAATGTTCACTAATATTTTAAGTTTTTAATGGAATTTGATTGATTCGTGGGAAAGTCAATGAAAAAGGCCTTAATACAAATTATTCATGCCATGTGGGACTAGTATGACCAATAACAATCATGATTAACGAAACAAACATTATTAATGTTCATTGACATGATGATACAAACTTGTAGGAAACAATGTTGCGACAACATGGTTTTGTTTATAATTTGTGTTTGTTATGAAAGAGGATTTGATACTTGCATTTCAAATTAGTAGGTGGAATAAAATTTATTGATAGGTGAATATTAATCTAGTTTGGGCATTAAGGTTTTAGGGTTTTAGGTTCAAAAAAATGTGTTCATATTTGCCAATCAAGATAGTTCACTTTTGATGAATATGGAATCATTAAGTTTAATCTACATGACATAATATTTTTCCCAAATCAAATAGTATAAATGATATGTTATTGATGTGTGAACCATCATGTATGTTGATACGCATTTTCTAAAACTTGAATATTTTAATTATGACAATGTTAAGCCCTTCAAATGTAGTTTTCCCTTTTAGCAAGTCTATACCACTTAAAATTTACATTTCTATATGCATGCAAAATGCATTTTGTGTTGTAACATGGTAAAACATGCCTTGAACAATTAATAAATGCACCATATGTTTGAATTTCATAAATGTTCCCCATGAATGTGGAAAAACTAATTTTGTGCAATCTAAAAAACATTATAATTTTTGAAAAGTAAATTGAAAATATTTTTTAAAATTTTAATTTACTTCTTCAATCTCATTATGCAAATCATTTACTTTTTAATCTATTTATCATACAATTTGGTTTTGTTGTATTCAACAACTATTTTTTTGGCTTACTTTATCATGCTTTTACCCACACCAATAAAAAAATGTCAATTTGTGATTAGTTAAAAAACAATTACAATCAACTTTGCAATTAAAAGATCCTTTAGTGAAGTCATATTGACCTTTAACATCAAATGATGATTCAACATAATGTCAACAGATTTCTCATGGATCAAATATATGGTTAATGTATACATTTCCATCTTTTGATTAACATTACATTTGCAACTACTAACTATCTTTTTGCAACCACTATGAGAAATCGTATTCATGGAAATCAAACCAGCATGCAATTAGATCGTCACAAAAACTACTATGCAACTAAAGTACAACTATAGTATGGAAATACGATGAATTGATATTTAAAATGTAATGTTAGAATATTTCATAGTTGTGATTTAGTTGCAACTTGGACTTTATACATGCGAATGTACACAAAATATATACGATGATAGTCAATCGTAGTTTGACCATGATCACAAGTTGTAGCAAAATGGTTAATCTCAATTATGTTGCAACTTATGTAGCTTTAGCGCTGAGTGAACAACTACTTTGTAACTAGCATACAATGTTGATGCGTATGATCATGCCGCACATACAACTAAGTAAAAGTCCATAACATCTAGAACTTGCAACTTGTTTACAACTAAGAATCAACTAAATTGACTAGTTTTACAACTAAGTTACAACTAAATGTGCCACTATGGTTTCACTACATAATTAGTACATGTCTATTATTTTGGAACAAGAATGTTCAACTTATTTAGAATTATCTGTCAATTATGTGGCAACTCATACTATTAAAAGATTTACAAATTGTGCAATTCATTGAAAGTGTAAATGCATGCCTTTAATTGGATTGGAATGGTGTATTAAAGTGTTTATGATAATGTACATATAAATATCATTGTTTATACACTTCAAAAAAATTTAGATTAGATTATTAAATGCTTCATTGAGTTGATTCCTTTATTGAATTAATTAATTAAAATAATTCATTTTCATAATTATTTAAAGAACTAAAATTTAAATAATGTAGTAAATATTATAGTCCTATTTTTGGTGATTAATGTTCAATTGTTGTGTTAATAATATTTCACTACATTGGAATTCAAAATATTATGTTGGTATACATACATATCTAACCATAGAATTTCATGAAAGGTGAAAGTCTATTTTTGAATTGAAATTAAAAGGAATGTGTATATTTTATTAAACATTCAATAAAGGTGTACATATGAATATGTCTTTATATACCTCAATGTCTTCTACTCAAATCCATGTTTATTATTTAATATTTCAAAATGAATTATTTATAAATTATAAATTATTAATTAATATGTAATATATTTAATTACCATGAACTAATTAAGTAAACTAAATAGTAAACTATTCATATGAATTCATTAATCAATTTTGATTAATTAGTATTTCATTAATTCAGATAATAAATAAATAAATATCTAAAAATTAATTACTTAAACTCAATAACTAATTATATAAATTTAATTAATTCAAATAATTCTAGATAACAAACTTTGTTAATGTAAGTGAGTAATTATTGAATTTTATTTGAATTCAGATCATCAATTATCAACATAATTAATTATCTAATAGTTATTTAAATAATTAATCATCTAATATTTATTCTGATAATTAATTATCTGATACTTATTTTGATAATTAATTATTTGAATCAATCAACTAACTAATTGTCTGAATTATATTAATTAATTCATATACTCAATCTAGATAATTAATTATCAAATATTTAATTCAAATACTTAAATTCCAAATAATTATGTTAGATGATTAATTATAAATTTCAGATCAATTAAAAAATTAAAATAAAACATAAATCATGTGAAAAATGTTTTTTTATAATTACAACTCAATTACAACTAGGGTGCCACCAAAAGATTTAACCCATATGCTTTGCCTTCAATATCTCATTTCACAAATTATATAAAAAAGGTGTTTCCTCTTGCATTCTCACATTAAAATACATGTGCCATGTTGCGATGAATTCATACAAGCTTAACCTTAACGGCAAAACACATAACAAATTAAAAAAACTTATGTGGCTACTCTTTAGTTCATACCCTATTTAGTAGGTAAGAAATAAATTATTAACTAATTAACCAATTAATTACAAGTAACTAATTACCTACCAACCTACCCACTTACAAAACTACCTATTACATATTATTTTTAATTATTTTAAAAGTAACATTTATCATTATTATTTCATAGATTCCAATAACAAATTAATTGGTATGTAATAATAATTCAAAATTAATGATTAATTATTTCAGGAAAAATTTATTTAAAAAATATAATTAACCATTAATTTGTTTAATGTATATAATTATTTGGAAATTACTTATAAAATAACATAACATTTTAATTTATTCAATTACTTAAAACTAATGTTTTACCTTTGAAAATAAACCTTTTAAAATGGTAGTGAATTTTTAAAAAAAAAGAGGTATTAATTGATTATTTAACAAAATAAATTATTGACTGATTGATAATTCCTGAATATTAAATTTCTAACCTATTAACTTAATTAGTATTTATTAGTTATTAACCATATTTTTTGAATAATAGATATTGACTATCACATATTTAATAAATATTAATAAATTAATAATTAAAATAAAAAATCATTTAAGAAATATTAAATTATTAAAAATAATAAGTATTAGAAGAAATAATATGTCATGAATTTTATTAACTTATAAAATATTCAATCAGTTTTAATTAATCATTAATAGTAACTTAAGAAAATTATTTGTGAGAATTTTATATTTATTATTCATTGCCTGACTAAATATTTATTAATTAATAATCATTAGGTATGAATCATAACTCTTGATTAACTAGTGAAATCAAATTACTGAGATGTTTCAGAACTAATCAGATATTTCAGAATTAGTTAAATAAGGAATAATCAGATAATTAGTTATCTGAATTATTATTTATTTCATAGTAATTAAATATTTAATATTAATTAATAGTTAATAAATTATTGAAAACAATTCATTTATATTAAATGTTAATTATATATCTATTAAATCATTTTTTTCAATCAAAATTAAATTATGTTAAATTAACTAACTATAATTTCATCATTCTTAATTAATTAATAAATTAATATGAATAATTCATGAATACTGATTAATTATTGTATCAATTTATGATTTAATACCTAATTAATCAACTAATTTTTAAAATAATAATAATAATAATTGATTACTCAATTAGTTGGTATTAGTTAAAATTTAAATAATAATAATAAAATTTATTTCATAGTTTATACTAACCAATCAATTATTTGATAATAGTAATTTATCAGTAATTAGTGCTTGTTTATTACAACAATCATATCATATTAATATGGCCTCATTACCATAATGTAATCAAACCTTGATAAAGACAATATATTTTTAAATGAACCATAGAAAATCAAAATGATTTTTTAAAATGTAATGTGGCCATAATAGTGGTGAATATATGTTTAATATATCTTCAATATTGGTTTGTTTGAAATTATAAAAACTATAGGACAAGTCTTGGTTCAAAATTTGATTTGTTGAACAAAAATGGCATAAGGAAAAAAATCATTGCTTATGTCAAGGATGAAGGGTCAAACTTCAATGTAATGACTAATGCATTATAATCAATTATGAATTATGAATATCTTAATTTGGAGGAAAAATTTTAGGGAATTTGTTTTGGTCACATTTTTTCAAAAGTATGTTAGTATGGCACATTAAATGAAAAAATGTGCAAAAATGGAAATATGTTTTTATTAAGTCTACACAAGTACAATTTTGCAAAAGTGCTTTGGCCCAAAAAATTTAAGAAGGCAAGGTAGGAATTGAATAAATGTTGTGTTAAAATTACTATTCACCCAAACAAACTAAATACCCTAGTGAAAACAAGGTAAGGAATATTGATTTTTAAAAGAAATGTGAAAAAAAAATTCCAACAACATACTTTCCTTGATGTTAGACTTTAAGCTAAAAAATCTTTGTATAGTATTTTCATTTGTTGAAAGGAGCAAGGTGTTGTTATTGTTCAAGAGTATGATAAGAAATCTTTGTATCCTATATTGATGAAATGTCATAAACATTTGCATCCTTCAATAGAATTTGAAAAAAAATTTGTTGACCACAATATTTTTTTTTATCAAAATTGTAGTTTGGATATTTTTAAGCAAATTGCAAGCAAGCAAAATAGCGTGTAAATAGGGAAATGTTGATTTTCAAATGATACTAAATAGATGTGAAAGATATCAAATGTCTTCTTCAATGGTGAGAGAAATATGAATCAATGTTTTTTATTGTTGGTTTCTTTGCCCACTAGATTTTAGAGTATTGTTGAATCATGGATAGAGATGAATTTTTTTTTCTTTTAATAATAATACTAATTAATCTCAAAAGACATTGTTTATAAATTGAAAAATTAAAGAAGTTGATATTTGTGAAAAAAACTTGACCTAATAATCATTAGGTAAGTTGTAAATCCTCATATAACTTAGTAGAACTCATTGAGATAGATGGAGATCTAAAGAGAAATTAGAGGAATTTCAAAATTTTGTTAGAAGAAATGAAGTTGTTAAACTATGAAAATGTAAAAAATAAATTGTTGACACATTGTCAATTTCATCAAAAAAATGTTTAAAGTTTTGATTATGATTTTATGATTTGAAAAAAAGAAAGTCATAATCATTTTGTGAAAACTAACTAGGGATAACTGATCGTTTTCAAATTTATGAGCATTGACCTAACTTTTTTTTTTTGATACCTTGCCCTAATATCTGAAAAAATAAAATAAAATAATTTAGAGAGAATTAAATCCTTCTTGAAATCCTTTGTGAAAATTGGATTTGATGATTATAAAAAAAGTGAAAATTGCTCAACACTATTGTAGTACGTGAACAGATTCGGCAACAAAATGCCAAGTAATTAACTAAATCTCAAATCTTAACTTTGGGAGTTGGTTTTTTAATTCTGAAAATTTTGGTAGGTAATGTTTATATATAATAAACATAATTCCATTGCCTTGATGAGACAATCTAAGTGTGTCTAGATTGTCATAGTCTTAAATTCAAGAATTGATACGTCTAAAGTTCAAACAGTGTTCAAACTTCAGAATTTAATTTTATAATAATTAATAAAATTTCCACACAAGTAATAAATAAATTGTCAAAAATTTGGCGAAATAAGGAATAATATAATTTATGCCAAAACTGTTCGTGTGTTTACGGTAGTTAAAATGTCATGGACCCAAGTGAATGCAGAGTCCATGCCTAAAGGCCTTTTGTTTGCATGTTGGCCAATTGTGTCACATTTTTCTTGCAGAAAAGGTCAGGTTGGCTTGCAATCTAGAATTGGAGTTGCATGTGTCCAAGAAAATGGAAAGTTTCAAAGTTTCAGGTGCTCAGAAACAGAGATAGAACTAGAAATTTCTGGAGAACAACTAAAGTAGTACCTAATGTCTTCTCCTTTTTCAAAACAGACGTGCACCCCAAGAATGCATGACGATGGCTTAGTCACTCAGTAACAATAACATTCCAGAGGGCAAATTTCATTTGAGGCTTTAGATATTTCAAAAGACAGAGTCAGGAATCCTCTGAAAATGTCCATTCAGAAAGAAAGAAAATTGTATTTTGGAAGACAAAGTCAGGAATCTCAATCAATCCAAACATTTCAATTGTCAAATTGTATCACATGTGTGGACCCAGTTAAGATTAAAGTCGTGCCGAAAATTTACTAGTGTATTTTGGATGGCACAATCTGAAGCAGAATTTGACCTGGGAGAAATTCCGGGGAGAAGGGCTCTTCTGCCATAAGGAAGTATCTTCTGTGTTTTTTTTTTGTGTGAAAGGTATCTACCCTTTTTCCAGACTCATCTTCCATTTTTGTAGCGTTGTAGATGATGATCCACCTACCTTTGTGAATTCTTGGAAAATCTCATCTGTTGAAAATGTTCAGCAGGTCCTTTACATTCGGTAATGCCCTCGATTGAGAGCATTATGAGAATCGAGCTCACCATTTACAAGGGCCCTTCATCTGGTTCTGCCTTCAACCTCTAGGCCTTACACTACACAAAATTATATCACATGTGCAGATCACAACAATGGGCATTGGGGTTGCACTCTTAGTTAGATACCTGGCTGGAGTACCCAAGCCTAGGGTCAGTTTCCACATTGACAAAACAAAGAATTACTATTTTTCATAAAATTAATTCGCTTTTAAAATTTGAAATTATTGAATTTTCCATTATCTATTATGATATTGTCATATGAATAGTGAAATTATATAGAGTGTAACCTATGGTAATTATGATGACTTTCAACATGTCAACTTCATATTTTCACAAAATTTCATTTCACTATTTTGAGGATTATTTAATGACAAAACTGACCTTAGGGTAAGGTGTATTTATATATATGAATTAAATTAGCTGACAATCTGCATCACCCATTCAAGGATTTGTTCCTTTCAGGGTAGAGACAATGTGATGATGCACCCAGAAATGGGCCCAAGTTTGGTATCCCGACCTTCTAGGGGTACCCATGTGATGCAGAGTCCATTACAGAACCATTTCCTTATAACACAAGGATCCACTTGGGGTTCACCATGCTATGCTAACCACCATGTGTTTCCATTTTAGCCTGTTGAACTTTTATCATCCTTATGGATGGATGTCATTAAAGTCATGCGACATGCGCCGCTTATTCATCCACAGGGCATAAAGAGGAAGGTTCGGAACATCTGCACTGAAACCGCGTCCAGCCCAGCCACCCCCTCCCCCGCCCCGCCCCCCGGTCAGTGTGGCGGACGCTGGATACTTATTTCCAATGGGGAGAGAGAAGAAGAAGAGAGAGGACGAGAGTGTGTGTGTATTCGCAGAATCTTCCAGATTTATTTTTTCCTGTTGCGTGAGTGTTGTTGTTGTTGTCGTCGCATGGGGTTATGACTTTTGCTTCTGCACTGCCGCTGTGTGTTGTGGACAACGAGGAGGGAGGAGGAAGAAGTGACGACTTCCCCATGGTTTGAATATGAACACAAACTGGCTCTTCTTCTTCTTCTTTTTCTTTCTCGACATCTTGAGCATCTTTGCTAGTTACGGAATCTGAAGGTCGGAGTCTTGGAAGGCGGGGAGGGCGAGGGGGTGGGGGGTGGGGAGCGATGGCCGGGTTGAATAGGGGAGGAAATGGTGGTGGTGGACCGGGAAGGTCGACACTTCCACCCCAGGAGCTTCTGGAAGATCTTTGCAGGTATTTCATCATCCCCTTTCCTCTCTCTCTCTCCGTCTCTCTTTTCCTCTTTCCCTTTCTTAACATTCCGTGCGAGTTTCGTCCCAAATGAGGTAAGTCTTTTTAAGAAGCAGTAAGACGGAATTGAGATTTTTCGAGGCCGGGCTGCATTCTGAAACCACACCCCAACACCCCCCCTCCCAAAACCCGGGCTCTCTCTTTCTACATTCTTCACGGACGCGCACTTTTATCCTGAGTTTCTCGACGTACTCTCTTCCGTTTCGGAGAGGGCTTCATGACTCAATTATTTTTCGACTCTTTGACCAGTCATCTTTCTACTTGCTGCGATCATTGGAAAGTGGTCTTCATCTTATTTTCGTTTGTTTCTATGCAGCGGTTTGTTGATTGGGTTTCCTTGTTCATGAGAAACTCGCAAATTAGGGTTACAGAAGTGTTTTTATGCATTGGAGGAAATTGATGTTGTTTTGCTGAGGAAACAAAAAGGGGGGGGCTGGGGGCACAGCCATACATCATCTTGCAGAATCCATAATGCTAATTCTGAATTACGATATGTTATAATCTGCAAGAGAAACATGGTAGGTGTACATGTAACTTCAGACTTTGTAATGTTGGACAACACTTTCACCTACCTGTTTTGTATTCCCTCAGACTGATTTTTTGGACAGATCCTCAGACAAACAGCCATTTTTCTTTGGGTGGGGATTCAGAGATAGGTCTGTAACAGTTATGTCATGGGTGTGCAGCCGGTTTGTGTTGAATGCTCCAGAGGAGGAGCTGCAATCTTTCGAGAGAATTTTGTTTTACGTGGAGCAAGCTCATTGGTTTTATGAAGACTACACAATGGAGCAAAATCAACTTTTAAAATCTTTGACTTTGCGTGAATTCACCTCTTTAAGTATCCTCTGAAGTAATGAATGTGTGTGCAATGCATGTGGTGTGCTTGAAGGATGTTCAGGCTGCAGGAGTCCCCCTAACAATACCCTTGACATTGGCCTTTCTATACCTTGGGCTTAGATGCTTGCATGTACAGCACAGGCTAAAATGAAATGAAGCTTACCCTCACCAGCTTGTTGCAGCTTCAATGAGGATACTTGACTCTTTTGGTCAGCTATTCCTCTTAATGGTATCCAATATAGTATGATCAACTCTTCCTGTTGCTTCAAGAAATGCAACAGAAACTTAGATCCAGATTTTTGTAAACTTTTTTTTCCCCAAAATTTTCTGCATATTATTGTGTATTTATCTACATGGAGCTGATGGAGTCTGGGGAGTAATAGGAGCTAGTCACCATTCATTGTCAAGATGATGGTCTAAAACTTTGTGGGTGACACTCAGAAGGTTATGACCACATAAATTCTTTTTGTGTTCATTCTGGTTTTGCTGGCTCTGACATAACTGTTACCTTAAAAGTCTTATTGTGGAGTTTATCTATAATCTCATGGATATACATATGAAGTTCTAATACTTTTACCTTTTGTTGTCGGAATTATTTGGATGGGTGTTTACCCTGAAGTGTTCCTAGAGTGTATGCATACTTCCATAGGTAACTTAGTGCAACATGGAAAATTTGATTAAAAAACATAGAAAA